>Ga0315280_10003306_pt1 | contig 24903 bp, 22 predicted proteins | sample YL17G06_40_MG_FD_203697 | JGI IMG/M metagenome (GOLD analysis project Ga0315280, IMG submission 203697) | Sediment microbial communities from Yellowstone Lake, YNP, Wyoming, USA - YL17G06_40 | ecosystem: Environmental > Aquatic > Freshwater > Lake > Sediment | place: USA: Wyoming | collected...
GTGGGCGATACAGGATTTGAACCTGTGACTTCTACCGTGTGAAGGTAGCACTCTGCCCCTGAGTTAATCGCCCACGCCCTTATTTTTAAATTAATTTGACGCCGATGTCAATTTTTCAAAACAATGCCCTTTCATCCCTATTTAGAAAAACAGGCAAGTGAACATCGACAGTTGTCATTTCCTCTTTCCAGCCTGGAGGAGGATTCGCATCTACCTCGATAGCAATAGGCAGTTTCTAGCTTTCCTGAAGAGTCAGGCCGGCTTCATACAATAAATCCAGGGCTTCAGAGTATCGCTGGATTCGGTGGAGGAAGCGGAGGGCTGTTCCTCCCACAAAATAAAGAGAAGTGTTGACCCCGACTTTCTGCATCAAAAAAAGAATATAGTTCTGAAGATACTCTTTTAGGATATTCAGGTTTTCGTCTTTAGCCTCCTCGGTTTTTTGGAGAGCAATGTCTTTCATGGTGTCTAGACTCTTAAATACTGAATGATGTTTTCGATGTCTTTGGCAAAACCTTGCATTTTTGTTTTAATTGACAAGAAGCCCTTTTCCTTTTATAAATAAAGTAATGGCAATCAAGAGGTGTCCTTACTGCCGGGCAATCATCGACGAAAAAGATAAATACTGCAACAATTGCGGGACTCAACTACTTTTTCCCGAGGATGAATTCATCGAAGAAGATATTCCAGGAGAAAAAATAACAGATGATGACTTCAAAGGCAAAAAATTGCCCAAGGAAAAGAAGGAATTATCTGGCCCTGGCGGGGAAAAAGGAACTCAAAACGAGCAAGAACTGCAGTTTGAGAAAGAAACCAAAAAGGAGGAAGAAGCAGAGACTGAAGAAGAAGAAGAGGAGGAAGAAATGGAGGAAGAGGAAATAGAGGAAGAAGAAGCCGAAAATGAAGAAGAGGGTGAAGAGGAAGAGCAGATTGACATGGAAGCTTCTGAGGAAAACGAGGGAGAAAAGCTTAAAAAAGAGGAGGAGTTAGAGGAGCCTGTGACAAGTGAAGAAGAGGCTCTAAAGATGAAAACGCCAGAGGCAGAGGAAGAAAAAGGAAAGGACTTGAAGCAAATGCAGGATTTGACTTTTAAGACAAAAGACCTTGAGAAGATCATTCATACGGCTGAGGTAGGGAAAGAGGAAGTGGAAAGGTTCCTGGCAGCTTTTAAGGAAGAGGAGAGAGCGAAATCCGAGGCATCTGAAATTGAAGTTGGTACACCCTCCTCCGTGATCGAAGAAAAGACTTCGGAAACAGGAGAGGGGCTGCCGCTTTGGGCCGACAGGATAAAAGAAAAGCCTTTCTCCGGAATTCTGGATACTTGGGTGGAAGAAAAAAAAGAAGAAACAGAATCTAGGGAGGCTGCGAAGCCAACCTCCCCGTCCCCAATCGGAATTCCTGAAGCTCCTGATCAGAAGAATTTTCAATTTGACCAAGAGGCTGAAGAAGAAGCTGCCCCTCCTTCCAGATTTGTTTTGAAGCTCAAAGCAAAAACTTTTGACCTGCTATTTATCGCCGGCATTTGGCTTATCTCTCTTTGGCTTGCAGCCAACTCGATGGATGTCTCGCTCTTTAAGTTGATTTCTGTTTCCGCGCGACCCGTCCTGATTTATTATCTAATCCTTCTTGTCTCTTATTTGTCCCTGTTTCTTTATTTCCTCGGTGAGACGCTGGGTGACCGGCTCTTTGCTCAAGAAGAATAGCTCAGAATTTCGTCGCCCAATTTAAAATTTTTCCCCAAAAACTTTTCTCTGGCTTTCTCATCTGAAACTACCTGAGCAGGGCTTCCTTCAACCAGTATTTTCCCCTCATCAATGATATAAGTGCGATTGACAATCTTAAAAGTGTCACGGACATTGTGATCAGAGATGATTATGCCAATGCCCTTATCTCGCAAGTTCACTAAGATTTTTTGAAGCTCAATGATAGTTAAAGGATCAATCCCTGTGAAAACTTCATCAAGGAGAAGGAATTTGGGCTTGAGGATGAGCGACCGGCAGATCTCGAGCTTTCTTCTCTCTCCTCCGGAAAGGCTGTGGGCGGATTGCTTGGCGAGAGGAAGGAGGCCAAGTTCATCGAGGAGCTCGCGGGCGATTTTTTCTCTCGCTTGTTTTGGGTATGGCTGGAGTTCGAGAACGAGCCTGAGATTATTTTCGACGGAAGCTTTTAGAAAGACAGAGCCTTCCTGAGGCAAGTAAGTGATCCCTTTCGAGGCTCTCCTATAAGTCGAGTTCTTGGAAATTTCTGTTTCGTCCAGATAAATATGTCCCCCGTCTGGCTTGATCAATCCCACCATCATCTGAAAGCTGGTTGTTTTTCCAGCTCCATTCCTTCCCAGGAGGCCGATGATTTCACCTGAATGAATTTCAATGTCGACATCATCGACAACAGGGCGTGCATTATAGATCTTTGTCAGGTTCTCGGCCCTGAGCACGGACATTGATCAAAGCCTCCTTGTCGGTTAGAATACTAAAGGCATTTCTTTAGGCTGTCAAGACAATATGAAGCGAGTCATCAGCGCCTCCCGGAGGACAGATTTAGTAGCCTTTTTTCCGGATTGGCTTTCGCACGTTCTTCAAGCGGAGAGAGCACGTGTTTATGGACCTTCAGGCCGCACCTATGAGGTCGACTTAAGTCCGGATACTGTCCATACTTTTGTCCTCTGGTCAAAAGATTTTTCTAATCTTATCCAGAATCAGCATAACTTAAAGGAGTTGCTCCAAAAATATGATCAGCTTTACTTTCATTTTTCGATCACGGGGTTGGGAGGAAGCTTCATCGAGCGAGGGGTTCCAAGACCAGCGGAGGCGTTTCCTCAACTAGAACAATTAATCAAGATGGCGGGGAGGCCGGAGCGAGTCTCTCTTCGCTTTGATCCGGTCGTGTTTTGGAAGGAAGGCAGGAAAATCGAAACAAACCTTCATTTTTTTGAAACGCTGGCGCCAAAAGCAAAAAACCTGGGAATAAAGGATATCCGATTCAGCTTTGCCCAGTGGTATGGGAAAGCTTTGAGGCGGGCTTCGAAACATGACTTTCATTTTATTGACCCCTCCCGAGAGGATAAAAAAGAAAGAGCGCGCTATCTTGCTCAGATCGCAGCGAGCTTCGGATTGAGCTTATATGCCTGCAGCCAGAGCTTCCTCGACGAAGTCCCGGGCGTCAAACCCTCATCTTGTATCGCCGGCAGGCTTCTCGAGAAGCTTCATCCACAGCAAGAGCCTGCCTCGCGAATTAAAGATAAAAGCCAGCGCAAAGAGTGTCTCTGCACAGAGTCCATCGACATCGGGAGCTACACTCAGCCTTGTCCTCATTGCTGCCTTTATTGTTACGCCAACCCCAGAGTATAAATCAAAAGGGGACTGTTCTCAGATCAGTCCCCTTTTCTACCTTTTTCTATCTTGTAGCGGTCGGATTTATCCGGCACTGTTTGATAAATCGAACCGATACATTGTGGCAAAAAATCATTGCGGGCTCAAAAAGAGTGGAAACCTTTTAGTTTAGATTCCCAGCGACAGTCTCTCGGCCAGGGCAGGAGGGAGGTTTTGTTCGAGAATTTTTCTCTTGGTCTCCTCGATATCATACTCAAGACGGTAGAATTTGATCAGCCGCGCTTCTGAATCATAGATGGCAAAAGCGGCCTGGGGGTTCCTGTCCCGGGGTTGTCCGACAGAACCAGGATTAATGAGGTATCTCGCGTCCTTTTCAATTTTGATCTCGTTCATCTTCCCTTCGAGGAATGTCCCCTCAACCTGGCGGTCTCGCTCCGTATAGACAAAGGGAAAGTGGGTGTGCCCGAAGAAACAGATAGGTGTCTTTATTTGGGAAAAAGCCTCGGCCGCGTCAAATTCTCCAAAGATATAATAATCTTCATCAAAGGGAGAGCCGTGACAGATGGTGATTTGTTCATTGAGGATCAGGGGGCCTTGCTTGATCCGGCAGAGAATGGTTTGGTTTTTTTTCAAGAGATTTTTTTTGGTCCAGAAAATGGCGGCAGCCGCCACAGGGTTAAAAGTCTGGATGGAATCTAAGCCACAAACGGCCTTGTCATGGTTCCCCCGAATCATGGAAATTGGCTTGAGGTTCTGAACCTTCTGAATGACCTCATTAGGAGAAGCGCCGTAGCCCACTAAATCGCCCAGGAAAAGGAAATAATCAATCTTCTTTTTTTGAATAAATTTGAGCAAAACCAGGAACGCTTCAAGATTTCCATGGATATCCGTGAAAACCAAATAGCGCATTTTTTCTTTTATACCATGTTTTGGAGTGATTGATAAAGTTGAGACGCGTGATAGGAGCTTCTCACCAGCGGACCGGCAACGACATCTTTAAAGCCGAAATCCAGAGAAATAATTTTCAGTTGCTCGAATTCCTGCGGTGGGTAGTAGCGGCGGACAGGAACGGAGGCGCTCGTTGGCTGGAGGTATTGTCCGATGGTTAAGAGGTCGCAAGAGACCTGTCTCAAGTCGGATAAAGTCTGGAGTATTTCTTCTTCTTTTTCACCCAGACCCACCATTAACCCTGATTTTGTGATGGCTCCTTTCTCCTTTGCTCGTTTTAACACGTTGAGGGACCTCTGGTAGTTCTCCAGGGGTCTGTTAATCTCACAGTAGAGTGCTTCCGGCGTTTCAAGGTTGTGGCTGACGACATCCGGCTGCGCTTGGACAACCGCATCCACACTTTCCTCTTCACCCTTAAGATCAGGAATCAGGACCTCGACTTTTGTTTCAGGGCTTCTCATTTTTATAGCTCTGATTGTTTCGGCAAAAAACGAAGCCCCGCCGTCGGCAAGGTCATCCCGCGTGACCGAAGTGATGACAGCGTAGCGAAGGCCAAAAGCAGCCACAGCTTCAGCGACCTGAAAGGGCTCCTGTAACGAGGAGGGCGCTGGAATTCCCTTTTTGACAGAGCAGAACGTGCAATGGCGGGTACAGATATCCCCCAGGATCAAAAAAGTGGCTGTTTTTTGTTCCCAGCATTCCGCGATGTTGGGACATTTGGCGCTCTGGCAGATGGTGTGCAACCGGTGCTTTTTTAGGATGTCTCGGACCTGAAAAAAAATCTGATGGGAAGGGAGCCTTACCTTTAACCAGGCAGGTTTTTTGGCCGCTGTTTCAGCCTCAGGATGAAAAGCATTCTTCCTTTTTGTTGCAGGAATCATCGAGGAAAATGAACTCAGCGAATGAATTATTCCAATCGGGGAGAGTAAAAGGTCCTAATATTCGAATTCTTTCTCTCTTTTGATCCGCCGTCTCATCCGCTTCCGTGCTTGGGCTTGCTTCATGCGTCTTTTTTCGCCGGGCTTAAAATAGACAGAGTGCTTTTTGATTTCTTTGATGATCGCTTCTTGTTGAACCCTTCTCTTAAACCTTTTGAGAGCACTCTCTAGTGATTCGCCCTCTTCAACAACAACAAATGCCACTACCTTTCACCTCCAATCTGTTGGAAAGTCGTTGGTTTTATACCTGAAGAACCGCCTCTTGTCAAGATAATTTAATCTCGCATCCGAAACTCCTTGCTTATCCAGGAGATAGAGATGCTCTCAAATTTTGTTAAACCTGATGCGCAATCCAAGCGTGACTTCAGCCGTAGGAGCTGGCTGGTAGGAGTTTCCGTCCGGGTCGGGTTCGGTGAAGGCAAAGTATTCGACGCCGAAGATGTTGCGGCCGGAGAGCAGAATCTCCCACGGCATCCCGGCCATCTCGAACTTGTAGCCGAGCCGGACATGGACGAGGGTATAGGGGTCGGTGCGGCCATAGCCGTTGGGGAACACCCTGTTCGTCGAGTCGATGTACCAGGAGCTCACGTATTCCAGGGCGGCGCCAGCCGTCCAAGCGGGCGTGATCTTGTATTCCCCGTCGAGATAGAGCTGGTGCTGGGGAGAGTTCGGCAGCCATGTTCCTTTGTAAGTGACTCCAGCATCGAGTGTCTGGACAGAGTCGTACTTGAAGTGGGAATAGGTGTAAGCCAGCCTCAAGGCCAGGGGCTCGATGGGATACCAGGCAAGGAACGTCTCCAGGCCGTAACGGCTGGTCGAGCCGACGTTCCCGTAGAATGTCTCGAGCGGCCGCGAGGCCATCCTGTACCGGCCGAAATCATGGTCCGTGGCCAGATAGAAGAGGGCGACGTCGTAGGTTAACGATTCGCTGATCGAGCCGCGCCCGCCGACCTCCTCGCCGTTCGAGGTGGCCGAGACGAGCTGGGTGTTGTATCCGCCCAGCGCATACGGATTGTTGACCAGCTCTTCGGTCCCCGGTGGCAGGAAACCCGTCCCCCAGCTCGCATAAAGACCGAAATCGGGCAGCGGATTCCACGTCACTCCGAGCCGGCCCGTCGCTTTATCAAAAGAAGCGTTGCCCGAGAGGTCGATTCCGCCCGCCTGGAGATGATCATCCAGCTTGTTCGTGACCTTGTCATAGCGGAGGCTCAACGACACGCCCCACTGAGGGCCGAGCTCGACTCGGTCGAGGACGAAAGCGCCCGCGCCGCTCTGGGACATCATCTGGTCGGAGAGGATCTCGGGCCCTTCGACGGCGTTGCCGAGGTTGGGATGCTTTAATTCATCGATCGTCTGCCAGCCGAAATCCGCCCCAACGCTCAGATGGTTCTTGAGCCAGCCTTCACCCGCGTTGTGGTTGAGCTGGAGCGAGAGACCGGGGGTGTCGTAGTCGCGGTGGATGAGCGACGAGGGAACGGACTCCGCGTACTTGGTGTGGCGGAAATAGGCTGTCAGCGCCAGGTCCGTGTTCCCACCCAGGCTGATCGTGCCCGTCATGCCGCCTGTGAATCGGCCCGTTTTCTGGTACTCGTTGTACGTGTAGGAGTCGGGATTGGCTTTCTTGCGTTGCCCGCTCGGGTCAGCGCTGAACCAATCGAGGTTGAGGCCCTCGGCGTTCTCGTTGAAAAAGTCGGTCCAGCCGAGGATTGCCGTGAACTTGACCGTCGGCGCCGCATCGAAGCGGAACTTGCCGTAAAAATTGTCGGCCCAGAACTTCGTGTGATCTCGGTAGCCGTGGCCCGACAATCCCGATCCGGACAGGCGATAGTTCATCGGTCCGGCCGTCCCGCCGGCTTCAGCCAGTCCCTTGTAGAAGTTATAGGATCCACCCGAGAAGAAACCTGTCCCGGCGATCGGCTGCGAGCCGCCGTCGCGGGTTAGAATGTTCAGAATACCGCCCGACGAGCCGCTGCCGTAAAAGGCCGCGGCAGGCCCGCGAAGGACCTCGATCCGTTTCACCGTCGCCCAGTCGAGGTCGAAGAAATCGGAGACAAACCCCGACGGGTCGTTGAGCGGAATCCCGTCGACGAGCGTCTTGATGCCGCGCGTGCCTCGCTCGGTCAGGATTCCCTGACCGCGAATTGAAAGGTGGACCCGCTCGCCGTCAGCCTGGTTGTCCACTTTTACGCCCGGGGCAAGCTTCAAAGCCTCGTCGATGGCAATCGTCCGCGGCATGGCCTGCAGGATCTGAGTCTCGACGACCGTGGTCGCGGCCGGATTGGCTTTGGGCGCAATTTCTACGCGGGGAGCCGTGACCACAATTTCAACATGCTGCTCAGGCTGGGCAGCCGTTTGGTCCTTTTTTTTAGTTTCCTGGTCGGAGTTTTTTTGTTCCCGGGAGGGGTTGGATTTTTCCCCTGGTTTTTTTTCTGAGGGTGCTGCCAGCGCGGCCGCAGCCAGTGAAAAGATAAACATGACGTAGAAAAAGAGCAAAAAGACTTTTTTGATAGAGACTTGGGTCATAAGATAACCTCCCTATGGACGAGAAACTTCAGCTATCCTAAAAATCGGCGCGATGTCCACAGGAATATCGGCGAGCTTTTCGATCATTTGCTTCGTGATGTTATCCATGTTGCGGTAGCGGTCGATGAACTTGCGGACATTATCATAATTACCGTCCCCTTCCAGGACGAGTAACTGCCGGGCCAGCTCGCGGACGGCGTCCTTGATCTTGCCAAAATCGACTTTGAACTTCTTTGCTACCGGGTCATAGACGAAGATTCCCTTTTCCCTGAGGAAATTGAACTGGAGCAATGTGCCCAGCCCATGGGCTTCTGTGGCTCCAAAACGCAATGCCCGGAAGATTCCGGCTAAATAAGTCGTGTAAGCTTCTTTTTCTTTTTCTACGGGAAACCAACCTTTCTCAATCAGAAAAGGGACATGATAAAGCCCGACAATGTCTGCTTTAGCCTCTTCGATCGCAGAGTTGAGGTCTTTGAGGGCTTTGTTGACGGTCGTTTTTGTCCCGTCAGGCAGAGTAACATAATTCACGCCGAGCGCATGACAGATTTCATGGAGGATGGTTTCATTGAAATAAGCGTCGAAGGACACGAGCTTTGTATCTTCAGCAGAGAGAACGCGCTCCGAGATGGGGAGCAAAGATTTGTTGAATTTCGCCTCCATCACATTTTTGAGAAAGACTTTTTTGGTGCCTTTCTTTTCCCTGACTTTCTCATCGTTGGGCAGGACAAAAGCAGAAGTCTGGATTCCGGCCTTGGCATCGCCCGCTGTGAAGACTTCGCTAACGACATTGAGAGGAGATTCCAGGCTTCCGACTTTCTGGTCCTTGTATTTCTGTTCCACGGGAAGATTTCTCTGCATCTCATCCAGGAAGCTCAGATATCCTTTTATTTTTTTCATCTCTTCCCGGTCATTGAGGTAGACATAGCTTTCGTAAGAGGCTTTGAGGCCGCAGAGGCTATCCTCGTAAACTTCATAGGGACCGATTACGATCTCCACTAAGTTATCTTTGAGGTCAATCCAGTCACAGTCGCTTTGGAAGTAGTCGTTAGCGAGCAAATCTTGAGCGCGCCGGGAAAGATATTTTTTAAGAGATTCGTTGGTAGTGAGCTCAGCGGCTTCTCTTAAGTATTGGGCAATGGATTCCAGGTCTCCTTTGTATTCGATATTGTAAGGGACCGCCACCAGTTTTCCATTTTCCCTTTTGATGACCGTAAAAGAACTTTCGAATGATTCTTTGATTTCAGGATGCTGCGCTACGTAATTTTCGAATTCTTGTTTGGTCAAGTCAGGGGGATAGAAGCCGGCTCCCGCAGGTTTTTGAGAAGTTCCAATAAAGGGCTTATTCTCATCCTGACGGTCAAACGGGCCGAAGTTAATTTTGAGAAATCTCAAGTAATCCTGGTCAGCGGGGTCTGCGCTTTTTTCGAGCTCTTCTTTGAGAGCAAGGCCCGGAGGGTAGGCTTGCTTCCAGAAAATAGTGTCAATGCCCTTGGCGGCAAGAACAAGCTTTTCAAGCACTTTGGTGTCTTCAGCGCTCAGACGAGTCTTATCAAAAGTCATTTCAGTTGGGGAGTATTTGGCTAAGCGCTCCTTGATGTCCGGAAGTTTTGCGAGTTGAGTCATCGTCTTCGCCTCCTCGGCTTTCTTGGCTTTGCAGCCAAATGAAATACCAACTATGAAAACTGGGATGATTGCCATAACCATTGCTAGATGGATTTTTTGAATGTGCATTTTATGCCTCCACTTAAATATAAGGACTTTTTTTATTGATCCTTAAGATTATATTCTACTGTAGCGGTGCGATTCATCACACTATAAAAGTGTAGCGGTTCGATTTATCGAACATTGTCGGATAAATCCGACTGCTACATTTTTATTTTATATCCAGCTTTTTTAATACAGGCCCTGGCGCCGATCCGCATCGGCTCGATCAAAGGAACCACAAGATCTTTTTCTTTTAAAACCAGTGGAACCTCTGTGCAACCCGCCATCAAAGCTTCTGCCCCTTCCCGGATAAGCTTCCGGGCGACATCAAGAACTATCTTCTTGGGACGGCCAGTGACAACTCCTGCTTTAATTCCCCTTTTTCCAAAAATAGCTTCCATCACTTTTTTCTGATCACAAGCAACGGGAACGATGACTTCAATTCCTTTTTTGGCAAAGGCATTGTGAATAATTTTTGATTGGACTGTGCCCGTGGTTGCAACGAGCCCTACTTGAGTCAAGCCTGAGAATTTCTTTTTAACATAGAGAGCAGTCTCTTCTAAAAGGCTAATGAAAGGAATTCTTGCCTTAGCTCCAAGCTGAGGAAGAAAGTAGTGAGCCGAAATGCAGGGGATAACCACAAAATCGGCTCCAGCACGGCGCAGAGCTTTGGCGCTTTCTAAGAGCAAGGGAAACGGACTGGGCCCTTTTTGGAGAATGGCTTCCGACCTGGGAGGAATCTTGGGGTTGCTGTAAATCAGAACCTGAACGTGGTCCTGGTCTTTTGTGGCTTGGGTGTTTTTGATGATCAGATCAAAAAAGTAGGAAGTGGCTTCCGGTCCCATCCCGCCCAAAATTCCGATTGTTTTTTTCATTCGGTCCGCTCCATTTTCATCAGTTCTTTCAATTTTTCGAGGGGAAGCGGTTTGGCAACATGCCCGTCTTTCCCCTCCATTCTTTGGGCTTTGAACAAGGAATTGAGGATGGCTTCTTCCGAAGCTTCCGCCGCGGCTAGAAAGAGGGGAGACATCTGGTCATTTCTCAGAACTGTGATTTGCGCGAAGGGCGAAGAACATTGAAAGGCAATTCTTAACTCTTTGGCTGTGGAGAAGGCAATCGCATAATCGCCGCTTGCATTAGAATAGAAGCCGCCAGTCCGGGCAATGCCGAGGAGGGCTCTTTTCGCCAGACGTTTCAGGTTGCGGCTATCGAGCGGTGCGTTTGTAGCCACCACAATCAGGCACGAGCCCTCAGACTTTGGCTCGATTTCTTTTTGCAGGTAGTAAGTTCCGAGCTTCACTCCAGCAGGGAAGCCGTTGATCATCAGAACCCCGCCATGATTTGTTTGGACCAGGACGCCAACGGTATAGCCGCCTCGCGATGATGGCAGCCGACGGGAGGAAGTCCCGATGCCGCCTTTGAAATCATAGCACATGGTTCCAGTCCCAGCGCCCACAGCCCCCTCTTCGACTGGCCCTGATTTTGCTTTTTGGATGGCTCGAAGGACATGCTCTTTCTTGACATGCCTTCCCTGGATGTCGTTCAGCCAGCCGTCGTTTGTCTCTCCCACCACAGGGTTCACAGATTCGACTTTTCTATTCTGGGGAAGGGAAAGAGTATAATCGATCAGGGCGTCGGCTGCTGTCGGGACACTCAAAGTATTGGTGAGAATGATGGGGGTCTCGATGTTTCCTAATTCATCCACCTGAGTGTATCCCGTCAATTTTCCAAACCCGTTGGCAATACAGATGGCGGCCGGGACTTTTTCCTGAAAAATGTTTCCGTCGTGGGGCAGGATGGCAGTGACTCCCGTCCGGATATTTTTTCCTTCGATGAGTGTCACTTGGCCCACTTTAACTCCTTCAACATCCGTGATGGCATTGAGAGGACCGGGCTCCAATATTCCGATTTTGATCCCGAATTCTCTGACGCGCGGTCTTTCTTCTGAGGAGAGAAATAGAGTGTTCAAGGTGAAGAAAAGAAACGATATGATTCCTATATTTTTCATCTCTTGGTCCTTAATGGTAAGTCAACAAAATTCATCTTAAAATATCATACTCAAGCATTGCTTAAAGAGCAAACCCACTTTAAAAATTGTAAGCATCCCAAATTCCGCAATGGTCGCTGCAGCCCTTTTTAAAGCCCCTTTATCACAGAATTTGGGATGCTTACATCAAGCAAGGGATGAATCTGTTTATGTGATATGACGCGACGATCGAAGGAGGGTGGCACGGCGGAGGGGCTCCCCACCCGCCCGGAGCCTCACGGCGCTTGAATCATTTCCCTTGCGGTATCTTGCGGGAGCGGAGGTGAGGACGGATGGGGAGAAGCCGTGACAGGACCCTATTCCTTATCAGTGGCATCACATAAACAGATGCCTCCTAATATTTCCAGAGGAGGGCGAATTTTTGCTTTCTGTCAAGACGGTGGATTCCTTCCTCTTGAGCTGCTTTCACGGCTTCATCATATTCGGCTCTGGTGATTGTGCGGCCCAAGGGTGAACTGGCACGAATTTTTCCGCAGGGATGGTACTGGTCCATGATATTGACATAAGTGTCCGCAGAGATTTCAGATGCCAGAAAGCGCATCACTTCTTGAGTGCCGGCTAGCCCCCGAGGCAAGACAAGGTGCCTGACGAGCATGCCTCTGAGGGCTATTCCTTTCGCATCGAAGACAAGGTCGCCCACCTGGCAATGCATCTCTCTAAAGGCAGCTTTTGCTTTTTCAGGGTAGTCTGGGGCATTCGCGTATTCCTGAGCCACCGCGCTCTTTGAAAATTTAAAGTCGGGCATGTAGATATCAATAACTCCGTCTAAAAGCTTTAAGGTTTCCACAGCATCATAGCCTCCTGTGTTATAAACAAGCGGCACCGAAAGGCCTTTGGCGATAGCCAGGGGAAGGGCTTTTACAATTTGGGGAACATAATGAGTCGGGCTGACAAAATTGATGTTGTGGCAGCCGAGGCGCTGGAGTTCCACCATCATCCCGGCCAGCCGCTCGAAAGAAACCTCCTGTCCTTCGCCGCGATGACTGATAGAATAGTTCTGGCAGAAAAGGCACCGGAGGTTGCAGTGAGTGAGAAATATCGTGCCTGAGCCATGCCGTCCGACGAGGGGGCTTTCCTCTCCAAAATGGGGAGAGTAAGAGGAAACTTCAGGAAGGTGTCCCGCCCGGCAATTGCCTTTTTCCCCTTTGAGACGGTTCACCCCGCAACCGCGGGGACAGAGAGTGCATTTCTCAAGAATCTGGAGGGCTTTTTCAATCTTTTTGGGGAAAAGACCTTCGCGATAGGTTCGAAGGTAAGCAGGCTCAAAATCTTTTATTGGTGTTTCCATCAAAATTTCGGCAGGAATTATAGCATAAAATCAGATCGAATCTCCCTTTTTAAAGCCCTTATTCAATCATAACGGGAAAGAGGGAGATTGTACGGCTCTATGACGAAAAGTGGAGTAACACAAAAAACAGCACACAATCCCTATATATAATAGATGTGGCCAGGCCGGTCCCTGTGTGTTCGAAGACCTAGGGGGGCGGGTGGGTTTGGTCAAGAACAGACAGGGACCGGCCTGGCCATAAACTTGTCGATCATTATCTTGGCCTAAAACAATAACGACACTTTTCGCCATAGAGCAGAGATGGTACTTGAAATGCAGAGCCTCTCTAAGGTATATAACCAGGAAAAAGATGGATACGAAAAACAAAGAGTTGTTCTTGACCATGCCCCGCTTGAATAAAATTCCATATCTAGTTCATGGATTTGGAACTGCAGGATGGAAAGAATCCGATTTTAAAAGAAAAAAACAAGGGGAGAACTTTAAGCTCGTTTTTCTCAAACAGATTCATTCAGACCGCATTCATTTTATTGACAAAGTCCCCTCCAAAAAATTAGCAGGCGATGCCCTGGTTACCTCTCTTCCCTTCCTCCTTCTCACTCTCAAAACAGCGGATTGTCTTCCCGTGCTCATCGTTGATGAGCTGCGCCGCGTGATTGCAGCTGTCCACTGCGGCTGGAGAGGGACGTCGAAAAGAGTCTTAGAAAAAGCCATTAAAGGATTAAAAGAACATTATGGGAGTAGCCCCTCCAACCTCCTTGTGGCTTTCGGTCCCTGCATCGGTCCCAATTGCTATGAAGTGGGTGAGGATGTCCGGCACAGTTTTCGAGATGGAGGTTTTCCTGCCGACCTTTTTCGGCGGCATCCTGAACATCCCGGAAAATATTTTTTGGATTTGAGGAAAGCGAATTGGATCCAGCTCCGGCGCCAGGGCGTGCCCGAGAAGAATATTTATATTGTGGAGGACTGCACCCACTGTTCTAATATCTACTATTCCTATCGAAAAAATAAAGATATAAAAGCACGGATGCTGAGTTTTATCGGGCTCTTATTCTAGTTGCTTTTTCAGATTATTTTTTTTATTCTTTTATCACTATGGAAAGAATCTATTCGGATATCCAGCTGCCTGAGCTTTCTTTATATAAAAAAGGGAAGGTTCGGGACGTCTATGAAGTCGAGGACAAACTCCTGATTGTCGCCACCGACCGCATCTCGGCCTTTGATTTTGTCCTGCCGTCGCTTATTCCCGGCAAAGGGAAAATCCTGACTCAGCTTTCCAAGTTTTGGTTTGAGTATACATCGCTGGTCTGTCCCAATCATGTGATCTCGACCGAGGTTGATGATTTTCCGCCTGTTCTTCACAAATACGGGGAGATCCTGGATAAGAGGTCGATGTTGGTCCAAAAAACAGAGGTAGTTCCTGTGGAATGCGTGGTCCGGGGATATCTCGCAGGTTCGGGGTGGAAAGAATACAAAGAGACGGGCAAGATCAGCGGCCTTAAGCTCCCGCCAGGCATGAGAGAGGCGGAAAGAGTTGAAGAGCCGATCTTCACTCCTGCTACCAAGGCTGAAGAAGGACATGACCTGAATATTTCTTTTAAAGAAATGCAGAAGATCGCAGGGAAAACGCTTTCCGAAAAGATCAGAAAAGTAAGCCTGGAGCTCTATCAAAAAGCATCTCTTTACGCTCTGTCAAGGGGGATCATCATTGCGGACTCGAAGTTTGAGTTTGGGTTGCTGCCGAAAGGATTGCTCCTGGTTGATGAAATTTTCACCCCGGATTCCTCTCGGTTCTGGCCTTTAGCGAGCTATGCGCCGGGCAAAGGCCAGCCGAGTCTGGACAAGCAATACGTCCGGGATTATCTGGAGAGCACAGACTGGGATAAGAAATCCCCTCCTCCGCCATTGCCCTCGTTGATTGTGGAGCAAACGGCAAAAAAATATTTTGAAATCTATCGCCTGCTGACGGGGAAAAAAGAGCTTTGATGGACGGAAGAATCGATCTCCATATCCATTCCAACAAAAGTTGTGACGGGGATTTTTCTCCTTTCCACATTGTTCAAATGGCCAAAGCCAACGGCTTCAGGGCTATTTCGATTTCCGATCACGACACCGTGGCCGCCTATCCAGAGGCTTTGGAATTTGGCGAAAAAGCAGGAGTGGAGGTCATCCCCAGCATTGAATTCACGACGCTTTTTAACGGCCGGGAATTTCACGTCCTTTTGCCTTTTGTGAACTGGAAAAGGAGAGTTGTTTCGCGCCTCACCCGGAAGGTGTCTGAATCGAGGCTCGCGGAGGCAAAGGAACGCGTTTCGAAGCTCCAACAGCTCGGGTTTGACATCACCTGGAAGGAAGTCCACGAGAAATCTCCTTTGAGCCCGCCCCTCGGAGTTAAAATTGCCCAAGTGCTGCTCGACAAAGCCGAGAAATCCGGGAAGGGAAAAGAGCCTCCTTGGGGCAAGTATTTCACCGAGGAAAATTGGCCTTTCGCCCCTTATCATTTTTACCGGGATTTCTTCCAGGAAGGAAGGCCTGCCTTTGTCCCCAAAAAGCATATCAGCATCTACGAGGTCCTGGATACACTTCCCGAAACTGAGGGCGTGGCTGTCCTCTCTCATCCAGGAGCTTATTTTCAGCAGACGACCAAAAAGGACGTGGCAACCCTAAAAGAGAGAGGTCTCAAAGGATTAGAAGTCTACACCTTTTATCATGACGCTGAGCAGATCAAGTTTTATCTGGCAATTGCAAAGGAGCTGGACCTTGTTCCCACAGCGGGCTCTGATTTTCACGGCCGGATAAAGCCTCATGTGGCATTTGGCTCACTCCAAAACGGCGAATACTGGATGGTCGAGGAGCTAAAAAAAAGGAGGGGATGAATGGGATTAAACTGGTTTGACTTCATTTTAATCGCGGTGTTGCTGATAACCCTGATTCTTGGATTTATCAAGGGCTTGATCAGGCAGGTCATCGGAATTCTGGCTGTGGTGGGAGGACTCATTTTAGCCAGCCTCTATTATTCTCGTGCTGCTAAGGTTTTCCATTGGCTGGTTGCGAATGAGCTCTGGTCAAACCTGCTGGGATTCATCATCATTTTCATCGCCGTCCTGATCATTGGCTGGCTGATTGGCCTTCTCTTTTCTAAACTGATGAAAGGCCCCTTCAAATTTCTCAATCATTTTTTGGGCGGCATTTTTGGTTTGCTGAAGGGAATTCTCATCTGCGGGGTCATCGTTTTTGCCTTTTTAGCTTTCCCCGTTGATAAGCAGGCCTTAAAGGAATCCCGATTAGCTCCTTATTGCTATAAAGCGACTCGGGCTGCAGTCATCCTTATTCCCCAAGAGTTCAGGGATAGGCTCAAGGCAGCCTATCAAGAAATCGTGGTGAGTGTGGGGAAAAATGGACAAAAAATTTGATGAACTCAACCTCCATCAGAAAATGGAGCTCATAATTAAAGAAATGGTAGAGAAGGAGCTCGAACTGAAGGATGCTATGAGAGAATTCGAGAAGATTTACCTAGAATTCGCCTTGAAAAAATACAAAGGAAACAGGTCCAAAATGGCCAAAGCGCTGGGACTCCACAGAAATACCCTCCACAACAGGGCTAAGCTCCTAAAAATCAAAAAATTTTAGCACTCTCCCATCGAGACTGCTAATTTTTCATCTTTTTCTCTTGACAAAAGGGCTCTTCAACATTATATTAGCAATCTATTGGTAAATCTGCTAAAAAACAATTTTAAAAAAGGAGGTCTAAATGAAGGTATTGCCCTTACACGACAGAGTTCTTCTAAAAAGAATAGAAGAACAAGAAGTCAAAAGAGGAGGGATCATCATCCCTGACACAGCCAAAGAGAAACCCCAGGAAGCTCTCGTTATCGAAGCGGGAAAAGGCCGTGTCAATGATAAGGGAGTGGTTATCCCTATGGACGTTAAGAAAGGTGATAAAGTCCTGATCGGCAAGTACAGCGGCACAGAAGTGAATATTGATGGTGTGGAACACATTATTGTTCGGGAAGAAGAGATCTTGGCGAAGATCACCTGATTTTAAAAAGGAGGAAATATGGCAAAACAAATTGTACTTGGTGATGAAGCCAGACAGTCGCTCTTAAAAGGAGTCAACATTCTGAGCAATCTGGTTAAAGAGACATTGGGGCCCCGGGGAAAGAATGTCGTGCTGGATAAAAAGTTTGGATCCCCGACCAGCACCAAAGACGGCGTCACTGTGGCCAAAGAAGTCGAGCTCAAGGACCATCTGGAGAACATGGGCGCTCAGCTCGTTAAAGAGGTTGCTTCGAAGACTTCGGATGTGGCTGGCGACGGAACAACCACAGCCACAGTCTTGGCTCAAGCGATCTATGCTGAAGGGTTGAAGTACGTCACGGCCGGCGCCAATCCCAACATGATTAAAAAAGGAATCGACAGGGCTGTGGATGAGGTTGTGAAAGAGCTCAGGAAATTGAGCCGGGAGGTGAGCGGAGAGATGATTGCCCAGGTCGGCGCGATCTCAGCCAACAATGATGAATCCATCGGCAAAATCATCGCAGAAGCCATGGACAAAGTTGGCAAAGATGGTGTGATTACTGTCGAAGAAGCCAAGGGCTTAGAGACAAACATGGAGATCGTCGAAGGCATGCAGTTTGACCGCGGCTATCTTTCTCCCTATTTCATCACAGACCCCGACCGGATGGAGTGCGTTCTCGAGAATCCTTTAATTCTTCTCCATGAGAAGAAGATCAGCAACTTGAGGGAACTCCTGCCTTTGCTTGAAAATGTGGCTAAGATGGGCAAACCCTTACTGGTGATTGCTGAAGAAGTAGAGGGTGAAGCTCTGGCGACATTGGTTGTCAACAAACTCAAAGGAACATTTCTCTGCTGCGCTGTCAAAGCTCCCGGGTTTGGCGACAGACGAAAAGCCATGCTTGAGGACATCGCTATCCTGACCGGCGGGAAAGTCATTACCGAAGACATCGGCGTCAAGCTGGAAAACGTGGGCCTGGATTGGCTGGGCGAATGCAAAAAAGTTGTAATTGATAAAGATAACACCACCATCGTCGAAGGGGCGGGGAGAGAATCAGATGTTCAGGCGCGAATCAAACAAATCAGAACCCAGATTGAAGAAACCACTTCGGACTATGACCGCGAGAAACTCCAGGAAAGATTGGCCAAGATGGTGGGCGGCGTGGCTCTGATTAAGGTTGGCGCTGCTACCGAGACTGAACTCAAGGAGAAAAAGGCAAGAGTTGAGGACGCCATGCACGCCACCAAAGCCGCTGTCGAGGAAGGAATTGTTCCTGGCGGCGGAGTGGCTTTGTTGAGAGCCCAGAAAGTCCTTGATGGATTAAAGTTTGACGGCGATATGCAGATCGGTATCAATATTATCAAGAGATCGTTGGAAGAACCTTGCCGTCAAATCGCCAACAACGCTGGCTGGGAGGGTTCGGTGGTTGTGGAAAAGATTAAGGAAATGAAGCAGGATATGGGATTCAATGCCCTCACCGAAAAATTTGAAGATATGATCAAGTCCGGTATCCTGGATCCCACAAAGGTTGTCCGCATTGCTCTCCAGAATGCTTCGAGCATCGCCGGTCTGCTCTTGACCACCGAGGGATTGGTCACAGAAATTCCTGAAGAGGAAAAAGCACCGAAATACCCCACTCCACCGAGCGACATGTACTAAGTGGTCGCAGGCTTTAGCCTGCGTCTTATTAAGCGCAACCTAGGGGTTGCGGCTACCAGGAAAGGGGACGGTTCTGAGAACCGTCCCCTTTTTTATTTTTTTCGCCGCTTTTCTGTGCTATATTGAGCTGAATGCTGAAGTTTTTTGACCGCTACCTAATCCGAGAGATTATTCCTCCCTTTTTTATAGGTTTCTTGATTTATACCTTTGTTCTTTTAATGAACCAGATTCTCCTCCTGTCTGAACTTTTTATCACCAGGGGTGTTTCGTTCAAAGTCGCGGTCGACATCTTTGTTTATCTCATCCCTTCCATCCTGGCCTTCACGGTGCCTATGGCTGTGCTTATGGGAATTCTGGCCGGGTTAAGTCGCCTTTCTTCGGATTCAGAAATTGTGGCCTTCAAAACTTTAGGAATTAGCTACAGAAGGCTTCTGAGGCCCATTCTCCTCTTTTCTCTGGGCGGATGGCTCCTGACCTCTTATTTGGCGCTCTATTTAGCTCCCCATGCCAACTACAAATGGGTTCAAACTTTAACCAAATCGCTCCTGACCAAAGTCCAGTTTCGGGTTTATCCGCGGGAGTTCAATGAGTCTATCCCCAACATCGTCCTTTTCATCCAGGATATTCGCCAGGACAGAAATTGGGAGAATATCTTCGTTTATTCTTCGACTTCTCCTGAAGAGCCGAGAGTGATTCTGGCTCGAACCGGGAAATTGAATTTCTATCCGGAGATGAAACGGGCAACCCTCGAACTCTTTGATGGAACCGTTCATTCGGCACCTCTCGCCGAACCTGAAAAATACAGGATGACCTCTTTCAAGCACCTCGTGGAGGATATCAACGTGGAGAGCCTTTTCTCTTCCTATTCCAGTGAGAAACGGGTGAGAGAAAAAGACATCAAAGAGCTTCTCGTAGAAATAAAAGTCATTGAGCAGGACTTGGTTCAACTCGAAAAGAAAAAAAAGGAAATCCTGCTCGGCGGAAGAAAAAAAGGAGACCCTCGGCCGAAAGAAATTTCGCTGTCTCTTCAGCAAAGAAGCAGAGACTATCGTTCTTACTGGATCGAGGTTCATAAAAAATTCGCGCTTCCGTTTGTTTGCTTGATTTTTGGCTTTTTAGGCCTTCCTCTGGGCGTTTCCACAAAAAAAGGAGGCAGGACCAGCGGCTTTACCATCAGCTTGGGGATCATTCTCCTTTACTATGTCCTGATTACGGGAGGGGAGAAGATGGCCATGGACGGCCGAATTTCTCCGTTCAGCGGAATGTGGGGACCCAATTTTATTCTCCTCGTGGCCGCTGCTTATCTTTTTGTGAAAACGCTGAAGGAGACTCCTCTTTTTTCAAGCTTTGCCCGCTTTTTTAAAAAAAGGGAAAAGATGGCCTCTCTTAAAAAAATCAAATTCTTGTCCTTGAAGTTCCCGCGTCTCTCGTTGCGCTTCCCCAATATTCTCGACCGCTATACCATCCGGAAATATCTGGCGATTTTTTCTCTGGTTTTTCTGAGTTTATTATCCATTTCGGTGATTGTCACTTTTTTCGAGCGGATTGATAACGTCTATGAACATAACAAATCCATCCTTCTTTTATTTAAATACATCCAATATAGTATTCCTGAATTTATTCATTATATTCTCCCCGTCACCGCACTGACCACAACTCTCTTGGCGTTGGGACTCTTAACCAAGTTCAATGAAGTTACGGCCATGAAGGCCTGCGGCATCAGCGTCTACCGCCTGATCGTTCCTGTAGTCCTCATGGCTGTCCTCGTCAGTGTTTTGTCCTTTTATCTCCAGGAGCGAATTCTTCCCTACTCCAATAAAAAAGCTGAGGAAACTTGGAATAAAATCAATGATCGGCCTCCCCGCACTTATACGGATTTGAACCGGCGGTGGGTCTTGAGCCGGGAAAAAGATAGAGTTTATCATTACAGCTATTTTGACACCGGAGCGGCTGCGTTCAGTCCCCTTTCAATTTATGACATTGACCTTGCATCCTGGTCTTTGAAAAAAAGAATCTATGCGGAAAAAGGGTATCTTACGGGAGAAAAACTCTCTTTGAAAAATTGTTGGGTCAGGACCTTTGTTCAAGAGAAACCGGTCACCTTTGAGCAAAAAGGGGAAATGGAATTAGCCGGAGTTGAAAGCAAGAGCTATTTCCTCAAAGAGTGGAAAGAACCTTCCCAGATGAATTATCTCGAGCTGAGGCAGTATCTCCGAGAAATTGCAGAAATGGGCTTTGAGACTACAAGATTCAAAGTGGATTTGGCCTATAAAATATCTTTTCCGCTGGTCTCGTTGATCATGACTCTCCTCGGAATTCCTTTTGCTTTTTCCATGGGGAAAAGAGGGACTTTAGTGGGCATTGGTCTGAGCATTGTCATTGCTATGGTTTATTGGGGAACCATCGGCGTTTTCAAAAGCCTTGGCTATGTGAGTTTTTTAAATCCATTCTTAGCAGCTTGGGGACCCAATTTGATCTTTGGGTTGCTGGGGCTCTATTTGATTTTTAGGTTGAGAACTTAAAACGGGATGGTTTTGGAATTGCCCCTACATATTACATCTTATATTTTCCGAAATCCTCGGGCTTTAAATTCTCCAGCCATTTCTTGAGTTTCTCCGAACTTTCCAGGTTCTCATCAAATTTGAGGCTGTGAGCTTTGCTGACAACTGAGTCTTCGACAAAAATGGGGGAGTTCATCCTCAGGGCCAGGGCGATTGCATCGGAGGGACGGGAATCGATGATCAAAGGCCTGTCTTTGTGGCGACAATGGATCAAAGCGTAAAAAGTATTGTTCCGGACATCGTTGACAACGATCTTATCCACGGAAATATCGAGCTTGTTCAAAAAATTTTTCATCAGGTCATGGGTCATGGGGCGAGGCGTTGAAATATTTTCGATAGTCAGGGCGATGGCATTGGCTTCAAAAACTCCAATCCAGATGGGTAGAATCCTTTCACTCTGGATATCTTCGAGGACAACAATCGGCATCTTGGAGATCGGGTCCACGACCAAGCCCTTGATTTTCATTTCGATTTCCATAGTTTTTCTCCTCGCCTCACTCTATCTAATATAGGGCCGGCGGGGGGGATTGTCAAGAAAACCACAAAGAACCGAAGCATCTCTTTTTCCGTGATAGCCATGATCAGGAATAGGGTCCTGTCACGGCTCCTCCCCGTCCGTCCTCGCCTCCGCTCCCGCAAGATACCGCAGAGGAGATGATTCAAGCGCCGTGAGGCTCCGGGCGGGCGGGGAGCCCCTCCGCCGTGCCACCCAACTTTGATGACAGCTGTATCATCACAGAAAAAAGAGCTTCCCTTCATCCCCAAAATTACTTGCGGTAACCTATCCTTGGAGCCTTGGCCCGAAGGAGGCCTGCGGCTGCCCTCGTCAGACGGGCTCTCCAGGCTGATCTCCGCAATGGTTGCTGCAGCCCTTTTCAAAGCCCCTTTATCACGGAATTGGAGATGCTTTCACAAAGAAACGAGAAAAGCTCGAAATGACCCTCAAAACAGGCTGAGCTGGCCGTTTGTTTCTTGGGCTTCCTCTTCTTTTTCAAAGAGGCTGATGATTCCGTAAAAGCCGTCATGCCCCGGCACAATCTTGACCGCTCCCTTTCTCATCCTCTCGACCCCAAAGCCAACTTTTTCGGGCTGGAGCCGGTTCAAATCGGTGATCGGGATCTCGGTCAGGATTCTTTGCTCGTTCCCAAACTCGTGGATAAAGTGAAAGTAAATATCCCACACACTCTGGCACTCCGCGGTTTTTTCGATCGCCTTGGCGACGATTTCGTTGAACGGGATGAGATTCTTGAAAGGAATTTTAGAGGGAGGCTTGACTCCTTCTTCCCGGTCTGCGAGCTCTTCCACTCGGTGCATCACGCCGATGGTCAGCCTTTTTCCACATTTAGGGCAGATTTCTTTGTGGAGGGCCGACTCTTTGGGCGAAAAAATAACCCCGCATTTGCGGTGACCGTCGTAGTGGTACTTCCCCTCTTGGGGGAAAAATTCGATGGTGGAAAGGAATTTGTCGGGATTTTTGCTTTTGAGGGCTTCGACCATCGCTTTGTAACTGAAGTCGGTGTCAAACACATTCGCTTCTCTTCCAATCCGGGAAGGGGAATGGGCGTCGGAATTCGAGACGAGCACATACTTATCCAGTGCGGAAAGGCGCCAGTTCATCGCCGGGTCTGAGGAGAGTCCTGTTTCCATGGCAAAGATGAAAGGAGTCATCTCCTCAAAACATTCCTCGGCCGAGTCAAACCCCGAGTTAGCTCCAAAAAGGGAAAACCAGGGTGTCCAGATGTGGGAGGGGATGACGACGCAGGACGGGCAAAGGTCAGCGACAATCTTGACAAAAAGTCTGGCGTCCATTCCCAGAATGGGACGGCCGTCCGACCTCAAATTTCCGAGAGAAGAGAGCTTTGTGTTCAGCTTATCCACAGACTCAAAGTCCGGAGCGAGGAGGAGAAGATGAATTTTTCTGACTTTCCCTTTTTTAGAGTAAATGAAACTGATCTCTGTGGAGAGGATAAAATGGACATCATCCGGAGAAAAGGAAATGGATTTCAGGTAGCCATTGGCGGGAGGGACGATGTTTTTCAAGCGCAGGAAGCCATTGCCGGCAGGCTCCAATTTTCCCTTCATCAGGAAAAGCCATTCGGGATGAGTGAAGTCGCCGGTGGCGATGAGCGATAGGCCTTTGACCTTGGCCCAGTAGGCAAGGGAATCGAGAGTCATTTCGCGGGAAGTGGCACGGGAGAACTTAGAATGAACATGAAGATCGGCAACGAATTTCATGGCGGGTAAGTTTAAAGTTTAAGAAATATTCATGGACAATTCAAGGAAAAATTAAAATAAAAGAAGAGGAACAAGGAACAATTTGAAAAAAAATACAAGAAGAGATAAACTAAATTTGTAATTAGTTAGAAAATAGTGAGATCGCCACGTCACTTCGTTCCTTGCGATGACATCTTGTCTCTCTGTCATTGCGAACGTTAGTGAAGCAATCTCTATTGTTTTCGTGGTTCGCGAGTGATGAAACCATCATGGGTAATTACTTTATAAATATTGGCAAGTGGATATGAAAAAGAGAGTTTTATTTTTTTTAAGCTTGTTGATTTGCTTTCCGATTTTTGCTTCCGAAGTCAAGCCAGATATTAAAAACCTCCCCCCGCAATATCGTAAATGGCTCGAAGAGGAAGTGGTCTACATCATCGGAGAAAAAGAGAAGAGCGTTTTCCTCCAGCTTGAAACAGACCGGGAAAGAGACATGTTTATCGAGGCTTTCTGGAAGCAGCGGGATCCCACTCCCAATACTCCCAAAAATGAGTTTAGAGAAGAGCATTACCGGCGGATTGCCTCTGCCAATCAAATGTTCGGTCGGGGAGCTCCTGGTCCTGGATGGAGAACGGATAGAGGCAAGGTTTATATCATTCTGGGTGAACCTCAGCAGAAAGAGGTCTATGATAATGAATCAGAGACTGTTCCCGTTGAGATCTGGTTTTATCAAGGGATTGAGGCCTTTGGAATGCCTGATGCCTTCTCTGTTGTTTTTTTTAAGCGAGATCAAGGCGGTGATTATGTTCTTTACAGTCCCGTCAGGGATGGCCCCAAGAGTCTTTTGAGGTTCTATGAAATGTACGCGGGCAGCGATCCAACCGATATTAGCAAAGCCTACCAGATGCTCTATGAGGCTAACGAAAAGATAGCCCGAGTCTCCATCTCTCTTATTCCAAATGAACAGACAATGCTTCCCAGCCCTTCCATTGCCTCGGATATTCTTTTAGCCAATATTTCTCAGTATCCTCAGAAAAAAGTAAAGGAAGAATATGCGGAAAAATTCCTCCGCTACAAGGGGATTGTCGAAGTGGATTATTCGGCCAATTATATCGATAGCTCTGTGGTTTGCAGCATCATCCCCGACCCCTCCGGCATTTCTTTTGTGCACTATGCGATTGAGCCCAAAAGGCTTTCCGTCGAATTGCTGGGGAATAGATACACGACCGAGCTTGAGTTGGATGGAAAGGTTTCTGATTCGGCGGGGAAGACCATTTTCCAGTTTGACCGGAAAATTCCTCTTTCTCTGAGCGAGGATGAAATCAATAGTCTCAAATCCAGGCCTTTTAGCCTTCAGGGGCTATTCCCTCTTGTGGAGGGTTCGTACAATCTCTCATTCATCCTGAAAAATTTTGCCTCCAAAGAATTTACCACCGTCGAAAAAAATATCATTGTGTTCCCTTATTCTCCAACTGTCGCTTTGGGACCGCTCCTTCTTGGCTATGGAGTCAAAAAGGAGAGTGATCCCAGGAGCAAAAAGGCCTTCCAGGTTAAAGGTGAACAAATTTTCGTTTCTCCCCTGAATCAATTTGCTCCCGATGAAACCCTTCATCTTCTTTTTCAAATTTTTGGCCCTAAGCAAGCAAAATCAATCTGTCAGGATGTCAAATTCACCTTCTT
>Ga0315280_10003307_pt1 | contig 24899 bp, 22 predicted proteins | sample YL17G06_40_MG_FD_203697 | JGI IMG/M metagenome (GOLD analysis project Ga0315280, IMG submission 203697) | Sediment microbial communities from Yellowstone Lake, YNP, Wyoming, USA - YL17G06_40 | ecosystem: Environmental > Aquatic > Freshwater > Lake > Sediment | place: USA: Wyoming | collected...
TCGTGATCCTGCGCAGCTACGTGGGCAGCCCCATCGACCTGGCGCGCTACAACGGGTTCATGGATGTGCTGAAGAAGAACTACCCGGGGATCAAGGTCCTGGGGCAGGGCGACGGGGAGTTCAACCAGGAAGCCGGCCGGAAGGCCATGTCCAACATCCTGCCCGCCTTCCCCAAGATCGACGCGATCTACGCCCAGGACGACGAGGCCGCGGTCGGCGCGATCACCGAGATCCGCAACGCGAAGCGAACGGATATCCAGTTCATCACCGGCTTCGGCGGATCCAAGAGCGCCTTCGCGCTGATGGCCAAGAAGGACCCCTTGTACGGGGCCTCCATGTCCTACCTGCCCACCATGGGCGGCCACGCCGTGGCGCTGGCGAAGAAGATCCTGCTGGGAGCGAAATTCGAGAAGTGGATCGTCGAACCGACGGTCGTCGTGACCTCGGCGAACGTCTCCAAGTACATGGACGAGGCCTACTGAGCTGCCGCTACTGCGGCCCCTCAGCGCGCTATTTGCGCACTGAGGTGTTTTTCCCGCGACAGGCCGCGGGGGAGCGGGCGAGAACCCGTTCCCCCGTTTTTATGTATTAGCTAAAATATGAGCAAATCGTCTGCGGGAGCGGCTCGAAAGGCTTCGGTCACCGGAAGGGGCTGCCTGGCCTGCAGGAGCTGCCACAGCGCTTTCGGGTTTTCGCTGAACACCAGTGCCGCCTCCGCCGGCTGGGCGAGCCAATCCCCGCGGGCCAGCTCCGCCTCCAGTTGCCCGGGGGCCCAGCCGGCGTAGCCGGCGAACACGCGCAGCACGACCTTTTCGGGGTCGCCCAGCGCCTGCAGGGACTCGGGGTTCGCGACCAGGCGCACGTCCTCGAACAAAGGGCGGGAATCCGGGAGCTCCACCGCCGACCGCAGCAGGATCAACAGCCGGGCGGGCTCCACCGGGCCGCCGTAGTGCAGGGTATCGCGGCGCCGGCGCAGAAAGGCGTCCTTGCCGAAGAGCGTGGACAGCTTGACCGTGGTCGGCCGATTGACCACCAGGCCCCAACTGCCCTCGGCTCTCTGCTCCACCAGCAGGACTACGGTCTCGGCGAAGTTGGGGTCCTGAAGGTCTCGGGCGGCGACTAAGAACCTGGGCTCGGACCCGGCCGCCGGCGGCGCGAGGCAGCGGGAGACCAGGAGCAGAAGCGCAGGGAGCACGGCTCGCTGGCCCGGATGCCGGCGGAGGCTCAGCATACGGCGGCCCGCAAGGCTTTCAGGTTCTCGACCGGGGTGTCGTTGAAGAACGTGCAGCCAGGGGCCAGGATGAACCCCCGCCCCCCGGCCTGCTCGAGCGCGTCCTGGGCCTGGCGCAGGACCATCTCGGTCGAGGCGGTGCGGGCGGCGTAGTGGTCGATACCGCCCATGAGGCAGCGGTTCGTCCGCCGCCGGGCCTCGGCGATCGAAGGCCCGGCCAGCCGGTCCTCCCAGCTGATGGCGTCGCAGGGGTATTTGGAAAGCAGGTCGAAGTAGGTGTCCTTCTCGCCGTGGATGTGCAGGATCAAGACCTGCGCCTGGCGCAGGGCCTCGAGCACCGCCCGGTCCGAGGGCTCGACCATGTCCCGGTACTGGCCCTCGCTCATCCAGGAGGCCTCGCAGCCCTGGGGGGCGAAGAAGAAGCCGTCGGCCCCGGCCTGCAACAGGCAGCGCTGGGCGAAGCGGCGGTAGTTGGCCGCGATGGTGTTCAACCCGTAGCGCACCGCTTCGGGATCGCGGGCCCAGTCCTCCAGGATGCGCCGCCCCGCCAGGCGGCGCGCCACGTGGAAGGGCGAGTAGATGGTCTGGATGACCGGCAGCTCGGGGTCGGTTTCACCGCGCACCCGCCCGAGCGCCTCCAGCTGCCGGCCGAACCCCCCGACCTCCGGGTCGAACTCCTCCAGCAGCCTCCAGACTTTCGGCTCGCTCACGTACTCGCAGTTCACGGGCAGCTCGTAGGCCTCGTCGTACATGACCTTGATGAAGTCCGGCTCATAGGCACGGTAGAAGTCCAGGGTGAAGCGGGTGAAGCGCTCCACGGTGCGTTCGTGCACCGTGGAGTGCATCCAAAGGCAGAAGGGGGTCCTGTCGGTCGGCTCGCCGCGCAGGGTTGCGGCCAGCCTCTGGCGCTCGGTCACCGAGGGCTATTCCGTCAGCCGGAAGGGCGGGTACTCGTCGGTCATCAGGCCCACGTAGGCTGCCACCCTCAAGCACCAGCGGTTGATGCCGATGATCAGCGGGAAGACCTCCTTGAAGTACTTGCGGGTGAACAGCAGCAGGATGGCCACGATGATGATCAGCACCGACAGCAGCCCGGCGAACGGGGTGGCGCTGCGCAATCCCTCTGCGTTCTGCCAATGCCACCAGCCCCAGCCGGCCAGCGGGGCCAGGCAGGCGTAGTGCGGGATGGCGAACAGCCACTTCACCAGGGGCATCCAGTTCTTGAGCTTCTCCGGATGGTCGACCTGCAGGTCGGCGGGGTAGTCGGTGGAAGCCAGGGTGAAGGGCGGGTAGGTGTCCGTGCCCAGGGCGCCGTAGCTGTAGAAGGAAACCCGCCAACTCCAGCGCAGGACCCCGACGTTGAACTCGAACAGCGGTTTGGGGTAGCGGCCGCTGAACAGGATCGAGAAGAAGGCGATCACCGTCACGGCGGCGAAGGCGATCCAGAGGAAAACGAGGATGATCACGTGCGGCACGATGAACAGCCACTTGATCAGCCACAATGCGCGCGACGGCGTTTCGGTCAGCTCCCCCTTGAGGGTCAGCGGATAGGCGGCTTTGGCCATGCGATACCTCCTTCACTATGGGAAAATCTTGCGTTCAAGGTATCAAACCCCGAGGGAGTTGGCAAGGAAAGGTTGCGGGTTCGATTGTTTTGCTTTTCAGATTCCGATCTGCTATAGTAGGCGAATATGGAAGAGAGGATCGGCGAGGCCCTGGTGCGTATCGGCGCGCTGAAGAGCTTTCAGGTCGATGACGTGCTGAGGCTGCAGAAGAACGGGGACAAGCGGCTTTTCGGGGAAATCGCCATCGAGCTGGGATACATCGATGACGAGGCGATTAAAAAGTATCTGGAGGCCAAGCGGTCCGTCCAGGCCTGAGAAATCTCAGCCCGATTTTTCTGCAGGGGCGAACACCAGATGAGTGTTCCCGGTGGCGTCATTGAACCAGAACTGGAGGAAGCCGTTCTGATAGAAGAAGCACTCCCGCAGGGTTTTGCCGGCGCAGGGTTCGATCGAGCCGTATTGGTCGCGGGCGCGGTCCAGCAAGCTCCGCCTAGCTTTGCTCATCCCGCTAGTTCTTCGGCCTCTTCTCCTTTTTTCTGAACAGTTTTTCCTACCTCGGCTTTCGATGCCTTTTCCCGGCCCCCGCTTCCGTGCTAAGCATTGGGCATGGCGCTGCCGATCTTCCAGGTCGATGCCTTCACCGACCGGCCGTTCGCCGGCAACCCGGCGGGGGTGTGCCTGCTGCCGGCCGGTGATCCGCGCGCCGCGGATGCGGCCTGGATGCAGGCCGTGGCCCGGGAGATGAACCTCCCGGAGACGGCCTTTCTTTCGCCCTCGGCGGACGGTTTCGGCTTGCGTTGGTTCACTCCGGCGCTCGAGGTGGACCTGTGCGGGCACGCCACCCTGGCCTCGGCCTGGGTCTTGTTCGAGCAAGGCCTGCTGGCCCCCGGCCAGGCGGCGCGCTTTCACACGCGCAGCGGGCTTTTGAGCGCCCGGCTCCGGGAGGGCTGGATCGAGCTGGACTTCCCGGCGGAGCCCCCCGTCCCGGTAGAGGCTCCGCCGGAGCTGCTCGAGGCCCTGGCGGTAGAGGCGCGCTTCGTGGGCCGCAACCGCTTCGACTACCTGGTCGAGGTGGACTCCGAGCGGCTCGTGCGCGGCCTCGCTCCGGACCTGCGCCGCCTGGCCTCGCTGAAGGAGCGGGGGGTCATGGTCACCAGCAGGTCCGGCTCGCCGCGGTGCGACTTCGTCTCCCGCTTCTTCGCCCCCGGGGCCGGGATCGACGAGGACCCGGTGACCGGTTCGGCCCACTGCTGCCTGGGCCCCTTCTGGGGGGAAAGGCTGGGCAAGCAGGAGCTTACCGGCTACCAGGCTTCCGCGCGCGGGGGAGTGGTGCGGGTGCGCCTGGCCGGGGAGCGGGTGCTGCTGTACGGACGGGCGGTGACCGTGCTCCGGGGGGAGCTTCAGGCGTGAGACGCCCGGTGCTCGGGGTGGACGTGGGCTCGGTGTCCGTGGCCCTGGCCCTGCTTTCCCCCGCGCGCGAGCTGCTGGAGTGGCGCTACGACTTCCACCGGGGCCTGATCCGGGAGACGCTCCTGCGGCTGCTGGCCGAGCTGCCCCTCGGGGAGCTGGGCGCGGTGGCCTGCACCGGCTCCACGCCCCGGATCCTGCGCGACGCGGACGGCTTCGATTCCCAGCTCTGCCAGCTCGCCTCGGCCCGCCATCTGCACGCGCGGCCGGGCTCCCTGCTGGTGGTCGGGGGGGAGCGTTTCGGCCTGTTCACCTTCGACGAGGAGGGCGGCTTCCAGAGCCTGAAGGCCAATAGCTCCTGCGCCGCGGGCACCGGCAGCTTCCTGGACCAGCAGGCCCGCCGCCTGGGGCTCGCCGGCAGCGCGGAGCTGGGCCGGAAGGCCCTGGCCAACCGGGGCCAGGTCCCCGCCATCGCCTCCCGCTGCTCCGTGTTCGCCAAGACCGACCTGTGCCATGCCCAGCAGGCCGGCTACAGCCTGGAGGAGATCTGCGACGGGCTGTGCCTGGGCCTGGCCCGGAACATCGCCGACACGGTCGGGGGCAGCCGCGCCGGAAGGGAGGGGGCCGGCCTCAACCGGCCGGCGGTGTTCGCCGGAGGCGTTTCGCGCAACCCGGCCGTGGTGCGCCACCTAGAGGTCCTGCTGGGCTCGCCCTTGAGCGTGGACTCCTGTTCCCACCTTTACGGGGCCATGGGGGCGGCCCTGTGCCGCCTGGAAAACCCGGAGGAGGGGGAAGTCCGGCCGCCGCTGCTCCTGGAGGCCGAGCGGCCGAAGAGCTACTTCCACCCCCCGCTTTCCCTGCGCCTGTCCTCCTACCCGGATTTTTCCCGCCATTCCAGCCGTCGGTTCGTCCCGCGGGTCGTGCGGGACGCCCTGCCGGTCGAGGTGGATCTGTACTCCCCGCTGGGCGGGGAGGGAATCCTCGGCATCGACATCGGCTCCACCAGCACCAAGGCCGTGCTGATCGACCGCGGCCGGCGGGTGCTGGCCGGGTTCTACACCCGCACCGCGGGCCGGCCCCTGACCGCGCTGCGGGCGATCCTGGAGGCACTGGAGGCCAGCGCGGAGGAGCAGGGGGCCGGGCTGGACCTGCGCGCGGTGGGCACCACCGGAGCGGGGCGCAAGTACGTGGGCCAGGTAATCGGGGCGGACCTGATCATGAACGAGATCACCGCCCATGCCCGGGCCGCCTGCGAGCTGGACCCGGAAACGGACACCATCATCGAGATCGGGGGGCAGGACTCGAAGTTCACCACGCTGCGCGGCGGCCAGGTGACCTTCGCCCAGATGAACACGGTCTGCGCCGCCGGCACCGGAAGCTTCCTGGAGGAGCAGGCCGCCCGCCTGGGGGTGAGCCTCGAGGAGTACTCGCGCCGGGCCGAGGGGGTTCCCGCCCCGCTGGCCAGCGACCGCTGCACGGTTTTCATGGAACGGGACATCAACCACTACCTGGCCGGCAAGTACACGGTGGAGGAGATCCTGGCCGCCTCGCTGCACGCGGTCCGGGAAAACTACCTGTTGAAGGTGGCCTCGGGGGCGCTGATCGGCCGGAAGGTCTGCTTTCAGGGGGCCACGGCCAAGAACCGCGCCCTGGTGGCGGTGTTCGAGCAGCGGCTCGGCCGGCCGATCTTCGTTTCCGAATACTGCCACCTCACCGGCGCCCTGGGCGTAGCCTTGGAGCTGGCGGGAAAGCTCCCGGCCCGCAGCGCCTTCCGCGGCATCCGGCTGTACGAACGGGAGATCCCGGTGCGCACGGAGAACTGCACCCTTTGCGCCAACCGCTGCCGGCTGAGCCTGGCCGAGGTGCTGGGCGAGACGGTGACCTACGGCTTCCAGTGCGGGCGGGACTATGGAACTCCGCGCTTCGTCCGGCGCAACTCTTCGGCCTTCGACCTGCTGGCCGAGCGGCGGCGCCTGCTGCCGCGCTGCGCAGCCCCGCCCGCGGCGGCCTTAGCCCCTCGGATCGGACTTCCCGCGGCGCTGCAGGTCTTCGACGAGCTTCCCCTCTGGCAGCGCTTCTTCGCCGGGCTGGGGATCGAGACGGTTTCCAGCGCGGGCTACGCCGAAGGCCTGGCGAGCGGCAAGGAGATAGCGGGCGCGGAGTTCTGCGCGCCGGTGACCGAGCTGCACGGGCACGCGCGCCACCTGGCCGAACGCTGCGACGCCGTGTTCCTTCCCGTATACCTGGGCCCGGGGAGGCGGGGAGCGCGCGGGCGCGCGGAGGAGCTCTACTGCTACTACACCCAGTTCGCCCCCGCCGTGGTGGCGGTGTCCCAGGACCGGGGCTTGGCAGGCAAGTGCCTGTTGCCGTTGATCGATCCACGGCGCCCGGGGCGGACCGTGAGGGAGCTGTGCAGGGTCTTGCAGCCCCTGCTGCCTCGCCGGCTGAAAGCCGCCGAGGTGGCCGCCTGCTACGCCAGGGCCCTGAAGCATCAGCGCAGCTACGCCGCCGCGCTGCGGGACGTGTACCGGCGGGAGTCCGACAATGGGGGGGACATCCGGGTGATCCTGGCCGGCCGGCCGTACGTGGTGCTGTCCCCGGCCATGAACAAGGGCATTCCCGAGCTGTTCGCCTCCCTCGGGGTCAAGGCCTTCTTCCAGGACATGGTCCCGGTGGAGTCCTCGCCGGAGGCGCGGGAGCTGCTGGAGCGGATCCGGCCGCTGCGGGAGGCCTTCCACTGGCACTTCGCGGCCCGGATCCTGGAAGTGGCCGCCTACTGCGCGCGCACCCCCGGGCTCTATCCGGTGCTGATCACTTCGTTCAAGTGCTCTCCCGACTCCTTCCTCATCGAGTACTTCAAGCGCCTGCTCGACGCCCACCGCAAGCCCTACCTGATCCTGCAGATCGATGAGCACGCCTCCAACGTGGGCTACGAGACGCGCATCGAGGCCGGGGTGCACTCCTTTCGCAACCACTTCGCCGGACAGAAGGCGGAGCGGGCCGCTTCTGCCGGCCCCTTGAGGCTTCCGGCGGTGGAGAGAAGGGTGGATGGCAGGACGCTGCTCCTGCCCAACTGGGACGCCCTTTCCATGCCGCTGCTGGCGGCCGCGATGCAGCGGCGCGGGATCGACGCCCGGGTGCTGGAGGAGACCGAGCTGGCCATCCAGCAGGCCATGCGCTGGAACACCGGGCAGTGCATTCCGCTGAACGCCATCGTCCAGGACTTCGTGGAATACATCGAACGGCACGGCCTGGACCCGGAGCGGACCGCGCTCTGGATGCCCCAGGTCCGATGGGCTTGCAACATCCCGCTGTTCCCCTACTACATCAAGAGCCTGCTGGAGCATTACGGTGGCGGCCTGGAGCGGGCGCGGGTGTTCCGGGGCAGGTTCTTCAATGAGGACCTGTCCCCGCTTTTGGCCCTGGAGACCGGGCTGGCCTTCCACTTCGGCGGGCTGCTGCGCCGGGTGGGCTGCCGTATCCGGCCCTACGAACTGCAACCCGGGGACACGGACCGGGTCATCGCCGAGGGCGAGCGGGCCTTCCTGGCCGCCTTCCGGGGGGAGCGCTCCAGGGAGGAGGCTCTGGCGGAGGTGATGGGCCGCTTCGAGGCCGTAGCCCGCCGGGAGGGAGAGCGGCCTAAGGTGGCCATCTTCGGGGACCTGTACGTGCGCGACAACGAGGTGCTGAACCAGGCCCTGATCCGCACGATCGAGGAGGCCGGCGGGGAGGCGGTGACCACCCCTTTCAGCGACTACCTGCGCATCACGGCCGAAAGCAACTTCCTGAAAGACAGGCTGCAGGGTGACTACCTGGCCTGGCTCCAGCATCGGGCGCTGCTGGCCGCCGCCGGGCCCCTGGAGCGGCGCTTCTATCCCCATTACCGCCGGTACATGCACCCTCCGCGGTCCTTCCACAACCCCCGCCTGGCCGAGGACCTCGAGCGCTTCAGAGTGAAGCTGGAGCAGGGCGGCGAGTCCTACGATAATATCCTGAAGATCGTGCACCTGCTGCGGGTCGAGCCGGACATCTCGCTTTTCGTCCAGGCCAACCCGGCGTTCTGCTGTCCCTCCCTGGTGACCGAGGCCATGGCCTGGCACATCGAGCGGGTCACCGGCGTGCCGGTGGTGACCCTGACCTACGACGGCACGGGCGGGTTAAAGAATGACCGGCTCCTGCCGTACCTGCGCTACCCCCGCCGCTCCGGTGGCCGAGCCAATGCGGATTCGTTCCGATACTGGCCGTAAAACCGTCGGCGAAGGAGGCGGGTCATGAAAGAAGCCTTCGCCCTTGGTGCCGTATTCGCTTCGGCGGCCGCCATGGGGCTGCTCCTCTCCTCCTGCGCGACCCTGGCAAAGGAAGCGGTGGCCGGAGTGCAGAACGCGGCCCTGCTGACGGTCACCCGCGACCGGAGGATCGATACCGGCGATTTCCATGGCATCGCCGCGTTGGCGAATCAGCTGGCCCAGGACGAGCAATTCCGGTTGAAGCCCATCTGGCCGCGTTCCCCGACGTGCGGGCTTTCTGACCAAGATGTTTCAGATCATCGGTTTCGGCACCGCCAGGGTCACGGCCTATGTAACGATTGCAGCCTTTGATCGGAATCGAAGGGTGATTCTACGAAAGACCAGCTACGGCTCTTCCGGCGATTCCCTCCAATTCGCCTTTGGAGGGGTTTTCGACGCATCGCAGATCCAGCCGCTCTGCGCTCAAGCCACGGACCAGGCGAGGCTGGAGTTCGAGCGGTGGTTCGCCCAGAACAAGTGAGCGGGGAGCCAATTATTCACCTTTTTCTTGGTACCTGTACCTACAAGTTGTCCTGAATCTGCCAAAGATCCGCTTAATCTCAATAATTTTTAGAAAAGTCTTGACATTTAGCCCGATATAGCCAATGATCATTACTTGATGGAACAAGCTGTACCTACAAGTAAGCATCAACAAGTCCGGCAGTGGATCCTCGATGGGATCGAGACCGGGCGTATTGCCCCCGGCGACAAGCTGCCGTCGGAGAGCGAGCTTTGCCGGCAGTTCGGCGTCTCCCGCAACTCCGTGCGCCAGGCCATCAACAGCCTGATCTCGGAAGGGCGCCTGGAGAGCAAGAAGGGCATCGGCACCTTCTGCCTGCTCAAGAGCCGGCGGTTGACCATGGACCTCGGCCTGGTGTGTTTCTTCGCCGGCTCCTACATCTTCCCCCGCATCTCCCGCGGATGCGACCAGGTGGCCCACAAGAGCGGTTTCCACCTGATCTTGAACCAGTCGGAGTACAGCTACGACAAGGAGCGGGAGATCCTGCTCAAGCTCCGGAAGCGGGGGGTGGACGGGCTGATTATCGAGCCGATCCACCCGGGCTCCGGGCAGTCCAACCTCGACCTGCTGGTCGAGCTGGAAGACTCCGGCACTCCGGTGGTGCTGATCGACAACTGTTTCCCGCAGCGGGAGTTCACCAGGGTGGTCATGGACGATCTGGCCGGAGGCCGGCTGGTGGCCTCCTACCTCTGGGACAGGGGGCACCGTCTGGTGGGCATCCTCTCCGACGGCTCCTATCAGCCCAAGAGGCTGCGCAAGGAGGGCGCCGTCGGCTGCCTGCGGGAGCAGGGGGTGGAGCCTCGCCAGGATTGGCTGCTGGACTTCGCCGGACCCGTGCGCAGCGGCGCCGCCTTCCGGCTCCTGGACGAATTCTTCAGCCGCGGCGGAGAACTGCCCAGCGCGTTCATCTGCACCAGCGACGAGGAGGCCGTCGAGCTGTACAAGGCGGCGGACAAGCACGGCCTCAAGATCCCTAGGGACCTTTCGGTGATCAGCTTCGACAACTCGGAGCTGGCCGTGCTGCCGGGGATATCCCTGACCTCGGTCGACCATCCGGGGCAGTACATGGGGGAGCTGGCCACGAAGATCCTGGTGGAACGGATCCTCAACCCCAAGGTAGCCTCCCACACCATCTCGGTGATCCAACCGCGAGTGGTCGAAAGGGCATCGGTATCGAGCATTCAGCAGGGCGCTGAATGCGTTGAGCGCACATCGTGAATGAACCAAGGAGGAAAACGATGAAAAAGCTCATGTTCGCGGGATTGGCGGCGGCCATGCTGCTGCCGATCGGACTCTTCGCCGCCGGGAGCCAGGAGAAATCCGCCCCGGTGGGAAAGGTGGTTACCTATTTTGCCAACTCCAAGTACTACTCGGACAATACCACCGTCACGAGGAACGAGGCCTTCGAGAAGGCCACGGGCATCAAGGTGGAGATGCAGCTTGTGCCCGGAGAAGACGAGGACTTCTACGATAAAACGGACATCGCCATCATGGCCGGCGACACCACGGACTGCATCCGCCTCACCAACCCGCTCAACATCGCCCGGTACGTACAGGCGGGCTTTCTCCTGCCCCTGGACGGGCTGCTGAAGAAGGCCGGCTATGATGCCGAGGCGGTGTACGGCAAGTTCCTGAAACGCCATGACGGCAAGCTGCTGTACCTGCCGTACGAGCAGTCCATCCATTCGGTTTACTACAACAAGGCCATCTTCAAGAACGCCGGGCTGCCGTTCCCCAAGGCGCCGTGGACCTGGGACGACTACACGGCCGCCGCCCGAAAGCTCACGGACAGGGAGCGGGGCATCTACGGCTCCTACTTCGTGCTGGATTGGGAGTACTATTATTATACGATCGCCAGGCAGAGGGGTGTTTCCGGGTACAAGCCCGATGGCAGCTCCAACTATGACCACCCGGATTTCCGGGAGGCGCTGAAGTTCCTCAACGACCTGGGGGAGGTGCACAAGGTCCAGCCCACCTTCAAGGAGTACCGGGCCAAGAAGCTGGGCTGGGACACCTGGGCGGCCACGGGGCAGTACGGCTTGATCTGCATCGGCAGCTGGTTCACCGGCCTGCTCACCGATCCGGTGACCTACCCGCGCGAATGGGATTGGGGCATCGTGGAGACTCCGGCGGCCGGACCCAAGGGCAAGAACAACCTGATGGCCGGAGGCGTCTGGGCGGTGCTGAAGAACGCCAAGCACCCGGAGGCCGCCGCCCGCTACGTGGCCTGGGTCTCGGAGAACAGCTTCCGCTATGCCGGGGGCATCCCGGCCCGGGTGAACCTGAGCGCGCAGGAGGTGCAGGACCTCTTGGGCGGGATCGCCCAGAAATCGAACGGTTCGGTGAGCGTTACCGACCTGGATTCCGCCCTGCTGCACAACGGCCTCGGGGTGGTCGACGAGAAGATCAGCGGCCCGAAAGCCAGGGAGTATTCCGATATCATCAAGCAGGAGGGCACGCTGTACCTGTCAGGGGAGCAGTCGCTGGAGGACACCCTGCGCAACATCAAGAGCCGGGCCGACAAGATCCTGAAAGGTTGAGCTGAGCCGGGGTTGACGGAAAAGCCGTGCAAGCGCAAGCGTTCATCGAGGGGGGCCCTGCACTGGGTCCCCCCCTTCCGAAGGCTGGGGCCGATAGGATTTCCCGAATCCTGCCCAAGCGCCGGCGGGGTTTCGGAGGCGAGCAGCGGACGGCTCTGCTTTTCATCGCCCCATTTTTCGTGGGTTTTCTGCTCTTCAACCTCCTGCCCTTGTTCTACAGCCTATTCCTCAGCCTGGTGGACTTCAACACGTTGGGGGAGGTCCGCACCGATCGGTTCATGGGCCTGAAGAACTACCTGCGGATCTTCGGCGACCGGCTGGCCCTGGCCTCCTACGCCCGCAGCATCTATTTCTCGCTGATCTACGTGGCGGGGATCATCCTGGCCTCCCTGTTCCTGGCCCTGCTCTTGAACCAGGACCTGTTCCTGCGCACGGTGAGCCGTACGATGATCTACCTGCCTTACGTGGCCAACGTCATCGCCATCGGCATCGTCTGGGCGATCGTGCTGAACCCCTTCGAAGGCCCGGTCAACGCGCTGCTCAAGCTGGCCGGGGTTCCGGAGCAGGCCAGGCCGCAGTGGCTGCTGGGGGTGGCGAGCTCCCTGCCCACCGTGGCGGCGATCAAGGTCTGGCAGAACTTGGCCTTCCAGACCATCGTCTTCCTGGCCGCGCTGCAGGAGGTCCCGCGCGAGCTGTACGAGTGCGCTCAGATCGATGGGGCGGGCTGGTGGCGGAGGCTGACCCGCATCACCCTGCCCATGATCTCCCCGACGATGTTTTTCCTCATCGTGGTCACCATCATCGGATCGTTCAACAGCCTGGCCCTGGTCAAGGCCCTGACCAACGGCGGGCCGGGATCGGCCACGCGCATCATCACCCTGTTCATCTACGAGCAGGCCTTCAAGTACTCCTACTACAGCTACGCCACGGCTCAGGCCTGCCTGCTGTTCCTCTTCATCCTGGCGGTGACGCTGGCCCAGTGGAGGGCGCAGAAGCGATGGGTGCACTACTGAGCGCGCGGAGGCAGAGGCAAATTCTACTGAAAGCCGCCGTCTCCCTGGTCGTTTTCCTGGCCGGGGTCCTGATGGTCACCCCTTTCGTCTTCATGCTCTCCGCTTCGTTCAAAACCCCCGGCCTGGTGTTCGTCGAGCCGCTGAGGATCATCCCCGAGCGGATCTTCCTGGGCAACTTCCAGCGCGTGTTCCGCGACCCCCTGTACCCGGTCTGGTACTACAACAGCTTCCGGGTCGTGCTCATCACTCTCCCCCTGAGGGGCTTCCTGGTCTCGCTGGCCGCCTACGCTTTCGCCCGGCTCGCCTTTCGGGGCAAGAACCTGCTGTTCCTGCTGTTCATGTCCACGATGATGATCACCCCAGAGGCGACCATCGTGCCCCGCTACTTATTGTATAAGGTGATGCGCCTGGTGGACACGCAATGGGCCATTATCATCCCGGCGGTCTTCGACGTGTTCTTCCTTTTTATGCTGCGCCAGTTCTTCATGACCATCCCCAAGGAGCTTTCCGAGGCGGCTCTCCTCGACGGCTACGGCCACTTCCGCATCTACTACCGCATCATCCTGCCCCTATCCAAGCCGGCTCTGGTGACCATGGCCCTGTTCACCTTCATCTGGCTGTGGAACGACTACATCAATCCGTTCGTGTTCATCAACACGATGAAGCGGCAGCTGATCACCACCGGGCTGCAGTTCTTCCAGTCCCGGGAGGGCGCCAACTACGCCCTGCAGATGGCCGGCGCGACCTTCGCCGTGGTCCCCACGGTGTTCCTGTTCACCTTCACCCAGCGGTATTTCGTGCAGGGTATTACTACGAGCGGCCTGAAGGGCTGAAGGCTCGGGAGCCGCCAGGAGGCCTTTGATGACAGGGAGAAAGTTCGAACCGATCAGCCGCAAGCTTCCGGGCCTGATCCACGGCTGCGACTACAACCCGGAGCAATGGCTCGCCCTGCCCGAGGTGCTGCGGGAGGACCCGCCCCTGATGCGGCGGGCGCTGTGCAACGCGGTGACCGTGGGCATCTTCGCCTGGAGCCTCCTGGAGCCGGAGGAGGGCCGGTTCGATTTCGGCTGGCTGGACCGGGTCATGGACGACCTTTGGTCGGCGGGGATCGCCGTGATCCTGGCCACCCCGAGCGCCGGGCGCCCCGCCTGGCTTGCCCAGGCCTACCCGGAGGTGTTGCGGGTGGACGCGGAGCGCCGCCGCGACCTGCAGGGCCTGCGCGCTAGGCACTGCTACACCTCGCCGGTCTACCGGCAGAAGGTCCAGGCCATCAACAGCAGGCTGGCCGAGCGTTACGGCAAACACCCGGCCCTGATCCTCTGGCACCTGTCCAACGAGTACGGCGGGGAGTGTCACTGCCCGTTGTGCCAGGAGGCCTTCCGGCTCTGGCTGCGGCGGAGATACGGGGACAGCCTGGAGCGGCTGAACCAGGCCTGGTGGACCGCGTTCTGGAGCGCCAGGTATAGCGACTGGAGCCAGATCGAGTCGCCGGCTCCCAGGGGCCAACGGCTGCTCAACGGCCTGATCCTGGACTGGAAGCGCTTCGTCACGGAGCAGACCGCGGATTTCATGCGCGCGGAGCTGGCTCCCCTGCGCGAGCTCAGCCCCGAAGTGCCGGTGACCACCAATCTGATGGGGGCCTACCGGGGCCTGGACTACCGGCGGCTGGCCGCCGAGCTGGACGTGGCCAGCTGGGACAGCTATCCCTGCTGGCACGCCCCTACCGGGGAGGACGGCCGCCCGGGGGAGGAGTGGCGCACGGCCGCCGATACCGCCTTCTGGCACAGCCTGGTGCGCGGCCTCAAGGCGGGCCGGCCATTCCTGCTCATGGAGAGCACCCCCAGCTTCAGCAACTGGCACCCGGTGCACAAGCTCAAGCGCCCGGGCCTGCACCTCCTGAGCTCCCTGCTGGCCGTGGCCCACGGTTCCGACTCGGTGCAGTACTTCCAGTGGCGCAAGAGCCGGGGCGGTTACGAAAAGTTCCACGGGGCCGTGGTGGACCACGGAGGCGGGGGCGACAGCCGCGTCTTCCGGGAGGTGGCCGAGGTGGGCGAGACCCTGAAGCGGCTGGATGAGGTGGCCGGAAGCGGCGTGCCCGCCGAGACGGCGCTGCTGTTCGACTGGGAGAACTGGTGGGCCCTGGAGGAGGCCTCGGGCCTGGGGCTGGAAGGGGAGAGAGGCTACTGGCAGACCTGCCTGGCCCATCACCGGCCGTTCTGGTGCCTGGGCCTTCCGGTTGACGTCATCGGCCCGACGGAGGAGCTCAAGGGTTACCGCCTGGTGATCGCCCCCATGCTTTACCTGCTGCGGCCCGGGGTGGCCGAGAGCCTGGAGCGCTTCGTGGGCGGCGGCGGCACCCTGGTCTCGACCTACTGGAGCGGCATCGCCGACGAAACCGACCTGTGCTTCCTCGGCGGCTTCCCCGGGCCGCTGCGCCGGGTGCTCGGCATCCACTGCGAGGAGCTGGACAGCCTCTATCCACAGGAGAGCAACCGCGTCGTGCCCCGGCCGAGAAACGAGTTGGGCCTCGCGGGCGAGTACCGGGCCCGCAACTTCTGCGACCTGGTGCGCCTGGAGTCGGCGCGGGCGCTGGCCGAGTACGGAGAGGACTTCTACCGCGGCCGGCCCGCCCTGACGGTGAACGATTTCGGCCGGGGCCGCGCCTACTACCTGGCCTCCTGGAACGAGGAGCCCTTCCTGCAGGACTTCTACCGGGCCCTCTCCGAGCGGCTCGGATTGCGCCGCGCCCTGGAGGCGCCGCTTCCCCGGGGGGTCAGCGCCCAGCTTCGGGCGGATGGGGAAAACGAGTACCTGTTCCTGCTCAACTTCACGCAGGAGGTCCAGGCGGTCGAGCTCGGCTTGGCCCCCCTGCACGACCTGCTGAGCGGGCAGCCGGCCAGCGGGAGGGTGGTCCTGCCGCCCTACGGCCTGGCAGTGTTGCGGCGCTCCGGCGGCTAGTCGCGAACAAGTGCCTCATCGCGCACGTGGGCAGTTTGGCCGAGGATTTTAGTATAACTAGAATAGAGCAAATACCATGAAAACCATCGTCAAACGGTTTTTGCATATTGATTTGCACGAAAACCAATCGGCGTTTCTCTGGGTGCCGCGAAAGACGGGCAAGACTACGCAAACCTCGAACGGCGATCGTGGTGTGCAATGAACCGATGGAGCGGCGCGTGGGCGACATCCGCATACTGCCCTGGCGGGCCTGCATTCGCGGGCTTTGGGGAGGCGGGATCATTTCGTAACGGTCCTCCCTAGCTGGATTACGAGTCGAGATATGCTACAATAACTTCAGAAATTGTCGCGGAGGCCGAATGGCCGCATGATTTCGGCACTGGCCAAGTCAGAGCGCCTCATGCAGCTCGAGCAGCTGCTTCTGGCGCATCCTTCAGGGTTACGGCGCGCGGAAATCGCCCGCCGTCTGGGTGTACACCGCGCGACGGTGGCCCGGTACGTAACCGAGCTAACCGGATACCTTCCGCTGTATGAATGCGATGATGGCAGGATTGGTATTAACCGGGACGACTACCTTAGCAACATCCGTTTGACCATACATGAGTCGCTGGCGCTCTATCTGGCCAGCCGTCTCATGACGGACCGCACCGACCGCTTCAACCCGCACGCCGCGGCCGCCTTGCGTAAGTTGGGCCAGTCTCTTCGCGCTTTCGCCCCGACTATAGCGCAACATATAGTTGGCGAGGCGGATCGAGTGGAAAGCTCAAAGACCCTGCGAGACCCGATATTTCTTTCAGTTCTCGAGACGCTTACTAAAGCCTGGTCCGAGGGTAGGCTTGTCAGGCTGGTGCATCACTCGGTGCACCGGAACATTAACTGCGCCTACCTTTTCGCGGTCTACATCATCGTCCCCTACGCGGTAGGCCAATCGATTCAGGTCATCGGAAGGTGCCGGGGCGAGGATCATCTGCGCACGCTGCGCGTAGATCGGATCGTCGAGGCGGAGCTCACCAGCGAGACCTACAGGCTACCGGCCGGAGAGGAGATGACGAAGACCCTGACGGATGCCTGGGGAATTTGGTACTCGGAAGCAGCGCCGGTTCAAGTCGTGCTGCGCTTCTCCAGGCAGGTAGCCCACCGCGTGCGAGAAAGCGTCTGGCATCCCAGCCAGCAGATTTCGGAACTGCCCGAGGGCAAGCTGCTCTGGCGGGCGAGGATCTCGGAACCGCGCGAGATGTTTCCTTGGATTCGGGGGTGGGGCGCCGATGTGGAGGTGTTGGAACCCAGCGATCTGCGGCAGCGGATGGCCTGCGAGGCAACGGATCTGGCACGGATGTACGCGCCCAGCGGTCAGGACTGCGGCCCGGATCGAGGATGAGGCTTTTCCCGAGTCCTGTTGCACTCGCTGCAACGACATGTTTTTAAAATGATTGAATAAGATGAGGTACTACGCCCATACCCTTGATAATCAACCGAAGGAACGCTGGCAGCTTCTTGAAGATCACCTCAAAGGCGTAGCCGGGCGAGCCTCGGAGTTTGCGGCTGCCTTTGGCTCCGGCGAATGGGGAAGGCTTGCGGGACTCTGGCATGACCTGGGCAAGTACCAGCCTGCTTTCCAGAATATGCTTGAAACCGGACGGGGTTCGGTTGAGCATTCAGGCGTTGGGGCAGCGTTGGCCGCCACACGCGGATCCGATGGCCTCGCTATGTCGTTCGTCATCGCCGCTCATCACAAGGGCTTGCCGAACCTCAGAATCGTTTCGCCCAATGCCGGCTCCCCGCTCATGCACACGGTCGAAACCAACCGCCCGCACCTGGACTCGCTGAACGCGGTTGTGCCCGCCGAGATCTGGGCCGAGCAACTGCCGCCCCTTCCCGCATTCCTTCGAATGATGAGTCGAAATCGGGTTGGTCCGGAGAAACTGCGACAGTCAGAGCTCTGGGTTCGTTTCCTGTTCTCCACGCTGGTGGACGCGGACCGGCTTGATACCGAGGCTTTCGCTCACCCCCAAGAGGCTCGACAGCGGGGAAGATTCGCCTCTCTTTCAGAGCTCTCGGACAAGCTCGACGCCTACATCGAGCAGGTGGTACAAAACGCTGATGCAAACACTTCGGTGAACAAGGCGCGGGCGCTGGTTCTTGAGAGTTGCCGGACGGCCGCAGCGCTGCCGCCCGGAATCTTCGGGCTTCTGGTGCCGACGGGCGGAGGGAAGACCCTGTCGGCGATGTCGTTCGGCATGCGCCACGCCGCGCGCCATGGCCTGCGAAGGCTGATCGTGGTCATTCCGTACACGAGCATCATCGAGCAGAATGCGTCCGTATACCGCAGGGCGCTGGGCGCGGAAAACGTTATAGAACACCACACGGCCTTCGAGCCGAAAGAGGAACTCACTGGCGAGAAACTGGCGCGCCATGAGCTTGCGGCCGAGAACTGGGATGCTACGGTGATTGTGACCACGACCGTCCAATTCTTGGAGTCTCTTTTCTCCAATCGATCCTCCAGATGCCGCAAGCTCCACAACGTCGCGCGCAGCGTCGTGATCTTGGATGAAGTGCAGAGCCTTCCCGTCGGGTTCCTGCTGCCAATCGTCGAAGTGCTGAGCTCATTGGTTGAATCGTTCGGATGCACCGTATTGCTTTCAACAGCCACGACTCCGGCGCTCGAGGCCCGCACGGGTTTCTTGGAGGGACTGCAAAGGGTTCGCAGGGTCGTGAGCGAGCCGCAGGAGCTCTTTCATCGCCTGCGCCGGGTGCGGTATCAATGGCCCGATCCGGACGGACGACCGATGGAATGGGAGGAACTGGTAGAACGCGTCGCTAGCCGGGAAAGAGTGCTCGTCGTCGTGCATCGAAGGGCGGACGCCCGGGAGCTGGCGCAGCTGGTCGAGAATCGACTCGGAGGGCACGGCCAGGTGCATCATCTCTCGGCGCTGATGTGCCCGGCGCACCGCTCCAAGGTGATCGAGGAGGTGCGCTCGCTTCTTGCGGAGGAGAAGCCCTGTCGCGTGGTTTCCACGCAGCTTATCGAGGCGGGGGTCGATGTCGACTTCCCTGTCGTTTTCAGGGCGCTTTGCGGTCTGGACAGCATCGTGCAGGCCGCCGGCCGCTGCAACCGAGAGGGCCGGCTCAGGCACGGCGAAGTATTCATCTTCCGCGCGCCGACGAAGCCGCCGCCAGGGGTGCTCAGGGCGGGGCTTGAAGCCACCGAGGCTCTGCTGCGCGAGTCGGAAGGTGAGCTCGACCCGGACGACCCCGATACGATAGAACGGTATTTCCGATACCTGTACTTCACGCAGCCTCTGGACAGCGCGGGAATCCAGATGGAGCGGGAGCAATTCAACTTCGTTGAGACCGGACGGAAGTTCCATGTCATCGAAGACGAGTTCACCGCAACAATCGTAGTGCCGTACGGCGAGGGTGAAGCGCGCTTGCAGGAGGTCCGGAAGCACCCGGAGCGGCGCGAGTTGCTGCGCGCCCTGCAGAGGTTCTCCGTCAGCGTCTACCCCGACGCCCTGGCGCGGATGGAGGCGGCGGGTGCTCTCGAAGAAATCTCCCCCGGGCTCTACGCACTCTCGGCGCCATTCAAGCACCTGTACGATGCGCGGTTTGGCCTCGTCGTGGGAGACGAGGTCCGGCCGGATCCGACGATGTTGGTCGTCTGACACAAGGAGGAAACTAAGTGGCAGAAGGACGAAGTCCCACCATGAGATTGAGGGCTATGGGGCCACTTGCCTGCTTCAGCCGTCCCGAATTGAAGGTGGAGAGGATGTCATATGCGGTAATAACGCCTTCCGCCGCAAGGGGTTTGCTGGAGGCAGTGCTCTGGAAACCTGCGATCGTATGGCGGGTCGAACGGATTCTCGTCTTGAACCCGATCCGGTTCCTGGCCTTCCGGCGAAATGAAGTGAACAGCAAGGCGGTGAGCCCTTCGAGGCAGGTCGTCGAATCGGGGGGCGAGATCACGCACTACTTCGCGGACAAAGACCGCGCGCAGCGAAACACGGTCGCGCTCAGAGACGTCGACTATGTGGTGGAGGCTCACTTCGAGATGACGGAAAAGGCAGGCGAACAGGATTCGATGGCCAAGTTCATCGATATGTTTACGAGGCGGGTTGAACGCGGCCAGCATTTTCACCAGCCGTACTTCGGCTGCCGTGAGTTCATCGCCTATATTGCGCCTGCGGACAATGCGCCCGCTCCAGTGCACGATAGCAGAGATCTTGGGATGATGCTTTACGACATCGACTACAGCGCGCGGCCTTTTATTCCATTGTTTTTTGAGGCGAAACTGAACAAGGGTGTGCTCGACGTGCCGCGGAAACGCCTCCGGCCGGCGGCAGCCAAAGGGGGTTCGCCATGATCCTTCAGGCCCTGCATGAGCTGGCGAGGCGCGAGAGTCTGATCCCTGATCCGGATTTCGAGGTTAAACCCGTGGCCTGGATCGTGCGCCTAGACGCGAAGGGGAAGCTCATGGGCATATCCGGGACTCATCATGAGGTTTCGGATAGCGGAACACGGAAGAAGCCTCGCTTTGAAGCCAAGGTCTTCGAGGTTCCGATTCAACCAAAACGATCTGGGACAAAGGCGCCGGCCTATTTCATGGTGGACAATGCCAAATACGTTTTTGGATTGCCTACGCCGGACAAACAATTCCGGCACGAGGAGGGGCGCGAAAAATCCGGTTGGTTCTACGAGCTTGTGCTGCAATGCGCACGAGAAACCGGCGACGAGGGGGCGGTTGCCGTAGAAAGGTTCCTTCGTGCAATTCGCGAAGGGCGGCTGAAGATTGACCTGCCGGAAGAGGCCAAGTCCAACGACCTGTTCGCCTTTGTCTACGCCCCTGATGGTGACCGGTTCGTGCACGAGCGAGAAGCGGTAAGGAAGTTCTGGAAGGCCAAGCGCGCCGTTGGAGGCGCCGAGGGTCCAGCCCGAATCTGCATGGTTACTGGCGATGAGTTCGCCGGGACAACTTTCTTCCCGAGCACGAAGAAGGTTCCTGGCGGCCAGACATCCGGCGCGACACTCGTGTCGTTCAACAGCAAGGCATTCGAATCGTACGGATGGGAAAGCAAGGATAACGCCCCGATTGCTCCGGCTGTCGCCGAGGCTTGCGGAAAGGCCCTCCAGCGTCTCGTGGATCTGGCGCCTCCGAAGCCCAGTAGCCCTGAAGAGAAATTGCCTCGGCTGAACCTGACTCTGGGCGGCGATTCCATCATCTGCTATTGGGCTGCCAAGGATCAGGGGCGCGAGTTCGAAAGCGTGTTCCAGGCGTTGTTGGGCGTCACTGATCCAGCCATAGTTGGCAACCTCTACCGGTCCATATGGAGAGGTATCGCCCCACCGATCGATGATCCGGAAGCATTCTATGTCCTGTGCCTACGGGGCGCCCAGGGGCGGATCATCGTCCAGGACTGGATCGAGGGGACGGTCGCCGAGGCGGTGAAGAACCTTGCTCGCCACTTCGCTGACCTGGATTTGGTTCGAAACGCCCCGCCTCCCAAGGAACGCGGCCATCCGGAAGGATTTCCCTTGGAGTCATTGACGAGCGCTTTGGCCCCTCGAGGCGACAAGCGGCAAGTCCCCGCCGAGCTGTCGGCGAGGATCGTCCGCTCCGCCGTCACCGGCGTTCCGTATCCCCTGTCGGTGATGCAGAGGGCCCTGCTCCGCTACAGGGCTGAAATCGGAGACGAAGCTGACAAGACCGATGGCTGGAACGCCCGTAACAGAAACGATGCACGAGCAGCCCTCATAAAGGCTGTGATCAACCGGCGCAGGCGTTTCCTGACCGGTACGAAGCCCTTCAAGGAGGTTACGCCAGAAATGGACCCTGGAAACACAGACCCTGGATACCTGCTCGGCAGGCTAATGGCGGTCATCGAGCGCATGCAGCAGCTCGCCCTCGGGCAGGACGTTAATGCCACCGTGATAGATCGCTACTTCAGCGGAGCCTCGGCCGCCCCCGCTGCCGTTGTACCCCGTCTGCTCAAAAACCTGCGGCACCACGCGGCCAAGGCCAAGGACGACGACCAACGGGCCGGGATGGCGATGTGGCTTGAGCGCCAGGCCGACGAGATCCTCGCTGGGATCGGCGCCTTCCCGAAACACCTGGATCTCGAGCGCCAGGGGCTCTTCGTGCTCGGCTATCATCATCAGCGCCACTGGCTCTGGCTGAAGCGTGAAGAGCGCGAAGCCCTGGAGCAGAAGGCTCGCATATAAGGAAAGAACAGGAGGAAATACATGGCTACGATCAGGAACCGCTATGACTTCGCGTTGCTGTTCGATGTTCGCAACGGCAATCCCAACGGCGATCCGGATGCTGGCAACGCTCCTCGCATCGACCCCGAGACAGGTCATGGCTTCGTCTCGGATGTCTGTCTCAAGCGCAAGATCCGTAACTATATCTGGCTCAAGACTTCGCGCGACGGCAAACCAAAGGACGGTTACGACATCTACGTGAAAGAAGGTGCGATCCTCAATGAACAGCACGCCCGCGCGTACAAAGCCAAAGGCTTGGATCCCAAAAGCAAAAAGACCGGCAAGATCGATGAGCTGCGAGCCTGGATGTGCCAGACATTCTTCGACATCCGCATGTTCGGCGCGGTCATGGCTTTGGACGTTAACTGCGGACAAGTCCGTGGACCTGTGCAGATTGCTTTCGCCACCTCTGTGGATCCTATTGCGTCGCTCGAGCAGTCGATCACGAGGATGGCTGTCGCCACTGTGGAGGAATGGAGAAAGTATCAGGAAAAGCAGGAAGGCGCCGCCAGGACCATGGGTCGCAAGGAAATCGTACCGTACGGCCTCTATGTTGCTCACGGCCACGTTACACCCCATTTCGCGGCGGACACGGGATTCGCGGAGGAAGATCTGGAGCTTCTCTGGGAAGCTTTGGGCAATATGTTCGAGGTCGACCGATCGGCGGCGCGCGGCGAGATGGCTTCCCGAAAGCTCGTGGTCTTCGAGCATGAGAGCGATCTGGGAAACGCTCCGGCTCATATCCTGTTCGATCGGGTTAAGATCGTTCGGCCCGATGCCACAAGACCCGCCAGGCAGTACTCCGACTACGAGGTTACGGTCCAGAGAGACAACCTGCCCAAAGGCATTAGCTTGCTCGAGCTTGTCTAAGGCCAAACCCGAGTATCGTCTGCGAAGCAGAAAAGAACGTGCTTTCGGAGGAAGGCCTCTGTGTATTCCGAAGATGACCTCGTGGCGCTCTCCGCGTTGCAGCATTTCTTGTTCTGCAAGCGGCAATGCGCCCTCATTCACCTCGAACAGGCTTGGGCGGAGAACCTCTTCACCGCACAGGGGCGCATCATGCATAAGCGGGTCCATTCGAGCTTCAGGAATACAAGAACCGATAAGCACACGCAGTATGGGATGCCGATCCGGTCCCTGACTCTTGGGCTGATAGGCAAGGCCGATGCAGTGGAGCGTTTCACCGATGGCAGAATCGTGCCGGTGGAGTTCAAGCGCGGCAGGCCGAAGGCACGGAATATGGACGAGGTGCAACTATGCGCTCAGGCCATATGTCTGGAGGAGATGCTTGGGGTACATATAACTGAGGGCGCCCTATATTACGGTAAGACGCGAAAGAGGAAGCAGGTTGCTTTCACCGAGGATCTGCGCAGGCAGACCGCTGAAACCGCCAGGAGCCTGCACGCCCTGATCGCGGAGGGAAAGACCCCGCTGCCGGTGTATGCGGAGACATGTCGTCGATGCTCGCTGATCGAAATGTGTCTTCCCAAGCCTCTAGGGCGGCGCTCAGGTGTAGCATCGTATATTCAACGACAGCTTGAGAAACCGGTCTCTGAGGGAGAGGGCTCGGCGTGAAGCGCTTTCTCAACACGCTTTTCGTCACGACGCAGGGCGCATACCTGAAGAAAGATGGAGAAACGGTTGCGGTCAAGGTGGACAAGGAGGTCAAGCTTCGGCTACCCCTAATCACGCTGAGCGGCATCGTGTGCTTCGGCAATGTGGCAGCCAGCCCCTTTCTTCTAGGACACTGCGCGGAATGCGGGGTCCGCGTTAGCTTCCTAACGAAAAACGGGAGGTTTCTCTATCGCGTTCAGGGGTTGACCTCCGGGAACGTCCTGCTTCGGAAGCAGCAATACCGGATTTCGGAGGATGAACGATTGTCCGCGCCGATTGTACGTTCGATCCTACTGGGAAAACTTTCGAACTCCAAAACGGTACTGCAGAGGGCTTTGCGCGACCATGCGGACAAGATCAAGGGCGCGGTTGTGGCGTCGGCCGTGGAGAGGCTGGACTACGCGCTTCGGCAGGTTCAATGCGAATCCGGTGTCGATGCCTTGCGCGGAATTGAAGGTGACTCAGCCCACTGCTATTTCGGTGTGTTCGACGAGCTGATCACTGCTCAGAAAGGGGATTTCTTCTTCAAAGAGCGAAATCGCAGGCCGCCGCTCGATCGGGTCAACGCCCTGCTGTCATTCGTGTACACGCTGCTCTACCACGATGTCAGGGCTGCGCTGGAAGCCGTGGGGCTAGATCCTGCCGTCGGGTTCCTCCACTCCGACCGGCCGGGTCGCCTCGGCCTTGCTCTCGACCTGATGGAGGAATTGCGGCCATTCTTCGCCGACCGGCTTGTTCTCTCTCTGATCAATCTCAGGCAAATCGAAGGCCGTGATTTTGAGGCCATGGATTCGGGAGCCGTGCTCCTGAAGGAGGATGCAAGGAAGAAGGTCATCAGCTTCTACCAGAAGAGAAAGTACGAAGCGATTCATCACCCTTACGTAAACGAGAGGATGCACATCGGCATTCTCTTCCAAGTTCAGGCGATTCTCCTGGCTCGGCACATCCGGGGAGACATCGACGGATATCCTCCGTTTTTGTGGAGGTAGGCCATGATGGTCTTGGTGAGCTATGACGTGGCCAAGGACGATAATGGTGCGAAAAGGCTCAGGCGTGTTTCAAGGATATGCCGCAACTATGGTCAGCGCGTGCAGTATTCGGTTTTTGAATGCCTGGTGGACCCGGCGCAGTGGACCGCTCTCAGGGTACAACTGGAGAGGGAGATTGATCCTGATCTGGACAGCCTTAGGTACTACTTCCTCGGCGCCAATTGGCGCAGAAGAGTGCAACACGTGGGCGCGAAGCCAAGCGTGGACCCGGAGGGTTCGATTGTTGCCTAGCAATCTTTAATTGGTGGCTGCGCGAACCAGAATCGCTCTTTGAAATACCGACCCGTTCGCGATTGCCATAAGTCACTGTGGCAGAACGAGTTAGCCCTTTTACTGGAAGCGCGGATTCCCAGAATACGCTTGAATTCGCCCCATTCGCGTTCCAAGCGCACCAATTACTTGCTATATAAGATATTCCGATATCGACAGTCGCCTCCCGCGCGGGGGCGTGGATTGAAACG
>Ga0315280_10003308_pt1 | contig 24899 bp, 21 predicted proteins | sample YL17G06_40_MG_FD_203697 | JGI IMG/M metagenome (GOLD analysis project Ga0315280, IMG submission 203697) | Sediment microbial communities from Yellowstone Lake, YNP, Wyoming, USA - YL17G06_40 | ecosystem: Environmental > Aquatic > Freshwater > Lake > Sediment | place: USA: Wyoming | collected...
CCCTACGATCGTAACTATCCATGATGATAAATATTCACATCGTAGGGGCGACCCTTGGGTCGCCCGCGATTCGTCATCCATGCGTAATGTTGGTAACGACGCGGGCGGAGCAAGCCCCGCCCCTACAAAAACGCCCAATCGTGTCATGGTGAGCCTCCGCAGCAGGCGTGGAAGTAAACCTCACCTCTCTTATCTCCTCTCCGTCTTTCGTAGGGAAGTGTCTCGTAGGGGAGTTCCTTCAGGTGCTCCCGAAACGCTTCCGCACGATCGGAGATCGTGGTCAATCCTTTTCAAGACCTCCGGTCTTGCGGAAGGTAGGGGTAAGGCATGCCTTACCCCTACGATCGTAACTATCCATGATGATAAATATTCACCTCGTAGGGGCGACCCTTGGGTCGCCCGCGATTCGTCATCCATGCGTAATGTTGGTAACGACGCGGGCAGGGCAAGCCCCGCCCCTACAATAGTCACGTAGCTGCGCTCCTCACGATGACACATTCAAACACAATCTCTAAAAATCCTCCTTTGGCTACATCCTCCCCCCATGTTACACTTCCCGATTGACCACATAACCCTTAACCCCATTGGTGAGGTTAGAGTATGCCCAAATATCGTATTGCAGTCCTGCCCGGTGATGGCGTCGGGGTGGATGTCATCGCCGCCGCCCGCCTCTGCCTGGACCGCCTGCAGCTTGATGCCGAATACATCCACGGCGACATCGGCTGGGAGTTCTGGAAGCACGAAGGGGAATCCTTCCCCGACCGCACCAAGACCCTCCTCCGTGAGACCACCTGTGCCCTCTTTGGCGCCATCACCAGCAAGCCCAAAGCCGAAGCCGCCAAGGAGCTTGACCCCGAGTTGCGTAGCCGCGGGCTTAGCTATGTTTCGCCTATCGTGCGCATGCGCCAGCAGTTTGACCTCTATGTCAACCTGCGCCCCTGCAAAGCCTACCAGGGCAATCCCCTCAACTACCGTGACGATATAGACCTGGTCATCTTCCGTGAAAACACCGAGGGGCTTTATGTGGGCATGGAATGGTCGCCGGTGCCCGAGGACCTGTGGCAGGCGATCAAGGCTAATTCCAAGAAAGCCGCCGAGTTTGACATAGTCCCCCGCAACGATATCGCCATTACGCTACGCCTGATGACGGTAAAGGGCTGCCAGCGCATCGTGCGCGCCGCCTTTGAATACGCCAAGAAGTATGGATACAAGACGGTTACGCTGGTGGAAAAGCCCAATGTGCTGCGCGAGACCGGCGGCATGATAACCCGCATCGCCCGGGAAATTGCCGGGCAATATCGGGGCATAGACCTGTGGGAGGCAAACATAGACGCCATGTGCATGTGGCTGATCAAGAACCCGCAGGACTACGGAGTTTTGGTGGCAGAAAACATGTTCGGCGATATCATCAGCGACGAGGCGGCGCAACTGGTGGGCGGGTTGGGTTTTGGCTGCTCCGGCAACATCGGCGATAATTACGCGGTGTTTGAGCCGACCCACGGCAGCGCGCCCAAATACACCGGCATGAACAAGGTCAATCCCATCGCCACCATTTTGGCTGCCCGCATGATGCTTACCTGGCTTGGGGAACTGGATAAAGTGGAGAAATTGGAGAAAGCAATTGCCGCGGTCATCGCCGAGGGCAAGGTGCGCACCTACGACATGGGCGGCTCTAGCACCACCAGCGAGATGGCAGAAGCAGTGGCAAGCAAGCTGTAGTATCAGATAGAGTCTGAGAGGGCTATAAAGCCCTCTTTTTATTTTTACCGGGTCATATATACGCAATATTTGTATAGTATAATTATAGGTTCAAACGAGGAGGTTTTGTGAAACCATTTCGCAAATATGTAGTGCTGGCGGTGGATGGCGGCGGACTGCGCGGCATAATCCCGGCACTGGCGTTGGGCGCGGTGGAGGAGCACATAGGAAAACCCTGGCGCGATGTCCTCTCTATCGCGGCAGGAACTTCCACCGGCTCCATCATAACTGCGGCGCTTCTGTCCGGCTTGCCCGCCCACCAGATTACCGAGCTCTATTTGCAGCATGGCAAAGCGATATTCCGCAAATCGTGGCGCAACCTGCCGCTGATCAAATATCTGACCGACTACCAATACAGCAATCGGAAACTTCGGGAAGTATTGGGAAAATATCTGGGCGACAAAATAATGGGGGATTTATGGCGTGAGGGCAGGAAGAACCTGGTGATCACGGTGCGCGACTTGGTGGAGGCGCGAACACTGTTCATCAAACCATACAAGGAGAAATATCGGGATTGGTTGCTGGCGGATGCGGTGCTGGCGAGCACGGCGGTCCCCACCATGTTTCCGGTGGTCAAGGGGCGCTTTGTGGATGGGGGCGTGGGTTCGTATAGCAACCCATGTTTCATCGCGGCATTTGAGGCGCTGTTTTGCGCTGGATATCATCCTGATGAAGTGACGCTAATCAGCCTGGGGACGGGACGCGACGATTATCGTCTGCGGCAGGATGCAGCAGTGCGGTTTAATCAGTTGGATTGGATACCGGTGGTGCTGGGGAGCTTCCTTTCTGATAGCAACGAGCAACAGGTGCGCACGGTGGCTACGATTTTCAGGAAGGGGAGGGAGTTGCAGCGGGAGTGGAGGAGTTTTGCCAGCGGTATTGACTTTCGGCGCTTTCAGATACCTATGCCTAGTCCGGCTCCAGCCAGCGATGATCCGGACGATCTGACGAGGATGATCCCTTTGGGCGAAGAGATGGGCAGGATGATATTGGAAGATAGATGGGATGCCAATTGCGAGTTTGAGGTGGATGCCATTCCGGTATAGGTTTTTATGACTTTAGGGGCGCAGTATACTGCGCCCCTACAAAGGTTGGTGCTATTGTTCCCGGCTGAAGGTGAAGGGGTAGACTACCGTGGTATCACCCTTATCGGTGGGACCGAAGTTTAGCCTTCGGATTAGGGACATAACCTCATTGCCGAACGAGGGATCGCCGGTGGTGTTGCTTATGATGGACGATGATGTTACCGAACCATCCTTGCTAATGGTGAAGCGGATGGAGATGGTTCCCTTCAGGTTGGGGTTGGAACGCAATCTGGTCTCGTATTTGGTCTTGGCGCTGCCGGTGATGCGGCTGACCACTTTGTAAATATCAGAGGATTTGCGGTTTGATCCACCGGAACCGGAACCGCTTATACCGGAGGGACCGGATGCCGATACACGACCGCCACGCCGTAGGTTCTCGCCGGAGGTTATGGGACTACCGCCCCCACCGCCGGCGAGCAGAGCGCCCAGATCGCCGCCGCCAAAGCCGCCGCCACCGCCCTTGCCGCCAAATGCGCTGCCCTGGGTGCCCAGGCTGATGCCGCCGAAACCTCCGGCTAACGAATCAAGGTTGGCGCCGCCCGATTCACCCCAGTCGGCAAGGCTTCCCAATCCACCGCGGGCGCCGATGATGGCAAGCATACCTTTGCTGCCAAAGTCGGAACCTGCCCCGGCTCCCTTGCCTTTGCCGCCGCCACCGCCACCACCGGTGTTCAACGCATCGGTGGGTTGATCCGTTGTATCGGATACAACCTCTTCGCGGATGGCGAGCTCGGTTTTGGGCTCTTCCGGGATGATGAACATGTCATTGGGATTCACGGGTTTAGGCACATACAGTAAAGCTCCAACAAAGAAAGCCGCATGGAGTGCAAACACAATCGCAAACACCAGGAAGAAGGCGTTGTCGTTATCCTTGTCCTCACCCTTGGCGGTTGGCGCAAATACTTTGGGAATCGGTTTGGCAGCCGGCACCGCAACTTCAGCAGGATCGCTGTAGCCGAAGACGAAGGTCAGATCCCTGTATTGGACCCAGCCGGTCTTTCCGGTTATAGGTACAGTCCAGCCTCCGTCCGCTTTGTGTGCCAGCCCCTGCTCCTTGAGGTCATCAAGCGAGATAGTGCTGTTACCCTTCTTAATCTCGCCACTCATTTCATTTGTAAAATACAATGTGCAAGAACTGGGGTTATTGCTGAAAAGAAGCTGATGGGATACAGTGTCCCAATCGGGTAGAACCAGGTTGTTTGTGCTGTTCTTACCGATGTAATAATCCCCGGCTATCAGCTGCTTTTTGATCTGACGCTCGTTTTGAGCAATCACGACGCCAAACACTTTGGATTTTTCTGCGCTCATTTTCCGCCTCCTTTCACCTTGTAACGATGCATTACCTTAAGCTGGCTCTGCTCCAGGTCCTACAACATCGCCACCTTTTTGCACGCATACCAGTAACATTTGCGAAAATTCCGCCTTACCGCAGGTATACATGGTTCGTAATAACAACTCAAAATTGATGCGTTGATCCGCCTGAATCAACACATCGCCTTCAAACATCGCGTTTTTATTCCCTGGATTAGCCTTTTCAACCGCTTTTTTAAACTCAGCCACCCTCATCATCTGCTGGTAAAGCGGGTCTATCTGGCGGGATTTGCCTGCCAGCGCCAGATCGGTGGTGCAAACGACCTGCCCCTCCAAAATGATGTTGCCAGGCTCCCTCACACCTTCTTCAACATAAGGGTTGGTTATCATTAAAACCGCGGGTTTCTTCTGTAGTACGGAACCAAACTGAGCCTCCGGCAACTTCATATGCTTGTCCAGCGTTAGAAGGTCGCCCTCCGCCGAGAAGTTTTGGAAAAGGAAGACCACCAGGATAACGAATGTATCTATCAGGGAGGTCAGCATAACGCGCGCTTCTTTTCTGCGCGCATCATCCGCTCTTACCCGCGATTCGGAATGCATCTTGGCTACTTCCTCGCCAACCACCGGTCCTGCCTGACCTGCAGTTGTTGGTCCTGCAATTGCTCTACCGATTGTTTTCGGCACCCTTCTACACCCCTCTCAATATCGTCTACCATCGTTTACTAATGATTCAGATTTGCAATTATTATCCACCCACAAATCCCGGCGAAAGCATGGTGCTAGTAAAACCTATCTCCGGGCTATGGCAAAGATCCATTACCTCAATAATGTCTTTGTAGATGATATCTGGATCGCAGGCAATAATCACCGTATCTTCTTTAAGATTCGGGTTTGCTTCTATTTGTTTGCGCAACGAAAGCAGTTTCCCCTGCAAATCGGGTCGCTGGTCTATAGGCAGATTCTCCTCACCGGGCAGAGGTCTAATATGGTAAATCTGCTCGCCCGATTGAGGATCTGTTACCTTGGGCATCAGGGATAAGATGCTGCCGCCGCCCGCTAGCCTTATGCCGCTTTCCGACATGAGGATGGTCAGTTTAAGGACGGATGCAGTGAGTTTATCCTCTTGATCCTTTTTCCCGGCTCCACCACCGCCCGTGCTGGGCAGGTTGACTTGCATGAAGTTGAAGGTCATGGAGGTTACCGACATGAGGAGGAATGATACCAACACCGACAACATGTCAATGAAAGGCACCAGTTCCAGTTCCAAATCTACCTTTTTGCGCTTTATGCCAGCCTTTTTGGTTGCTGGCTGACCGCCGTCTTCGGGCATGTTGCTCACCTTCCAGTTACAGTAAAGGTATGGTTGAGAATTTTAACGCCCGTAAGCCTCGCGAACGGCGTTGATGATGCGCACGACGCTAAAGTCAACATCGCCCATCAGTTTCTGCACCTTGCCGTTAAGGATGGAGAATGCCAGCAGTGCCGGAATCGCCACGATAAGCCCGAATGCGGTGCAGTTCATGGCTTCCGCGATACCTTGCGAAAGCTTGGCGGTCTTTTCGGCAGCCGTTCCACTAAGTGAACCGAAGCACAAAATCAGACCGGTGATTGTTCCCAGCAGCCCCATAAGAACCGATACGTTGGCTACCATGCCAAGGTAGGGGGTGCGTTTTTCCAGCCGCGGAAGTTCCTGCAGGCTGATTTCATCAGTTGCGCGCTGCATGGCGCCGCCGCCCTGCTCTGCAAAACGCAGACCATAGGCAACAATCCGGCTAAGGGGCGCATCGTAACTGTTGCATGTGTTGATGGCGTGCTCAAGATCGCGCTTGGCAATCATGCCCAATATCTGGCGGGTGAAGATCTCGGCATTGATGTTGGAACGAATATAGATGAACCATACACGCTCAACAACTATGCTCACCATGAAGATGGACATTGCCAGGATGGGCCACATCCCCCAGCCACCCTTGCGAAATGTGGAAAATATTGCTTCAAACATCCGTTTTTCCTCCTAATTGATGATATTCCCTAAAGGATTTTCTATCTTTTTGATAATCTTCCGCGAATTGATCAACTACTACTCCATTTCCAAAGACTATCACATTTGGTTTTACTGGTCAAGGCGAACAGAGCGAATTCTGTTCAGACTATTCCCAGAAAGTAATATAAGGTATTCACGCCACCTTTTCCGCACCCAATATACATTATAATTACGATTCCATAATCTTTCTCAAGATAGCGCTGCGGATCATCTGTGCATCGGCTTTCCCACCCAGGGCTTTGAGCACCTGCCCCACTATCGGTCCCACCGCGCTGTCCTTTCCGCCCTTCACCGCCGCCACCGCCTGCGGGTTGGTATCCATGGCAGCCGCAATCAACCGCTCCAGCTCTTCAGCGTCAACTTCCTCTATGGTAAGCCCAAGCTCTTTTGCCAGTTCCAGTGCCGACTTGGGCAGCTTATACTCTTCCCAACCATACCACGCCTTCCAAAATGCCGTGCTCCCAGCGCTTCCCCCCGATACCTTCTTCCCGGCAATCAAACTGGCGAACTCAACCAGCATTTCAACTGGTGGCAGCCGGCGTGCAATGTTATGTTCCATCTCCCAGGCATAGAGCGGGCGAATGTATTGAATCAACTGCGTGCTCACATCGGTGTGGGGACGCTTTTCCCACGCCTGCCTCAGTTGACGGTAGAGCACGGCATCAGCGGCATAAATCCACGCATCGTCGGGTGGGATATCCTGAGCCAAACACCATCTCTCCCGCTCCAAGGGAAGTTCGGTATAGCCCAGCCACCATTCGGTGACCATCTCATCCCATGTCCGTTGTTGGAATTCCTTATCCGTTATGATGGCTGGCAGATCGGGTTCGGGAAAGTAACGGTAGTCGTCCGCCCCTTCCTTCACCCGCATTAGAATGGTAGATGAGCTTTTTTCATCCCAGAGCCGGGTCTCCTTTTGAAACCTTTTCCCGCGCCCCAGTAGTTCCCCCTGCCGCTCTATTTCATAGTCCAGCGCATGCTCTACCGCGCGGAAACTGTTCAGGTTCTTGACCTCAATTTTGGTGCCAAAAGTGCCATTGGAATTGCGCAGCGAGACATTGACATCCACCCGTAGGCTCCCCTTTTCCATGTCGCACTCGCTGGCGCCGGTGCTGCGCACGAGCCGTTGCAATTCCTCCAGATAGCGCTTTGCTGCCCGCGAACCGGTCAGCTCCGGCTTGCCCACCACCTCTACCAAAGGCACGCCGGAACGGTTGTAATCCAGCTTGGTGCAATCGTTCCCCGCGGCATCCACACCGTGCATCGCCTTGGCGACATCCTCCTCCAGATGCACCCGCTCTATGCCGCAGGAGAGAGTTTGCCCCTCATCCATGAACCAGAGCACCCCATTGGTGGCAAGCGGGAGGTCATACTGGCTGATCTGGAAGCCCTTGGGCAAGTCAGGATAATAGTAGTTCTTGCGGGAGAAGACCGAATGCGGCTCCAGCCGGCATTTGAGCGCCAGTGCCAGGCGGGAAGCCAGCACCAGCGCCTGCCGGTTGAACATGGGCAGCGAGCCGGGATAGCCCAGACAGATGGGGCAGGTCAGGGTGTTGGGAAGAGCGCCATAACGGTTATCGCAGCCGCAGAACGCCTTGGAGTCAGTTGCCAGCTGGATGTGGACTTCCAGTCCGATTACCACCGGGGATAGGGTTGCCGTCTCGCTCAGGAATTCTCCTTTTGGCTGAATGCTATAATGGCTGCATGATTCTGTCAACCGGCGCCGTTGCCCGTGCCACCTGCTGGCTCGTGTTGCTCCTTTGCACTTTATGGGTGGCACCGACGCGATTGTGGGTGCTGGGGGTGACAGTCCCCGTCCTGTTGCTGTTGACAACCAAGCCAGGGCGATGGCTGCGCTGGCTCGGGCTTACTGTCGCTTCGGCGGGATTTTTCCTGCTGGCAATCTATCTTGGTGGAATCATAGCGCAAGGTATGGGCTGGACCTTCACACCTCGGGAGATGGACAGAGCCGCACGGCTCGCCATCGCGGTGGGGGCGGCATTGGGGCTGGGGGAGGCACTGCGCGATGAAAGGCTGCGCCTGGCGCTTTTGTGGCGGCTGGGCGGCGCCATGGCAGCACTCACTTGGTTAGGCGCCCCCCGGCAGCGGGAACTCGCCCAGCGAGTAGCGCTGACGCACTCCACCCGTGGCGTCAGACGGATGCAATGGGGCGAAACGATGCGGAATGTAACTGCGCGCTACTGGATTTATGCTCCCGGCACAGCCGTTACACTTGCTATGCGGGGCTGGCGCGCGCACAGGATCATCACCCCGTCCTTCCCGCCTCTGCGCATGCTTGACATCCCTTTGCTCATCCTTATCATCTCAATAGCAGTCTTCTCATCCATACCGTGATATGCCCAACTACCGCTTGACTATTGCTTTTGACGGCACCGACTATGAAGGTTGGCAGGTGCAGCCGGGCAAGTCCACTATCCAGGGGAGTTTGATGGAGATATTGTCACGGCTGGAGGGTGGTCGCGAAGTTAAGCTGACCGGCGCAGGGCGCACCGATGCCGGCGTGCATGCCCATGGGCAGGTGGCGAGTATCCAACTTGGCAAGGAATGGCGACCGCGGGAATTGGTCAAAGCGCTGAATGGCAACCTGCCACCCAGCATCGCAGTGCTTGGGGCTGATGTAGTGCCGGATGGCTTCAGTGCCCGCCGCGATGCGCTGTGGCGGATGTATCGCTATCGTATCATCCACACCCGTGATCCCTTGCTGGCGCGTTACGCCTGGCTGGTGGAGAAGAATCTGAACATCGGACTGATGAACGAAGTAGCGGCGCAGTTCCTGGGGCGGCACGATTTCACCTCGTTCAGTTCGGCGCCGGATGATGCAGAGCGCAGCACGGTGCGGGATATGCTGGAATTTGCGGTGGCGGCTGAGGATAACGGTTACACGACCACCGTGCGCGCCGATGGCTTCCTCACGCATCAGGTGCGGTTTATGATCGCTGTGCTGGCGGCGGTAGGCTCCGGCAAGATGACCGCCGAAGAGGTGCTGGTGATACTGGAGCGGAAGGAGCGGGGGCTGATCAAGGGGATGGCGCCGGCGCAGGGGCTCTGCCTGGAAGCAGTGGGCTATCCCGAAACTTGAAGCCTTCCCTCATCTTTGCATAACTTGATAAGCACGAAGAATTGTGCTATTTTCAATATGATAAGTGTGAACGATAAAAGCGACGAACCTTCTAACCCCTTGCGTCTGATCACCGAAGATGCCTGATTCATTCTATGCTGCGCTGGCAGCACTCCCACTCTCCATCGTGTTCGGCGGCGCCCGCCAGGCGCTTAAAGTGCGGGATGTCACCGCCGGCGAAAGCGCTTCATCATCACCATTCCTGCGCTCCACCACCGAAATATCGCTTCTGCTGCTTATTCTTATCCTTCCCATTAGCGCTATTCTCATCTTCCCCGTCGCAACCCAATCTAACTTGCTGCTCACACTTGGCTGCGGGCTGTTGGCGACGCTCATTGGCGTCACCCTGGGCTCGGCGTGGGCGCGGGGCAAGGCGCACCACTTCTTCCTGGGCACCGCCGATGTCCTGGGCTGGGTGCTGCTGCCGCTGCTGCCCCTCTCCGCCCTCATCCATCTGCTAACCCTGCGCCGTAGCCTCCTCCCAAACGAGGAGGACGAATACCTGGAGGATCTGGAAGAGGATGTGGAAAATCTTGCCCCCGAGGGCAGGGAGATGGTCGCCGGCGTGGTGGAGTTCGCCGGGCTTACCGTGCGCGAAGTGATGGTGCCCCGCATAGAGGTGACCGGCGTGGATATCGCAGCGACACTGGTGGAAGCCAGCCGGGTCATTGCGGAGTTTGGGCACAGCCGCCTGCCCGTCTACGATGGCAGCATAGACAATGTTCTGGGCATCGTCCATGCTAAGGACCTCATCCCACTGCTGGCGGGCAGGAGTGATAAAGGGCTCCGGGACATCCTGCGCAAGGCGTATTTCGTCCCCGAATCCAAGCGGGTGGTGGAGCTGCTGAAGGAGTTCCAGCACAGCAAGACGCAAATAGCCATCGTGGTGGATGAATACGGAGGCACCGCCGGCATCGTGACCCTGGAGGACCTGCTGGAGGAGATCGTGGGTGAGATCCACGACGAATACGACACCGTGGAGAAGATGCTGGTGCAGGTTTCGCCGGGCGTGTGGCGGGTGCAAGGCAAGATGGATTTGCGGGAGTTGGCAGCCACATTTGATTTGCAGTTGGACGATGAGGACTACGAAACACTGGGTGGCTACATTCTGGCGCAACTGGGGCGCATGCCCAAACCGGGCGATGTGGTGGAGAACGATTGGATGACCATCAAGGTGGATGAGGTGGACGAGCGGCGCATCATCTGGGTTACCATGCAGCTAAAGGAGCGGCAGGAGAAGGATAAAGACAGGGAAGATGACTAAGCATATAGCAAGGTTATTGCTGGTGATCGGAGCGTGCCTGCCGGTCATTTTTTGTAGCCAGCCGCGGGAGAAACTCTATATTGAGGCTCGTTCGGCGCCTTTGGCAGGCGAAATAGTAACGGTAAAAGCCGTCGCCGCCGATAAAACCATTGCCACAGATGCCGCCGATGCCGGCATAGCCGCGGCAGAGCGCTGGGACGCCGTGCTGGATCGCCACAAGGAGGAGAACCGGCGCTGGATGCAAGCCCCCACGCCATTGGCACCAATAAGTTACGATCCAGCTATGACGGAGATATTGGAACTGGCGTTCGGGCTTGCCATCAAGACAGGGGGACTATTCAATCCGCTGGTGGCGCCCCTTACCGAGCGCTACGAACTTGGTGAATGGATAGACGACGCGCAGTTATCTCAACTAATGCCTTTGCTTGATTTAAAAGGACTAGCGTGGGATAAATCCGCCCATCAATTGCTATTCAAGCTGAATGGGATGGGATTGGATCTGGACGCCATCGCGCAGGGCTACATCGCCGACAAGTGCCTTACTGCGATGCTGGCTGCGGGCGCCAGTTCGGCACTTGCGGATGTGGGCGGCGAGGTGGCGGTTAGTGGTACCCGGCACGATAGGTCACCGTGGCGCGTAGGCATAGCCATCGGGCGGGAGGCGGACGGGATAAGCGAGGCGGTGGCGATTACACACGGCGCGGTTGCCGTCTCCAGCGACCTCTACAAACCGATGATCATCGGCGGGAAGTATTACAGCCAGATAATTGACCCCCGCACGGGCAGACCCGCCGCCTGGTCGGGCATGGTGGCGACTTATGCCGCCAATGCTGCCACCGCCGATGCCTGGGCGACCGCGCTCTTCGCCGCGGGACCGCAGCAGGGCGTTGAACTAGCACGGCAAAACGGCATCGTTGCTAGATGGTGGAATCCCAAAGGTGAATTGGTGGCTGAGACGGGGGATTTTCCGCCGCCGCTTAAAAATAACCAGCCATAGTCAACTCGCCGGCATGCACCCATGCCTGCCCCGGATCCAGATGCCCGCGATAACTTGCCGCCCCCGAAAAATGAGCGCCAAACGCCCGGCTGAAGCCCAACGTCACCCGGTGCGTAGTGCCGGGCACTTCTGCAATCACCAGGCGCGTGGCAAGACTGCCTATGTAGTTGTTATAAATCTGCCGGTATTCCCCGGTCAGCCTGCCGCCCAGTGCAGGAACCGCCCAGCCGGGAGCGTATTCCCAGCCCCGCACCAGCGTGGGTTCGCCGCGGTCGGTTTGTTTGGTGCGCAAGAACTTGCCCTCCAGATAGAGGTCCCAACCGTCCCAAGGATGGGTGGTAGGGCGGAAGGTGCCACTCTGCGTCGTGCCGATGGCATCCTCGGTCCCAATCACCCCCTGCTCCTTGGTCCAGCGATGATAGCGCCGGATGTAACCGCTCAGGTCTATGTTCAGCCAGGCGATAAGGTTTGTATTGGAGTTAAAGCCGGGCTCCGTCTCCTTTTGCCATTGCTCCTGGCTAACCAGGCTCCTGTCCAGCGAACGATGCACCAGATAGTAGGGGGAGAAATTCCACAGCGAGGTTTCAGGCATCACCCGCAGTGTTACGCGCTGATAAGCCTCCCCCTGGCGCGAGCTGGGGGCAAAGCTGCGAGCAAAGAATGCCGATGCCAGCCCCCTGCCCGGGTAGCGCGAGAGCTGGTTCAATTCCCACAGCACGCTGAACATTCTACCCCAGTGCCCCTTGGCAAGCCAGACCGCCGGGATCACCTCTATATTACCGCCGCCTTGGGCATACTGCAGCGGTTCGCTCTGCCCGGTGGCAAGCACCAGGCGGTCATAGATGGCGTTGGGATCGCCGGGATCATACACATAGAGGAAGCCGCCACCCGCGGGATTGGGCACACGGCGGTAATCGCCGATACGGTCATCGCTGACTACAAAATACTCTTGGTAGAGCGGCTGGGCAAGCCCTTCCAGTTGATAGTGCAAGTTAAGCTTAAGCCCGGCGGAGAAGGGGCGCAGATTGAGGGTGGAATTGACGAGATCGCTATCCAGGCGGGCAAGTTCGTGGGGTAGGACCGACTCTCGTCGCCGGCGGGTGTAGGTGATGCTCCAATCAGCAGTTTCGCCCTGGTGGAGTTCCAGACCGCCGCTGCCCTGCCGCGCCCATGCCACCTGCCCGAATGCATTGCGATGCCCGCGTCGCTCCCGTTCCTCACGGTAGCCGGTGGAGAGCGTGATGTTCTCCCAGGGCTTAAAGCTGAGGGTGGGACCGCCGCCAAACAGCCACTGTCCAATCTCGGGGATGGCGTTGGGCTGGGATTGGGCGAGGGTGAGGAACTGCGCGCGGTCGGTTAAATTCTCGTCCCCGACGGCGCCCAGCGTCCACCTCCCCAGCGGGATGCTTGCCGACAACTCGCTGCGGCGCACCAGCCCCGTCCCCTCCTGAATGGCAGCGGGCATGTCCGGCGCTGCGTAGGGATAGGATTGCGCGAGAGTTTCCCGGCTTAAGAGGATATCGGTGCTGAGGTTGGCGGTGGCGCCCGGCTGCGGTCCCGTGCATTCAAATGCCCAGCGGTCGGTTAAGTTGTCCAATGAGTAATTAAGGCTGGTGGCGGAGTGCAGCGTTCGCCGTGTCTCCATCCGCCCGCCGGTCGCCTCCAGCCACCACCCTTGCGCCGGGCTGTAGCCCAATCCGCCCTCGCCCATGCCCAACGAGGGGGTGACATTGAAAGTGGTGGATCTACCATCCAAGTCCCAAGCGCGCTCAAAATCGGTGTTGCCCTCAGCACTCAGGAAGCGGAAACGATCCTCCTGCCGCCTGCCATCGGCGTAGAGCCTAAAATCGCCCAGCCCGGTGGCAAAGTCCGACTGCACCTTCCCTGAATATGCCTGTCCCAGGTTGTCGCCCTCATCCAGCGGTGAGAACAGGTTCAGGTCGTTCTCGCTCAGCGCATACTCGGTCTCCACATTTAGTATCGGTCTTCCCACCTTGACCGCTAAATCAGCCAGGCTTCGGCGGTTGGGCGCTGGTATCAACTCCTCATATGGCGCGTAATCGCCCTTGCCGGTTCCCACATATATATAGTCATAATCATTGGTTATGGGATTATACTGACGGATGTATGCGCCGTTGCCCATCCCCACAAAGCGGTAGAGAAGATGCCCCAGCCCGTCCCTGCGCTGCCGGTAATATCCTGAGCTGGCGTCGCCGGCACGCTCCAGGCGCAGCCTGTCGGCATCGGTCAATCCCAGCATATCGTTGTAGCGGCTGTCCTCCTCACGCACGCCTGCCACTCCCACAGTCAGAAAGTCATCACTGGAGCGGATGACCGAATCCACGCCGGTCAGTGTCCGTTGATACGCCCGGTTGCTGAACTCAAATTCCACCAAAACCTGCATGCCACTGTGGACAGGGCGGTGGAAGGTAAATGTGATGCTGGGCGCCGTATAATCAATAGTGTAGTCGTTCCCTTCGCCACGGCGCATGGTGTTGCCGTCTACGGTCACCCTTTCCGAGCCGGGGATTACCGTGATATCCACCTCACCCGCTACGGTCAGGAAGTAGGGACCCTGGATGCCCTCGCTGGTGGTGAAGCGGCAGGTGGCGGCACGCCCGCGGTTGGCAGCCAGAAAGCCGGTGCCCTCCACTGTGTCCTGGTCGGTGTTTCCCACTATACCCAGGGTTTTGCGGGAGAAGGGGAGAAAGTTGCCGCGGTCGGAGCCTACATCAATATCGCCCAAAGTGACTGACCAGCGATTGCCGCTGGCTTTAAGGTAGATGCGATCCAGGCTAGAGAGCTGCTCGGTGGTTCCCTCCGGCTCAACCGGGGTGTTCTGGTCGCTCAGATGTCCCTCCAGCGTCAGGTCCTCCGCTGCCTTCCCGCTTATCGCCAAATCAAGTGTTTGATCCAGCCCCAGATTCTGCCCCGTCCCGCTGCGCACGGTGATGGATTTGGAGCCGGTTACCATCAAACCCGTCTCTGATGGTTCCTCGTAGCCGGTGGGCGTGTATCGCTGCGTGGTGGCAACCCCCGCCTGCGTTTGCAGCAAGAGGCGGTAATGCACTTTGATGATGGTGCCAGAAGGTGGATATGGTGAAAGATAAAGCAAGCCGGCGGCAGCATCCAGGTTGTATTGACCGACTTGGAGCTGACTATCGTTTAGGGTGATGCGCACTCCCTCGGGGTCAAGCATTCCGGCGGGAACAGCATAGGGCGCCTGCCTGCCATCGCTGGTGAGGATGACCTCCACTACGCCAGCTTCCTTCAACCCGCCCACTATGCCCGTAGTGTGGGGTGGCTCATCGGCATAGCAGACGAATGCGCCAATTATCACAATCGCCAGCATTACCGTTGCGTTATGAAGTATTCCCGTCAAATCCCCTTCTTCACCCCGATGTTTCCATCCAACCGATCATCCATCAACCCCTATTTGTCGTGAAACGGGCTGTTTCGTTCTTTGTGCAGCCGCTATTTAAACTTGTGTGATGATATTTAAGTTCATTCGCACCATCATCCTGCCAAGATGTTAATATAATATCGGAGGATAGGACGATGGCACGACCGGTAAAATGGATTCTATGGATAGTGGGCATTCTGGCGGGGCTTTTTGTCCTGCTCAGCCTACTGGCAATCATCTTCCTGCCACCCATACTCAAGGATGCGCTGGAAAAGCAACTGGCGCGGGTAACCGGCGGGCAGGTAACGGTGCAGTCGGTCTCCGCCTGGCCCCCCGGCGGCGCTTCGGCTACCGGCATTACGGTGGCAGGCACACGCTGGCCCAGCATCCAAAACTTCGGTATCTCCCGCCTGGAAGTGTTTTATAACCCATTCATGCTACTAAGTGCGCACCCCGAGGACGCCATCACCACCATCCGGTTGCTTGGGTTTAGGGTAGAGACCGTGCAAAAGCGCCCGGGAGCACCCAGGACACCGCCCGCTGTAGTTCCCACCGCTGCACCAGCTCAGCCAGCAATGCAGCCAACACCATCCGTACCAATGATGGCTACCAACGCCTCACCCGTCACACAGCCTGCTGCTCCGCCAGCACAACCCACACCGCCTAAATCGCAGGCGCCGGTCGCACGGGGCACCAGCCGCATCAACATAGAGATGGCAGGTGGCATCCTGGATTTGGATGGAAAGGAAGTCGCGCAGGATATTCATGGCGAGATGGTGCTCTACGACTTTGACCGCCTGGAGGGCAAGCTGTTGGCAAAAGCTCTGGGCGGGGAATCGGACAACCTGACGGTGCGGGGCAACCGCGTATTTTCCACCAATTCTGGTTCAGTGGAACTCACCGGCGATCATCTGCCGCTGGGCGCGCTGCTTGACATCACCTTCCTGCGTGACCGCGTGCAGGGGCTGGGCGGCAGTATCTCCGTCCAAGCTGCGCTGCAGGATGCACAGGGCAAGCCCGACCTTTACAATGTTAATCTGACCATCCATCAGGGGCAGCTTGCCGTAATGGGCATCCGCTCCCAAATCGCCGAGGTGAACGGCAATGCCAGCCTGGGTCCCGCCAGCGCCACCCTCCAGGATCTGGAGGTCAAGGTGGGGCAGTGGAAAGTCCCCTTCAAGGTCTCGGGCACGCTGGAGAACTTCCAAAACCCCGTGGTTGACTTGCGTTGCACTACCGAGAAGATCAACCTCTCCGATGTGACCGCCCTCTTCAACCTGGAGAACAAGAACCTGTTGCAGGGATTGGTGCTGGAACTGGTGGGCGTGGGCAAGCTGGTGTGCACCATCAAGGGTCCACTCTCCCGCCCCGATGTCTCGCTGCGGGTGGAGAGCGTGAATGTCGCCGGCTACAACATCCCGACTGACATCGGCAAGAAGGGATCAAAGATACAGATACGCATCCCGCGCAAAAAGAAGTAAGGGAGCAAAACCGTTGGGTTCTTTGTTTTATGATATGATTATGACAATTTTAGAGAAATGATGAAGAACTATATTGTTCTGTTGATATTTTCAGCCGTAGCCATCACTCCGGCGCTGGGGGCGCAGGTGAGCCTGCAGGCTGCCTACGATGCCTGCGGTCCCGGCGAGGGCTACGACAAGCTGTTGGTGCTCAATCCTGCAAATATCTACACCGGCATGCTCACGGTGACCAACAGCGTCAAGTCGTGCATACACGGCAGTGGTGCTCTCATACATTTGAACATGTTCACCTACCGTAACAGCATCCGCGCCTGGGGGCAGGGCACAGTGCTGAATATAGACCACTGCATCATCCGCGGTGCCAACGAGGGCATGGGCTTGCACGATGGCGTAAGCGGGACTTTCGTCAACAACACCTTCTATGACTGTGGATATGGAATCTATGTGTGGGATGCAGCCTCGGCGACCGCCTACAACAACATCATCGCGTTTGGACCGGAAGGGGCGATGGGATTTGCCCGCCTGGAGGGAGTCACCACCGTTATTCATCACAACGATGTGTGGCAAATGGCAGGCGGCAGCTACATGGAATATTGCCCGGGTTGAGGTGACGGTGGCTGGGTGAGTTTCACCCCGGAACCAGGCGGAGGCGAGATAGCGGGCAACCCGCTCTTTGCCAATCCTGCCAATAACGACTTTAGCTTGCTGACCGGATCGCCGTGCATAGGCGTGGGCGTGGGCGGCGGCGACATGGGCGCCCTAGGCTACGACCCCACCACGATAGTCCCTTTATCGCTGGGCAACCTCAAAGCGCTGTATAGGTAATCACCGTAATCAAACTGTTCGGGCAATAGTCATATCTACCCGGTGGTTTTTCGCGTTTGGATGTTACTAATTGCAGCTAAAGATATTCTATAATGGGCGAAGGAGGTTGATGATTGAGGAGATTTGCATTCAAACTACCTGCAGGATACTTGGAAGAGTTTTGCCGGAAGTATCACATTACACGGCTTTCTCTTTTCGGTTCTGCACTACGAGATGATTTCAAGCCGGAAAGCGACATAGATATTCTGGTTCAGTTTGAACCGGGGCATGTGCCTGGCTTTATCAAATTGGCGGGGATGGAGTTGGAATTGGGGAGGATGCTGGGGCACAAAGTGGACTTGCGAACGGCAGAAGACTTAAGCCCTTATTTCCGCGAAGAAGTAGTGAAGCAGGCAAAGGTTGAGTATGCTACCAAATGATAGGATACGACTGCAGCATATGTTATCAGCGGCTCGTGATGCATTATTATTCAGTAAAATGAGGAAAAGGGCTGATCTTGATAAAGATAGAATGCTGGTTTTATCCATCCTGAAATGCATAGAAATTATTGGAGAGGCGGCATCCAAAGTCAGTGATGAGACAAAAGAAGAATTATTATCTATCCCTTGGATCAATATAGTTGCGATGCGAAACAGATTGATTCACACTTACTATGATGTGAATTTGGACATTGTTTGGGACACTCTCAGGAATGAGCTTCCTGATCTAGTTACCAAGCTTGAAGGAATAATAGAATAATCATGCCTTGCACGCCGCTCTTTGTCTTAGCCACGCCCCCAGACCTCACCCCCGTCCCCTCTCCGATTTCAGAGAGGGGCGTTACGATAAGATGCTGCCAGTCGTTTAGATTCAGTGCAATCGCTAAACCCGCATTAACGCTGAATCTGTGTCATGGCGAGGAGGCGGTTTCATGCCGACGAAGCAATCTCCCACGCAGAATTAACTATTCAGTCGGAGATGTCATGCCTTGCACGCCGCTCTTTGTCTTAGCCACGCCCCGATGAACTCATCCAAATCGCCGTCCAGCACCGCCTTCACATTCCCAGTCTCATAGTCCGTCCGCAAGTCCTTCACCAGTTGATAGGGATGCAGCACATAGTTCCGTATCTGGCTCCCGAAATCTATCTTCATCTTGGGGGCGCTCATCTGCTCCAGTTCCTTCTCCCGTTCCGCCTGTTGCATGGCATAGAGCCGCGCCCGCAGCACCCGCATTGCCACCATCTTGTTCATGTGCTGGCTGCGCTCGTTCTGGCACTGCACCACGATGCCGGTGGGAATATGCGTAATGCGCACCGCCGAGCTGGTTTTGTTGACATGCTGCCCGCCGGCGCCGCTGGCCCGATAGGTGTCTATGCGCAGGTCTTCCTCACGGATGTCCACCTCTATATCGTCCTCAATATCGGGATAGACATGCACGCTGGCGAAGCTGGTGTGGCGGCGATGAGCGTTATCAAAGGGGCTGAGGCGCACCAGGCGGTGGACGCCCGCCTCGCTGGAAAGGTAGCCATAGGCATGGTCGCCCTTCACGGTGAGGATGACGGACTTCAGCCCCGCCTCCTCCCCCGGCTCATAGTGGATGATCTCAAACTTGTAGCCATTCTTCTCCATCCAGTAGCTATACATGCGCAGCAGCATCTCCGCCCAGTCCTGGCTGTCAACGCCGCCGGCACCGGAGTGAATCTCCAGGATGGCATCGCTATCGTCGTGGTCGCCGGTGAAATAGGTGGAGAGGAGGGCGTGATCCAGACTGCGGCGCAGGTTGTGGCTCTCGGTGAGCTGCTCCTGCGCCAGTTCGGCATCCTCAGCGTCGGTGAGCAACTCCTGGGTGGCTTCCAGATCACCCATCTGATGCTGCAGGGCATCCAGCAGCTCCAGGCGCAACTGCAATACCTTTTGCCGCTTGAGGATGGTCTTAAACTGTGGAGATGAGTAGAATTCCGGGTCGTTTATCTGCGTATGGATGCATTCAAGCTCGGCTTTGGTTCCTTCCGGATCAAAGGCACCCCTTTAGGTGGGCGAGTTTCTCGCGCAGTTCGTCTAGTTCAAGAGTTGTAAGCAAGGCTATTCCTTTGCGCTATTCAGTATGAAAATTTAATCTTCATGCATTCTAAATTCTAAGTCATAGTTCCTAAGGAATTCCCGTTCTTCTGAAGAAAGACCATATAGCATAGCAATATGCTCGTCTAGTTCATCAATTATTGATTTGGAAAGAGAAGGACGAAACTCCTGCCAAGTAGCTTGCTGGGTCTTTTTTATAAATGAGTTATCTTTATAAGAGCTCATTAATCTATCAATAATAGATTTTATCATTGAAAAATGAGAGACACTTAATTCATTCGAAAACAGAGGAAAAATAGACACATCATTTGAAGTGATGTGGAAATCATCGCCGAAAACTATCCAATAGTAATAGAATAATGAGGAACTAATTAATGAACAGACTATATATTGATTATTTTCGTTACTGGTATTAATTGTTTCAGTCGTTGATGAATTTGTAAAGTTACCATCTGATCTTTGGAATAATGCTTTGAATAAAAAACAGTTTATCCAATACATCCCAACATTATGGAGATATAATTCCCTATTTCCATTAAATAATGATCCTAATTTATTTTCATTTTTGAATAACTTTTTTAAAATATTATGCCCAATCGTTGAGCCAATTTTGGGAAATTTTCCAAACAAAAGAAAATCTGATACATCAGTAAACTCAAGATTTGAAAGAAGATTCTCTTCTTCTCCCCAATTCCAGCGTAAGTACTTGGATGAAAAAACATGGTATTTATCCCTAGCAATTTCTTTCTTACATACAAAAAGGGTAGTTCTTTGTTGGACATGTGGAAAAACTGATGCAGGTCTTTTAGCCAATGTGATATAGCGCAATTCAGAACTAGATTCGATTAATAAATCCCTAACTGGCTGCATTTGTGCGGAAAAAGTGAGAGATAATGGCACTATAAATGAGTATTGACCCTCATTTTTAAGCAATTCTAGTGATTGTTCTATAAAATAGCTATACAGATTTCCAGTTTTATTTGTACGATAATAATCGGAAAGCACAGTTCTCTCCTCAACATATGGAGGATTACCTACGACAGAATTGAATCCTGGATTTTCCTTTGCGTTGCCATCAGCATCAAAGAAGACTTCTGGAAACTCAAGTTCCCAGTGGAAAAATAGTCTTCCAGTATCATGTTCATTGCCATCACTCATCTCATTCGCAGCTTTAACGACAGGCATCATAGAAAGTGTGGTGGGTTGCGAAATATTTGATAGAGCAGTTTCATAATCTTCTTTGCTCACTGTATTCCCGAAGAATGTGCTTAACCAAGTATTGGCTACTGCTGTGAAAGGTTTTAACGTTTCTTTTGCAGCAAATAAGAGGGTTTCCTTTTCGTTGATGTCTTTTATAGATTCAGAAGGTTTTAATAAAATGCCTAATACCTCTTTCATGATAAACGGCAATTTCTCCTTAAGCCGCAGTGTAAAAATACTGGTCTGCTTTTCGTTCTTTTTGTTCTTGGGTAATACTTCTAAATTCTCTATTCTTGCACCGAGTAGGCTATTACCGAGTTTTAGATGATGATCCAAGAAAGAAAGAGGTTTGCCAACAGCAATCGTATGAAGCCAAAGGCTTAGCTTCGCCAATTCAACAGCTAAAGGATTGATGTCAACGCCAAAAACACATTGTTCTACCGCTATTCTCTGATAATCCTTCTCAGTTTTTTCAACATCTTCCCCAGCTAATGCACTGCACTTTCTTCCTATAAAATCAATTGCACTAACCAAGAAATGACCACTACCCATTGCCGGATCAAGGATCTTAAGACTTAATACTTCATCAGGGGTTTTTAAACCGTCAGTCAACTTGCCCAGTGTGTTCTCTACTATATATTTGACTACCCAATCCGGAGTATAATAGCTGCCAGTTGCTCTCCGTTCACCCTTATCTGTGAATAGTTCTATTTTTCCATTCCTTATCTCAGGGTGGAATTCAAGGAGACCTTCATATATTGTTCCTAAATGCCGCACATCAAGCTCACCGTAATCTATCGCCTGTAAAGAACCATTCCTGTTCCCAGAACTGAAACCAATCATTTTTAAAGCCATTACTAGGAATCGATCTGGCACTCTGTAAGTTGTCAAGAAATTTGGTGGTAAATATGGCAAACCTTCATCCTTGAATAAACCACCATTGTATTGAGGAACTTTTAAGGTTTCATCACCTTTGTCAATCGTGGAGAATAATTCACATAAATGATTGTAATAACCATATCTTCTATCACTAATATCGTTTTCGTTCTGTGATTTTATCACATCAAGGATATTATTAAGTGAGTAGTTTTTGTAACTGTTCTCTTTAATAGGTAATAACTCACGCTTTTCTGCATTTAATACAAAAAGTATGCGATAAAGTAATGTTATTGATGCCTCATAAATGTCTCTTATATTCTCATTATTTAGATCGGAGAAATTTACAGCAAATCCATTACAGAGAATTTCCAATGCTGTATATGCTTTTTCTTTTAGATCATCGCCAATTTTGACCCAATAACTCTTGCTTTCCTTAAGAATTACTACCTGAGCATTTTTCGAAAATGCCTCACCACTAAAGAGTGCATAGAAAAGATGGAATAACTTGTCATCCTCCAAAGCAGAGAATAGATCTATTTCTATGAAAGATTCAGAAACTGGAAAAACATTTCGGTTGTAAAGTCGCCATCTTTGACCATCTGTTAAAATTCCCCAGTTAATGCCTAATTCAGAAATATAGTTCGCGATTTGTTTGGTTGGGATTGAATTGGGATTATTGTCTCTATGATCTCCTCGTTTTTTATCAAAGTCTCTACCCCATCGTTTAGCATCAGCAATTGCTACACTACCAAGATATTTATCTCTTGCCTTTTTATTGGCTTCGGTCACCTCAACCTCTGAAGTAAAAATTGCGTAATCAGGTTTCCCAGCGCTCGTCTCAACATTTATTATATAAAACAGTTTGAGAATGTGGAAAAGCTTCCGTATGAATCTGTCTTCATTCATCGACTCGTTATAATCAAGGAGTTTATTTCTTTCCTGGTCACATAATTCTTTTATTTCCCTTTTTAATTCATTTGATGGTGTAAGTTCTTTATAAAGGCTCGTCTCAATAAACTTTTCTTCAACGTAATGTTTTGAGAAAAGTTTCTTATAGATCACGTTGTTGAAAAGTGTAATCTCATTAGGTCGAATCATTTTTCATCATTCCTTTACCTCAAGTATACCCTAATACCCCAGATCGCCGTAAATATATTCCTGCGTCATCTTCTCCTTGGGGTTTTGGAAGAAATCGGCGGCGGCGCCCTGCTCTATGATCTCGCCCAGGTAGATGAAGCTCACATTATCGGCGATCTTGCGCGCCTGGCGCAAAACATGGGTCACCAATATAATCGTGTAGTTCTTCTTCAACTTGAGCAGCAGTTCCTCCACCTTGCGCGAACCCGCCGGGTCCAGCGCCGAAGTCGGCTCATCGCAGAGGATGACCTCCGGCTCCACCGCCAGCCCCCGCGCCAGGCATAGCCGCTGCTGCTGCCCGATGGATAGACCCGCCGCAGGCTCCCGCAGCCGGTGCTTGATCTCCTTCCACAACCCCACCGCCTCCAGATAGTGCTGCACCTTCTCATCCAGCGTCTTGTGGTCTGGGTTCTCGTGCAGGCGGATGCCATACGCCACATTGTTGTAAATGGACATGGGCAGCGGATAGGGCTTCTGGCTGAGTAGCCCCATCTTGCGGCGCACGGCGATTACATCCACGCCCGGGTCAAAGATATTGCCGCCATCCACCGCGATCTCGCCGCTCACCCGCACATCGTCTGTCAGGTCAATCAGGCGGCTGAAGCACTTGAGCAGCGTGGTCTTGCCGCAGCCGGAGGGACCGATGATGACGGACAGCTCCTTAGGCGGAATGGACATGTTGATGTTCTTGAGGATGTGGTGCTTGCCTATCCACACATTAAAGTCTTTGGTCACTATCTGGGGTTTCTTCATGGTCATCACTTTACTATATGTTTGCTGAACCGCGCCGAGAGCAGGCGGGAGACGATGCTGATGAGAAGGACGATGGTCAGCAGGATGAAAGCGGCGGCGTAGGCGCGTTCCCGCACTGCAGGCGAGGGCGAGGTGCTTAGGAAGAAGATCATGGTGGGGAGGGCAGCTGCTGAATCGCCGAGGGAGGTGGGGATGGTGTCGGTAAAGCCGGCGGTGAAGAGGATGGCTGCCGCGTCGCCGATGCCCCGCCCAAACGCCAGCAGGATGCCGGAAAGGATGCCCGGCAGCGCCTGCCGCCACACTACCCGCACGGATGTTTCAGTGCGATTTGACCCCAGCACATAGGCGGAGAGCTTCAGCTCGTCGGGGACCTGTGAGATGGATTCGTCCATGGTGCGGGTCATGATGGGGATTTCCAGCATGGTCAGGGCAATGATGCCCGCCAGCAGGCTGGTTCCCATCCCCAGGAACACCATGATCACAAAGCAGAACACGCCATAGACGATGGAGGGTATTCCCCACAGCAGTTCCAGCACGGTGCGGATGAGGTTGGCGCTGCGGGGGTGGATGAAGTCCTTCTGCAGATAGGTCGCCACCCCAATGCTCAGGAAGAACGCCAGCACCGTGGCTGCCAGCCCCATGTAGAGCGAACCCACGATGGCGTTGAGGATGCCCCCGCCCCCACCGATGTAGTAGCCGCCGGTGGGGGTCTTGGTCACCATGTCCAGCGTGAGTGCGGGGGCGCCGTTCCACAGCACTACCACTATCACGCCTACCAAAGCCAGCATCACTATAGCGAGGCAAGCGATCATCACGATATGGATGAGCAGGTCGGAGCGGTGGCGACGGCTCATGGGCTAGCCTCTCCGGTTCCAGGCAAAGCGCCGGGTGACCAGCCGGGCGAAGAAGTTGAACATGAGCACCACGAGGATGAGGACCAGAGCCAGGAACATCATGGCGCTATCGTAGAGGGGGATGGACATCATTTCGCCGTAGGTGCTGGCGATGATGGAGGGCAGCGTGGCGGATGAGTCAAACACGGTGGCGGGGATGCGTGGGATGTTGCCCACCACCATGGCTACCGCTATGGTCTCTCCAAACGCCCGACCGAACCCCAGCAGGATGGCAGAGAAAACGCCGGGCAGAGCGGCACGGAATGCCACCAGCCGGGTGGTCTGCCACTTGCTGGCGCCCAGGGCGGCGGTAATCTCCCGCGCTTCGTCGGGGACGGCGCGAAAAGATTCCACACAGAGGGCGATAATGATCGGGAACACCATGATGGCAAGGATGATGCCCGCGGTGAACACGCAGAAGCCGGTGGAGGTAATGCCGAACATGGGGGCGATCAAGTCACGCACCAGCGGCACCAGCACCAGGATGGCGCACATCCCATAGACTACCGAGGGGATGCCCGCCAGCACATCAATGAACGACTTCATCACTGTGCGCAGGCGGTTGGGGATGTATTCCGCGATGTAGACCGCGGCAAGCACGCTAATGGGGACGGCGATAACCATGGCGATGCCCGTCACCAGGAAGGTGCCGATGATGATGGGCAGGAAGCCGAA
>Ga0315280_10003310_pt1 | contig 24887 bp, 21 predicted proteins | sample YL17G06_40_MG_FD_203697 | JGI IMG/M metagenome (GOLD analysis project Ga0315280, IMG submission 203697) | Sediment microbial communities from Yellowstone Lake, YNP, Wyoming, USA - YL17G06_40 | ecosystem: Environmental > Aquatic > Freshwater > Lake > Sediment | place: USA: Wyoming | collected...
CGCCGCTCCGGAGCGCGGCCATGCCGCGCCGGCGAGGGGTCCCCTACCGGGGTTGCTGAAGGGGCGATAGGGGATTCCTCGCTTCGCTCGGAATGACATTTTCCTTGCCTTACGCATAATCCGGGTCTAACGATCGTCCACCAGGTCAGAGATCACCCACCACATCAGCGCAGGCGTCTGCGAGATCGACCGCGGCATCCGCCAGGGATTCGGCGTCTTCGGCTGACACCTGCGGCTGGAGGGCGCGCATGACCGGCCCGAAGGACCGCCGGTGCGCCTCGCAGGGACCGAGGGTGACCAGGGCACGATAGTGAGCGCGCGTGCCGTAGCCCTTGTGGCTGGCAAAGCCGTAGCCCGGATAGAGGCGGTCAAGTCGCTCCATGATGCGGTCGCGAGTGACCTTGGCTATCACTGAGGCCGCAGCGATGGACATGCTGTAGACGTCGCCGTCCACTACCGGTCGCTGGAAGATGTCCAGACCAGGGATCGAGAACCCGTCAACCAGGGCCGAGTCGGGCCGCGTCTGCAACCCCGACAGCGCCAGCCGCATGGCCTTGAGCGCCGCCTGGTGGATGTTGATGCGGTCGATCTCGTCAACCTCCACGATCCCCACCGCCACCGCGATGGCGCGATCCATGATAATCCCGTAGAAATGCGGCCGCTTATCACGCAGCAGGCGCTTGCACTCCCAGAAGCCACGCACCTTGAAGTCCCCGGGAAGGATCGCCGCCGCCGCCACCACCGGGCCCGCGAGCGGCCCCACGCCCGACTCGTCGACACCTGCGATCGCCTGGCAGCCCGCCCGCCACAGCTCGCGCTCGTGCTTCCACATGGCATCCAGGCGGTTGTTCTCCGCCCGCGTGCGCGCCGCCTTTTTCGCCGCCAGCACGCGGCGCCGCGAGGGCTTCTTAGCGCGCGCCGCGGGCTCGTCATCTCGGGCCAACGCCGCCTCATCCGCCGCGGCCGCCGCTTCATCCAGCGATTCCGCCGCCGGGTTCTCGCCGGGCGAGCCTTCGCCGGCGGCGTCGAGGCAAGCTTGCGCCGCGGCGACGCGCAAATCGTCGCCTGGCGCCGGCCAAGCCTGTGAATCGCGCTGCATCTTACCTGGCAAGACCCAGCCTCCCCGGGGGCCAGAAGATGACCATCGCCTTGCCCAGGACGTACCTGCGCGGCAGGAACCCCCAGATGTGGCTGTCGTTGCTGTCGCGGCGGTTATCGCCCATGACGAAGTAGTCACCGGGCGGCAGCTCTTGCGGCGGCAGGAGCCGGCCTTCCACATCCACCGGGTAGTCGTAGTCCGGCGTTTGCAGCGGGCCGATGTAGGGCTCGTCGAGCTTCTTGCCGTTGATGTAAACGCCGTCGAACCTGCGGATCTGGATGCGATCGCCGGGCAGGCCGATGAGGCGCTTGATGAAGTCCTTCTGCTTGTGATCGAGGGTGGCCTGGACCGCCCTCGGCGGCGCGTCGAAGACGATGATGTCCTGGCGGCGCGGCGCGGTCAGGCGGTAGATGAACTTGTTGACCAGCACGCGATCGCGCACCATCAGGGTCGGCTTCATCGATTCGGACGGTATGTAGAACGCCGCCACGACAAAAGGCTTGATGAGCAGGAAGACCAGGGCAAAAGCGATGAGCAGCGAGTCACACATCTCCAGCATCAGCGCGCGGCCGGGCGACGCCTGCCACACGGTGTAGATCACCCGAAGCAGGCCGACGGCGGCGATGATGCCGATGATCGTCAAGGGCGAGCCAAGGTCTAACATATCGCTCATTCCTGGCGAAAGGCCGCTGCGGTTGGGAGCGTGGGGCTAGCGCGCCTCTTTGATGCGCCCGGCGCGCCCGACCTTCTTGCGCAAGTAGTAGAGCTTGGCGCGGCGCACCTTGCCCCGGCGCAGCACGTCGATGCGCTCCACCCGCGGCGAGTGCAGCAGGAAAGTCCGCTCGACCCCCACCGCGTGCGCCACCCGGCGCACCACGAACTGCTCGTTGATCCCGCCGTGCCGACGAGCGATGACCGTCCCCTCGAAGGCCTGGGTTCGCTCACGACCACCCTCGGTAATGCGCAGATGCACGCGCACCGTGTCGCCGGGCCCGAACTCGGGCACGTCGGTCTTGAGCTGCTCCTTGTCCAATTCGTCTATTATTGACTTACCCATTCCTCGAATCTCCTGTGACCCGCTCACACGGAACGTGATGTCACCCTGAGCCCTTCGGCGTTGCTCAGGGTAGACTCCGCGAAGGGTCTCGGTGGGGCGTTTGCACGTTCCATGCCAAGATTCCTCGCTTGATGCGGCGCCCGGCGCCGCATTCCGGAGCTCGCGCAAGCGCGAGCCAGGCTCGGAATGACATTTCGCTCACCCTACGGCATAGCCCCGATCTAATCCTGACCCGCTCGCTCGGCTTCGATCTCCTCCAGCAGGTCGCGGTCCTCCGGCGTCAAGCTCGCTTGCGCAAGCAGGTCCGGCCGGCGCTCGAGCGTGCGCACCAGCGTCTGCTTTCGCCGCCAGCGCCGGATCGCCTCGTGATCCCCTGACAGCAGCACCGGCGGAACCGCCCATCCCCGGAAGTCCGGCGGGCGCGTATAGTGCGGATGCTCCAGCAGCCCCGAGGCGAATGAATCGATCGCCGCCCCCTGCTCATCGCCCAGCGCCCCGGGCACGAGCCGCGCCACCGCGTCTATGACCACCATCGCCGGCAGCTCGCCGCCGGTGAGGACATAGTCGCCGATGGATATCTCCTCGTCCACGAGGTGCGCGCGCACCCGTTCATCCACGCCCTCGTAGTGGCCGCAGACCAGGATCAGGTGCTGATACGCGGCCAGCGCGGCGACTTTGGCCTGGTCGAGGCGTCGCCCCTGCGGCGTCATCAGGACCACGCGCTCGCGGCACTGGGCGTCATGGCGCATCGCCTCCACTGCGGCGAAGATCGGCTGTGGCTTCATGACCATGCCGCCGCCGCCGCCGTACGGATAATCGTCCACTATCGCGTGGCGCTCGGCGCTGAAGTCGCGGATGTTGACCACCCGCACCTCGACCAGGCCGCGCTCCCGCGCTCGCCCGATGATGCTCGCATCCAGCGGCCCCGCAAACATCTCCGGGAACAGCGTCAGGACGTCGATCCGCATTGCCATCGCGCATGGCGCGTCGCTTCGGGGCGCCGCGCTCCCCTCAAATCTGCTCCGGCAAGTCCACCACGATCACGCCCGCGGCGAGGTCGATGCTGCGCACCACCTCGCGCGTGGCCGGGATCATGGCCTTGTCGGTGGCATACACATCGTTGGCCCCCGTGCGAAGCACCTCGACCACCCGGCCGAGGCTCTCCCCGCCGACGGTCATCACTTCCAGCCCCAGGATGTCATCTACGAAATAGCAGCCCCCGGGCAGTGTCACCGCCTGATCGCGAGGGATAAGCATGTATGCGCCGCGCAGACCCTGAGCCGCGTTGCGGTCGTCAACCCCCCGCAGCTTGACCAGCACCCGCACGCCGTCAGCCGATGCGCTCTCGACCGCCGCAGCGCGCCGCTCGCCGCCGGGCATCGCGAGACACACCTTATCCAGGCGCGCGAACCGCTCCGGCACATCGGTCAAGGGCTCGACGCGGACGTGCCCTTTAAGGCCATGCGGGGCGCCGATGCGCCCCACCGCGATCTCCGTCTGCGCCGGCGGCTGGGCCTCGCGCCCATTGATACTTGCGCCCCGCGCAGGCGCGCCGCAGCGCCGCGGCGCGCTCGGGCTACTCGGCCTTCTCGCGGATCGCAACGACGATACCATCCCTGATCAGGATTTCGGCTTGCGTGAGCTTGTCGTAGAGGTTGTCGCCCTCATTGATCTCGACCAAGCTCTCGAGCGTGCCGCGGGGGAACTCGCTTTCCAGTTCCAGCTCGCGCACCTCTTTGGCGCGCTCCGTCAGCTCCTTCTTGACCGCCTCCTGGCGGCCCTTCTCGGCCTCGATCTGCTGGCGCACCTGCATCGCTTGGCTCAGGTCAGAGCGCTGAAGGTCGGCGAGCACTCGACGCGCCTGAAAGTCAATCTGCTCGATGCGCCGCTGCGTGGTGTCGGCAGCCTCCTGGAGATCTCTCTCCATCTCCTCTTTGAACTGCTGGGTGACTATGACCTTTAGCGCCACCGGGCGCATGATCGTCAAGCTCGCCATTATCGCCTCCGAATCGCAGGGTCGGGCGGCTGATCGCTCAGACCCGCCCGGCGCGCGGTCTCCCTTCGACGCCGTCTGCCCCGAGCGGAGCCGACGGGCTCCGAGCTTGCCCTGAGCAAAGCCGAAGGCGCCGGCCCGATCGTGCGACGCGCCTCGACTTCACGCGAAGTCGCGTTCAGCGGTCAGAACTGCTCATTCCTCGGGATGCTTGCTGATATCCACCCAGATATTCTTGTTCTGTCTCGCGCCGGCGGCTTTGACAACCGTGCGCAGCGAGTTGGCGATGCGCCCGCCCTTGCCGATCACTCTACCCATGTCCTCCGCCGCCACCCGCACTTCAAATATGAGGCTGCGCTCGCCTTCGACCTCGGTCACGCTCACCTGCTCCGGGTCTTCCACGAGCGCCTTCACTACCATCTCGATCAGAGCTTTCACGGTAGGTTCCTCCCCCGACCGACCTGGCCGCGAAGCGCAGGACGGCTGGCCCACAGGGCGCTTGCCGGATTACGCGGCCACACCGATGTCAGGCCGCGGCCTCGCCCTCCGCGGGCGCCTCGCCGGAGACGGTCGCCTGGGCGGACATGCTCTCGCTCGCCGGCTCGGGCGCGGCGAGCGGCTCCTCGGGCTGTGGCGCAGCAGGCGCCGGCGCCTGGGCCGCTGCGGCGGGCTCGACCGCTGGCGACTTCGGCGGCGCGTAGGTTGCGGTCAGGATCCCCTGCTCGATCAGTAGTTGTCGCACCGTGTCAGTCGGCTGCGCGCCGCGACTGAGCCACTTGCGCGCAAGCTCGGCGTTGACCACCACCTCGTGAGGCTGGCGCGTCGGGTTGTAGTGCCCGAGGGCCTCGATGAACCGCCCGTCGCGCGGGGAGCGCGCGTCGGCCGCGACGATACGGTAACGGGGCTGGTGCTTGGCCCCGGTCCTGCGCAAGCGAAGTTTGACCGCCATGTGTGACTGCTACCTCCTGATGTCTGATCGGCTCCGGCGGACCGGAACCGCGCGGCGACCGCGTCGGCGCTGACCGCCAGTGCCTCGACAGTCCGTGTTCACATCCCGGGCAATTTGATGCTGGGCATGCGGCCGTGGCTCTCCATCTCGGCCATGCGATGGAAGGTTTCCTTGAACTGCTTGAACTGGCTGAGCAGTTGGTTGACCGCGTGGGGCGAAGTGCCGCTGCCCAGCGCGATGCGCCGCCGCCGCGAGCCCTTGATGATCTCCGGGTTGGCGCGCTCCTGGGGCGTCATGGACTGCATAATCGCGCGCACCTGCTTGAGCCGCGCCGGGTCGACCTCGAGGTTCTGGGGCAGCCGCGCCTGCCGCAGGCCGGGTATCATGTCGAGCAGTTGGTCGAGCGGCCCCATCTTCGTTATCTGCTCGAACTGCTGCATGAAGTCATTAAGGTCAAAAGTGCGCGTCCGCAGCTTGCGCTCCAGCGCCGCCGCCTGCTGCTCGTCAACCGCCGCCTCGGCGCGCTCGATCAGGGTCAGCACATCGCCCATGCCCAGGATGCGCGAGACCATGCGATCGGGGTAGAACGGCTCGAGCGCGTCGAGCTTCTCCCCCACCCCAACCAGCTTTATCGGCTTGCCGGTGACAGCGCGGATCGAGACCGCCGCCCCCCCGCGCGCGTCGCCATCGAGCTTGGTCAGGATGAACCCCGTCAGCGCGAGCGCCGCGTCGAACTCCTGCGCCATGCGCACCGCATCTTGCCCTGTCATGGCATCGAGCACGAGCAGCGTCTCGGTCGGCGAGACCTCGTCTTGCATGCGCCGCAGCTCGCCCATCAACTCCTGGTCGACGTGCAAGCGCCCCTGTGTATCCAGAATCACCGGGTCGAGGCCGGCCCGGCACGCCTGCGCCACCGCGGCCCGGGCGATGTTAACCGGATCCTCCCGCGCGCCGAGATCAAACACCGGCACGCCAACCTGGCCCCCAACGATGCGAAGCTGCTCGATAGCCGCCGGGCGGCGCACGTCGGTGGCGACCAGGAGCGGGCTGCGCCCCGCCTTCTTCTCCGTGCGCGCGAGCTTGGCCGAGGTGGTGGTCTTGCCGCCGCCCTGAAGCCCGACCAGCATATAGACCGTCGGCGGCTGCGCGGCGCGCCGCAGGCCGGCTTCCGTGCCGCCGAGGAGCTCGGTCATCTCCTCCCTGACAACCTTGATGACCTGCTGGCCGGGGGTGAGGCTTTGCATCACCTCTTGCCCAACCGCGCGCTGGCGCACCCGCTCGACGAAATCCTTGACGACCTTGAAGTTGACGTCCGCCTCGAGCAGGGCAAGACGGATCTCGCGGCAGGCATCGGTGACATCCTGCTCGCTCAGGCGCCCCTTGCGCGTGAGGCGGTCGAAGACTTTCTGAAGCTTATCGGTCAGGCTGTCGAACACGCAATCCGCTCTCGTGGGAACCCCAGAAGAAAAACCGCGCCAGATACCGGAGCACCTGCGCTCGCTCGGTGCGGTATGCCTGTGCTCGGCCTGGCAGCGGGTTCGAACGCTGCCAGGCGCAAGAGCTTCGGCACGAGCCCGCAAAGGGCCGCGATCGCCGCCTCCAGCTTGGCGCTTGAGGCAGTATAGCAAAGCGGCGGCGCGATTGTCAAACGAAGTGGGACACGAGGTAGCCGCGGCTTGCCGCAGCTTGACGGGGATCGCCGCCAACGGCATATGGCCCGGACCGTTGGCGGCAAAGGCCTGCGGTTCCGGGCCCCGAGTGACTGCCGGCCGCTCACCCGCTTGCGGCTGAGACGAAAGTTTCGAGGATGGCGGCGTGTTGGCGTTGATCCGGAAGGTTCTCGGGATGCCACTGCACGCCGAGAACAAAGCGCGCTGCGGGGATCTCGACCGCCTCGATAATCCCATCCGGCGCCCAGCCGGTGATGACGAGCGGCCGCGCCACAATCTGCGCTGCCTGGTGGTGGCGGCTGTTGGCGGCCGACTCGATGGCGTGCACTGCGGTCGCAGCGACCGAGCCGTGGTCGAGCAGGATCACGTGGTGCGCATCCCCCGCTAGCTCGTGCTGAACCCTTAGCTGCGACGGCAGGTCTTGCCACAGCGCCCCGCCGCACGCCACCACCAGCACCTGTATCCCCCGGCAGATTCCCAGAATCGGCAGGTCGCGGCGGAGGGCCTCGCCCACAAGCTCCAGCTCAAGCTCGTCGCGCGGCTTGTCAATGTTCTTCTCCGCTTGATGCGGCGAGCGACCATACCGCCGCCCCTCGACATCGCCGCCGCCGCTGAGCAAGAGCCCTCGCGCCTCGTCGAGCTGACACCTGTGCTCAATCGCGAAGGGCTCGCCGCCGGCCGTCTGCACCGCGCGCAGGTAGCTCTGATTCGGGCCGACCCCCGTCTTGCCGGTTATTGCGATCCGTGGGTGCTGTCGCTCCATGGTGGTCTGAGACCAGTCTAGCAACGAGCACGGGGGCGGTCAAGCCGCGCCGGCCCGCGCGCCGCCCGCCGATCATTGTGCGATGCGCCCTACATCCCCAGCAACTTTGACGCCTCACGGGTGTCTAAGCGCCCAGTTGAACCAAACCCGAAGGAGGGGCAAGCGATGTACTGTCTACGGTCTAGCGAAGAGCTGGCCAGCCTCATGGACGGGGAGCTGTTGCCTGCACAGGCGGCCGATCTGCATCGGCATGTCGCGGGCTGCGCAGCCTGCCGTCGTGAGCTAAGCCGGCTCAGGCAGACGGCGGGTCTCGTGGGCGCGCTTGCGGAGGTCGCTCCGCCGCAAGACCTGCGGGCCCGCGTGCAGCAGAAGGCGGCGCTGGCGCGGCCGGCCGCTCTCACCTGCTCCAGCGCGCGTGAGCTGCTCGACGAGTACGCTCACGGCGAGGTTGCGGATGAGATGGCCGACAGCGTCGTCGCGCACCTTAACGAGTGCGCGCCGTGCGGCCGCGAGATGGCGCGACTGGATGAGACTGCGGGACTGTTGACGGCGCTCTCCCCGGTCGATCCGCCGGCGCGCATCCGGCAGCGGATGCAGGCGGAGGTGGCGCGACGATCGCGGCCGGTCTATGCCAGGCCGACGTTCCGCGGACTGGCGGCGACGGCGGCGACGGCAGTGGCCGCAGCGGCGGTGATGATCGCGCTGCGCATCCCGACGGTTACCGAGCGGCCAGTGGTTGCGAGTCACCCGTCGCCATCAGCGACCAACCCGACCGCCATCGCGCCGCCGGCTTCCCCCGCCGCGCCGAGGCCGAGCGCCGCGCTCACGCCGGCAGCTCCGACTCCGACGGGGTCCAGAGTGACCGGCGCCGCGCGGCCGGTGACAACGACAGCCGGCGCCGTCGCAGTTCGGCCGCGCACCGAGCGGGCGAGCGATGTTCGACAGCGTCCGGCCTCGACCGCGGCGGCGATGACCGCGCTGATGCGCAATGCCGCAGCGCATCTTGCGCCGGGGGCATTCCTCGATACGCCCATCGCCGGCGTGCCGATGGAGACGCCGGCGCCGCACGTAACTACCGCTTCCGCCGGGCCGGCGATGGAGCCCGAGCCTGCGGCAGCAACCGCTGAAGTTCCGCCGCCCCATCCGGCGCGCGAGGTAACCGTCGCCGCCGCGGCGCCCGCGGTCGAGTCGCCGCTGTCCGAGGTGCGGCGCGTCCTGAACAGCGCGCCGCGCGCCAATCCACCGACGCTGCGGCCCAAGCACCAACCGGACCGGCTGGCGTCAAGCCCGATCTCGCCGTGGGGATTTTGATTATCGCGTAGGCTGAGGATACCCGAACGAAGCACCAGGCGACAACCTGGCTGACCGGAGCCGCGGGGCGAAGCCTCGCTTTCGCGCTTTTACTGGCGCTGCTCCTTGGCGCGGCTCCGCCAGCGCTGGCGCTCAACCCGGACGGCGACGTTCCGGCGAAGGGCGGCTTTCAGGGCTCGGGCGAAGCACTCAACCCGGGCGCCGCCACGCCGCTGCCGTTGACCGTGGTCAGTGACCAGCTCGATCCCCGTTCGTTCGCAGCCGGGCGGGCTTCGCAGGTCTGGGGCAGCCAGGTCAACCTCGCGCTCAACCTCCAGTCGAGCCTTGTCGGCAGCTTCTATTTCAGCAAGAGCTTGCCCCTCTTCGAGGCGCTGCGGCAAGGCCGTGGTTTGGGGTTCGCGGACGATACGCCGGGCCTGCTCGCGCTGCGCGGGACCGGGGCGCAGCACGTGTTGAGCAGCGGCGGCGCGGTGCAGCAGAAGCTCAACTATGCGAGCGGGAAGTTCCAGCTTCAAGGCTCGTACGTAAACGTTGACTCGGCCTTCACGGTCCCCGGCGCAAGCACGTCGAGCGTGACTGGCGACCGCTCGTCGGCCGATGCCCTGGCCGCCATGCGCGGCATTAAGGAGCTGCAATTCCAGACCAAGTGGGCGCCGTTGAACGCCCTGGCGCTGACCGCCAGCCACCGCCAGTACGTCAACGAGCAGCCGGGCAATGCGCAGATCGGGATGGCGGTCAACGAATCCGCGCAGTCGTTGGTTTACCAAATGGGCGGCAATCGCCAGTTCAAGGCCGACTACCAGACGCGCGATGAGGAGTGGCGCGGCCATGGGCCGATGAGCATGCGCAAGCTCGCCGCGCACCTCGACGCGACGACGCGCCTGGCGCTCGATTACAACTATGACTTCAGCGACAATCAGCGCGACGGGCAGAATACGGCGCAGAACATCAGCCGATATGCTCTGCACCAGCTGTTCGGCAAAGCCACCAGGGCCGACCTGGTGCGTAACCTGACGTCGACGACGACCAACGGCGCGACGACTGACGTCACTACGACCTCGCTTCACCTCGAGCACAAGCCCAAGGGCGGGCTGAACCTTGCAGCGGACTGGCTCGACAGCAAGAGCAGCGACGGCACGGCGCAGAACCAGCTTTCGCTTGCCCTGAACTCGGCGGTCGGCTCAGGCCGAAGCAAGACGCTGATCACCGGCCTGTACAAACAGCTCACGCAAGGCGGGTCCACCAAGCAGGTGGACACGGATTACCAGTTGGGCATCACTTCGGCGCCCAGCCGGCTGCTGCAACTGAAGGCCGGTTACGAGTCATTGAACCAGCAAGGGCCGACCGGCGATCATGCATTCGTCCGCACTAATCTCGGGCTGGTCAGCCAGTTCAACCGGTTCGCGAAGCTCACAGTTGACTTCGCGCGCGAGACCGACAAGGGGACTCTGACCAACGCCAACAGCGGGGCGCGCATCGAGATCAGCCCCGGCTGGCTGACCCTTACCGGCGGCGTAACCATGCAGTCGGGGGCAGCTCAGCCGCAACCGAGGTCAACCTTCGCCGACCTAAAGATCAAGTTCGGGCGGCCGCTGGCGGCGTGGGCGAGAGCGCTCAGCGGCGCCGACCCGCTGCCCGGCGCGAGCGCCTACGGGCTGCGCGGGGCGCCAACATGGAGCGGATTGGGCGACGGCGCGCTGACGGTCAGTTACATCGGTCGCGGCGGCGACGGCCAGGCGGCGACAGACACGCGCAGCATGGGCTACCAGACCATGCTCGGGCGGCGCGCGTACGTCAAGCTCGCCATGCACGAAAACCCCATGGTGCCCCAGGACACAACGACGGTGATGACGCCGGCGCGCTGGAACAGCTACGAGGGCGGGGTCGATCTGATTCACGGCTTTGCCGGCCTGGCGCGCTTCATCCGCGAGCAGGATTTGACCACCGGCGGCGGACTTGGCGCGCAGGTCTTTGCGCTGCGAGGCGCCGTGGGCGGACACCAGACGCTGACGTTCCTCGGCGGCGTGCAGAACATGCAGCCTACCAACGGCGCGGCCACCGACTGGCAGTTCGCCAACCTCAACCTGAAGTTCGGGCGGCGGCTGGACGACTGGGCGAAGACGGCGAGCAACACCGGGCTATTCGATGACGACGTGAAGTATGGCTATCGGCAGCTTCCGGCGTGGGCGTCATTCAACGACGGCGGGCTGAGCCTGCAATACATGTCGCGCTCGCCGCAGAATGGGGCGAATCTGACCGCGGCGGCGGCGGGCTATCAGACGATGCTCGGTCGCAGCACGTATCTCAAGTTCTCGTTCCAGCAGAACCCGCTGGACAGCAACGCGCAGGTGGTGACAGTCAACCGCACACTGTACGAGGTCGGGCGTCGCTTCGGCGCGAAGTTCGTCGCGCTCGCGCGCTACACCAGCGATGGCAGCCTGAACGGGGGCACGTCGGTGTCCACGAGCTTGCTGGGGCTGCGCGGGCGGCTGTCGGCGCACGAGCGGCTGGAGAGCGTGATCGTGGTGGACAATTCGAGCGGCGCTGGCGGCACCGGCACCGGCACCACCTACGGCCTGCAATACGCGCGCGAGGCGGGCGAGGGGCATTACCTGATCATCAAGAGCACCTACAGCCACGGCGGCCAGCAAGCAGGTCAGAACGGGCCGGACAGCTACCAGATAGATTTCGCGTATAAGAAGGATATCTGAGGGGCCAGGGACCGGGGTTCAGGGGCCGCCGCGGCACCTGGGGGTGTGGAGATACGCGCGCCTTCCGGCATGGTCACGTTGTAGCGCTATGAGCCCGGCCAGTCAATAATCAAGTCGTGTGTCCCCGAAATCGCCCCCCGAAATCGCCCCGAAATCGCCTCGCCGCCCACGAGAAGCCCAAGGCGCCGTCGGGCAAGTGAGGGCGAGTGTAAGGGACCGCGGGCAGGGGGCAGGGACCGGTGTGTCAGGGGTCAGCGCCGGGGCGCCGCCGGGGGCGGCTGTAGCTCAATCCTTCGGCAAGTGCCAATCGTACCGCCAGCAAGCCCTCGGCTCACACCTAGACGGGACTAGTGTATGTCACTGATTCTCGACTTCGTAAGAGCACTCATATGGCCGGCCGTAGCCGTAGCTACCCTGATGCTCTTCCGCCACCAGATCAAGTCCCTGCTGGATCGCCTCTCCAGTGCCCGATGGGGGAACGTGCATGCTGAGTTCCAGCAGCAGGCGGAACTGCCATCCCACGACGTGGAGCCTCCCGTAGAGGCTTCGGATGATCTGTTCGCGGATGAAAGCGCCGCGGTGGCCGAGATCTACTCGAGGGAACTTGAGAAGCAGAGGGAGATCGTTGAGAAGCTCGTGGAGGAGAATGCCGGCTGGCGCACGGCATATCACTTTGAGCGCACGTACAATCTCATCTTCGGATCACAACTCAGGCTTCTGGCGCACTTGGCCGAACGCGCCGACGCCGGGGTCGGTTTGCCGACCATTTACGGGTTCTATGCCAGTGGCTTCCCTGGGGGGCCAATGGATCGCTTTCAGCCATACGTCGACTTCCTCAAGGTATCCGGCCTTGTCGAGGAGACTCCCGCGAATCACTTCCGTATCACCGCGCTCGGTGTCAGGTTCCTGCAATACCTAGGTGAGATGAAGTACCCGCAACTGAAGCCCTTCTGAGTCAGTCCGCTCGCCGAACATACCTCTGGCAACGCACGAGTTCACCAGTCAAGTCGTGTGCCAGTGGAATCCGTCGTGACCTACAAACGTGACCGGGAGGCAGGATTTCGGACTTCCGATCACCGCATCACCCCTGGTTTCCACTCCATCAGCGGCTCGGTTGCCCTCACCGCAGCCATTGAATCAAACCCGGGCTCCCGAGGCCGAGTTGGATCACACAGTCTGTCGAGTATATCGAGACTACCCCTCCGGCGAATCGTCACCCACATCTTTGGGGGAAAGCGCGAAAGGAATCTCAAGAACCCCCACTTGTAGTCCTTGGTGGTCCAGAAGATTACTACTTCTTCATCATCAGATACACCCCGCTCCTTGAGGGCAGCCCAGAGATTAGCGAAATCCACCTTATGCGTGACAAATCCCTGAACAACACTTGAGATCCCTGTGCATTCCAAAGCAACCGAAGCGTAGGGGACGGTGGTGCTTGGCGCTACAACTTTGCCATGCGCAACTGAAGCGAATGGCGTAAAGCCAATAACCCTGCAGGCTCGCCCCTCGATCAGCATCCACTCGCTGTCTGTTCTCATTTCCGGCTCCATTCGGAGTCCACCCCTCGCTAGATCGCCTAAGTTCCCGTGACACGATCCAATTGCGTGGTCGGGCGGTAACGCACGCAGCAACTCCTCTCCCTTCCAGGGAGAGGTTTGGTGAGGGTCGCCGTTGCCGCCTCTCACCCTCTCCTTCGTCCTCTCCCTGGTAGGGAGAGGAGACGCAGGCGAGACGCCTGCGCTACCGTATCAATGATGTGGCTCTACCCCCGCGCTGCCCGCAGGACGCGATCGACCAGCCCGCCCCGCTTCGTCGGCGCGCCCAGGTCCTTGCCCTCCAACGCCGCCGGCAGCGACCACAGCATCATGTCCTGGTAGTAGTCATTGCCGAAGGTGCGCTCGCCGGTGTCCACGTCGCCGCGCATGATGTTGGGCATGTCCCATGTGTATCCCTGGAGACAGACCAGGTTGTGCCACACCTTTCGCGCCAGCTCCAGCCCGAACTCGCGCTTGCCGTTGTACATGTAGGTCATCGCCAGCATCAACGCCTCGGGCGGGAAATAGCTGTACGTGCCGTAGCCCTTGACTTCGGCGGGCGTGCCATCGGGGTTGGCATAATTGACCGCGCCGTATTTCGTCACCGCGACATTGCAGCGCTTGATCGTCTCTAGCACCGCGCGCACGCGCTCCTTTGGCACCATGCCCGGCAGGCCATGGTGGTCAGTTACCCACTCGCCGTCGAGTTGGTACCCGAACACGAGCTGCGACTTCTTTCCGGTCTCCGGCTCCCAGTAGTTGAGGTAGTAGGAGCCGGCCCACAGCCTCTTCTCCATCGCTTCGGCGGCGGCCTCAATCCAGTCAGCGCATTGTCGGGCAAAAGCATCGTCGCGCATTTCCTTGGCCATGCGCTCGACGATGCGCAGTTGCGCCAGGTGCAGGCCGCCGATGTGTGCGGTCATGCCGCACCAACCCGGCTCAGGCGCCTCGAACCATTCGGTGCCCTCGTTGTTGTCGGGCATGGAGATCAATCGCTCGCCGATGGTGTAAGTCGGCGTCGTGCGCAGGCCGACGGTGTAGATCATGTTGCGCTTGACCATGGGATAGAACTCGCGCAGGAAGCGCCGGTCGCGCGTGTCGCGGCACATGAGGAAGCGATCGACGAGCGCGGCCAGGCAGATGCCATTGGAGGCCCACTGATAGCCGTGGGTGGGATAGGCGAAGTCTATGTAAGGCGTGCGGCCGGTGCAGCCGCCGAAGATCCACGGCGGCGCGCCGTCGTCATATTGATAGCCCTTGTAGCCGCGCAGGGTTGAAAGCTCGAGCTCGGGGAATAAGTAAGCGATGGGCAGGCTGCCGTAGAAGCTGCACGGGATGCACTCGATCTGCGGACACCCGCGCGGGCACTCGTTCATGCCGAAGAGGCCGTCCTGTTCACCGACCCAGTCGGGCAACGGCGGCTTCGCCTGCGCCCAGTAGCCGTCCTCGGTGATCATGTAGAGGACGTTAATGAGCGAATCGCGCAGCCAGTCCGGCAGCTTCTTCTCGGCGTAGATCACCTGCTGCCAGGCGAGGATTCGTTTCAGCAGCGACTCGTGATTGGCGGCGAGAAGGCGCGCGGTTTGTTCGGCGCTGGGATAATGCTTCGCGTACATGTGGGTGAAGGTGCGCGGCTCGCCGGTGAGGCCGTCGGGGATAGTGGTGGCGCCGTTGTAGCCGACGCCATTCCAGGTCGGCGCATGCCAGGTCAGGACGAACCGCACGACCTTGGTCGCGCCCGGCGCGAGTGAGAAGTCCACCGCCGCCGAGCTTCCGGGGTCTGCCTGCCGTGCCGACGGCAGCGCGGTGGCGATGCGCGCCCAGGCGGTTGGCCGCCCGCCAGGCGGTTGGCCGCCTGCCAGGCCCGCCGTCGCCGCCAGAGCGCCGCCCAGCCTTGCCTTGGGCTCACCGATGACACCCAATGCGTATGAGACGAGGTCGGCGGCGATAACGACGCCTTTGACGCCGCGGCTGATTTCCGCGCGCCGGAACCTGGAAGTTCCCGCCTCCTGCGGCGTCGGGCCGGGGAACGAGAACGCGACGGCTCCCCGCTGCCGCGACGCGCTGACGTTGCGCAAGCGAACATCGAATACGATGCCGGGGATCATCGAGGCGACCACGTCGCCGGGCAGAAACGGCGCCCACGCGCGCAGCGCGACACTCACCGGCGCATTGGTGTCGAACTCCAGGTCGGCCACCGGGTAGTGGCCCCAGTAGCGGATTTCCGTTGGGGTCGCGATGCCTTCAAGCTGCAGGGTTGGCGACGGCGCGGCGTCGGCCTTTCCTGCGGGGCCGCCCTGGTAGCCGCCCGAGCCCTGCTTCAGTTGTGACGGGTCGCAAAGCACCCAGGCCTTGCCGCCGACGCTCATGCCAAGGATCGGCAGGTTGATAGGGCCGCGGCGAGGCACGTGGCGGTTGAAGATGGTGCAGTAACCCAGAAGGCCGCTCGTCTCCAGGTCAATGCAGCCCGTATCAACCCCGCCCAGCGCCATGCCGTTGGTAACTGTGTCGCCGCGGTGATAGATCACGCCGCACACCGGCCGCGAAAAGCCATCGGCGCGGAAGGTCACCCATTGCTTGCCGGGCAAGTCTGTGGGAAAGAGCGGCCCTGGCGGCGAGGCGTCGCACTGGGCGGCGTAGGCGAGCATGATCGCCACCGCCGCCAGCGCTGCGAGAACTCCGGTTGTCTGCATCCGAGTCTCCAAGTGAAGCGCGATTTCAGCGAATCTGTTGAGCAATTCGGGAGCGGCGCGGGGAGTCCTTTGTGCGGCTGAGAGGACGGCTCGCAGCGTGGCGGCGGTCGCACAGAGCGAAGTCGAAGGCGCTGCTGCCGCGTTAGCGGCCCTGGGCTTCAGCCACGGTCTTCAAAGCGGCGACGTGCCCATCAGCGTAAGCGACGATGCGATAGCCTTTGTGGTGCGGCGGGATTTCCTCCAGCAGGATCGCGTGCAATGGATCGTCAATGCCGGCGATGCGCTGCCCCGCCAGGTCGGGATTCATGAGGTACGATGTCGCGGCGCCCAATATCCTCGCGCGTTCTTCGATCAGCCCCGCGCCATAGTCAGGTGAGGACCCGGCGATTGACAGATACTGCTGCCACTCCTGAAAGCGCTTATCCTTGGGACACCAGAGCACGTCAGCGCTGTCAATACGACGGGCAGCGGCAATAGCCCACGTATCGGGGCGCCCGCAGGTGATAGTCGGCAGGCAGTCATCGTTATCCCGCGCATACATGAGGCAGCACAGGGCAAGGCACTTGATGTTGCTGATGCAGGTGGCGCGGCGGGCGGCTTCGCGGGCATTCTCGACGTAGCCGCGCAGCCCCAATACAATCAGGGCCAGCCCGGCGGCGCCGATGGAGTACGACAGCAATGCGCGGCGCCGGCGCCAGGAGCCGTTTGCGGCGGAATCGGACGCAGGCATCTGGGCCTCCTTAGAGGGATGCTGGACAGCCGCCTGACCCTATGATTATACACCTTACTTCCTGGGCTTCGAAGCAGGGGCAAGGCATGCCTTGCCCCCACAGAGCCCCAAGAAGCCCGTCCGATCTACTTTGCCAAGGTAATCTTCCCCTGCAGAAACAAGTCGGGGTGATGACCGTAGTATTCGCCATCAATCTCGCGCGGGTCGGATTCACCGCCGAGGACGAAGATCTCGTTGCCGCGGACCAGCGTCATCGGTGTCGCGTTGTTGATGGGCAGGGGATCGGCGGCGCCGAATAGGTCGGCGTGCGTGTCGTAAACGAAGACATCATTGAAGTACTCGCCCTGGTCGGCGAACTTGTGAGGCGTGCCATATGCGGGCCGCACCGAGCCATCGGGGTTGGCGACCTCGCGATATTGAAACCCGCCGACGAGGAGAATGTAGCGCGCGGCGAAGACGATCTTGTTGTCAGGGAAGATGCTGCTGGAGGTCGGCAGGTCGCGAGTGCGCTCCCACTTGTCCTTGCGCACGTCGTAGCGCCAGTTGTCCACCACCGAACGATACGGCTTGCCCGGCCCGCCGGCCGATGCGCCGCCGATGACGTATATCTTGCCGCCCACCGCCGCCACCGCCATGCCCAACCGCGGCGTGCCTGGGCAATCGGTCAGGCGCTTCCACCCGCCTTCGATGGCGCGGGTATCGAAGACGAGCAGCCGCGCGCCGAGCCGGGGATTGTGGCCGTGCCGGTCGGCGTTGGTGCTGAAATCTTCCTCGTAATCTGCGCCGCCAAACATGTATATGCGCGAGCCGATGGAGCAGATGCCGGCCGCCGTGAGCGGCCACGGCAGCGACGGCAGGGCATCCCACGTCCACTCGTCATCCTTGCGTGGAGCCCAGGCGCTCTTGCCTGGGCCACACGGGCAGGAGTGCCCGTGCTCCAGGCGCGACAGCCGATAGCCATCGGCATAGCAGTTGGGCGCCGAGTAGTTGAAGCCGCCCCAGCAGTAGAACGCACCGCCGATCGTCGTGCCCATGATGCCCTGGCGCGGCGTTGCGGGATGATCGGGAAGCGAGACCCAGCCTTTGTCCGGCGCGGCGATGTCGAACGCCCAGACTTTGTTCAGAAAGCCGCGCGGGTAATGGCCGGGCTTGCGGCTATCATCGCCACCCTGGCAAAAGCCGCAAGCCGTGATGAGGTTGGTCCCCACGAGGCCCACGTCGCTGTCCTGAAAGCCCTGGGGCAGGTTGGGGCCGCGCTGCCAGGCGATCTTGAGCATCGGCGCGATTTCGCGCTGCGGCAGCGGCGAGGGAGGAGCGTCTGGCGCTGCGGCAGCGGCGGTCACGCCGGCCGCGACTGCGGTGAGCACGGCTACCGAAACGACTATCTGAGTTGCCAACTCCAAGCCCAGGCCTCCCCTCATTGCACCACGAGGAAACGCTTCAGGCCGAGAATTCGGTCGCCCTTAACGCGCACGGCGTAGCGGCCAGGTAAGACATCCGCGGGGACTGTGATGGTCACGACGGCGGGCGGGGCGATCTCCTCCGGCGCGACGCGCAACCCGGGCGCGGTGACTCGCACGGGACCGGCCGCGCCGCCGGACAACGGCGCGACACGCAGCTTCGCCGACTCGCCGGCACGCACCGGCGGCATCTCGTCAAACCCCACGACCGCCGGGCCCTCGCGCTGCCGCACCACCACCAGCGCGAAGTTGGACTGGAGCTTCAGCAGCAAGTCGTCGCCACGGCGCCGCGGCCGCAGGCGCGACCATTTCAGGGTCTCCACATCACACATCACCAGGTCCTCGATCTGCGCCGCCAGCCCCGGCAAGGTGATCGTGTAGTCGCCGCGATGATCAGCCAGGCCGCTGTATTGCGGCCACGCGAATCGGTCCTGGCACGCCGGTCGCACGGCGACGACAACTGAATAGCCGCGTCCATCGAACCGGCGGGTGACGATCTTGGGATCCGACGCGACAGGATCGTCGTCTGCTACGTCGCCCCAAACGAGAGCCTCGTGCACCGGGGCGCGCGCGCAGAGCCAGTTGGCTTCGAGGGGCTGAAGGTCAGCTTCCCAACAGGTGCGACCGCCGGCGAACCCCGACACCGCGCCCCACACCGGCCCGCCGGGCGCGTAAACATAGGGGCGGTACGGGCCAACGGCGATTCGCATCGGCGGCAGGTCGCGCGGATAGACCTGGGTCAGCGCGCCGTGAAACCACTGGCCAAACCAGTCCACCGGCGCCTCGGTCGTCAGCAACGCGTTGGGGTTAACCGACAGCGCCGCGCGCCGCACCTTCGACAGCAACTGCTTCATCCATTCGTTATAACCGAACGGCGTCTGATGTCTGTGCGCCGGATTGTAGCATGGCAGGAAGTAAAAGCCCAGCGAGTCGAGTCGGATGCCGTCCGCTCCCGTCTCGCGGAGCAGGCGCTTGACTGTCGCCGCAAGGTGATCCTGCCACTCGACACAGCCGGGGCACATGTGATAGAAGCCCTGAGACGTATAGCCGCCGGTGATGCTGCCGTCCTTGTGCATGACCGACCAGCGCGCGGCCTTGCCGCTCTTCGCCAGGTCGCTTTCCTTGTGGACGATATAGCCCTCGATGTAGAGTGTCGCGTGCAATCCCAGGCGGTGGACAGCGGCGATACCTTTGCGCATCGCCGCTGCGCCGCCCAGGTCCTGGCGCACGATGTTATCGCCGTCGGTATGGACACCGTAAAGCATCGAGCCGCGGCTGTAGAACGCATATTCAAGGTTGTCGATCGGCAGCCGCAGGTGCGCCGCCGGAAGTTGTTCGAAGCTATCGAGGACAAACTGGCCGCCATAGTCTGCCGCGACGCCCGGCCCGCCCTTCTTGAAATGCCGACCTTCGCAGCCATCGGAATCGCGGAACCATGCTGGCGGCTGAACGCACTTGAAGGCGCGGCCGTACCACTTGCGATATTCGCGCGCCGCCGGCCGCCAATCGCCGTGATAGACCAGCAAGCGTGCCGGGGGCAGGTCGATGCTCTCGCCTGGCGCGAGGCGGCGCGGCGGGAAATAGCGCACCTCGATTGATGGTCCGTGCAACACAAGCATCTTCGGCTGCGCGGCAGGGTCCATGATAATCAGGCCAAAGGCGCTGCGCGATGCAGGATCCCAGATCGCATGCCACTGCATGGACATCTGTCCGCCATTGCCCACGACGCCGCCGCCTTCAGTCCACGCAGGCGCAATGGTGCCCGCCTGGCTCATGACGGTGGCCAGATCCTGCGCGCCCGCGGCTCCCAAGTGCACACCATCAAGGTATGGGAAGCTGACCATGATGTCGCGCGGCTTACGGCCGCGATTGGTGACGCGGAGCGACCAGTCGGAGGCGCCCGAGTCCCTGGCAAGCGTGACCCGAATCTGCGCCTCCAGCCCGCCGATGTGGTAGGCCACCGACAAGGCGCGACTGCTGCGGCTGATGCATTCGAAACGGTCGGCGCCAAGCTGCGTGACCAGCCGCCCGGTCTGCGCCGGATCGTCGCCGAGCTCGAACTCCTTGGTAAGATCGGCGTAGATGCGGAAGGGCAGTGTCTCGCCGCGCATGGCCTTGAGGCACTGATCTTGCGCGCCGCGGTTGGCGATTCGGCGCAAGGCGCCCGACCCGCTTCGCGGGTGCCCGGCGTCGAACTCGATGCGGCAATACCGATTCTCAATCGCGGCCATGTTTCGCTCCTCGGCCGATGCGGCTTTCGCTGCGCGCAGGGCGACAAGGCAAATCATCGCAGTTGCCAGCATTGCAGATCTCATGGACGATTCCCTTCTCCGAATTCTGCCGGTGACCTACGGCCGCAGGGCGAATTCCACCCAGCCGAAGGTCAGCTCTCTGGTCGCGTTGACCTCAATCAGGTTGTAGCCGCGGTGCATCGCTGACCGCGGCACCGCAAAGCCGTAGGTCGGGAATTCCGGGCGCGGATCGCCCAACTCAACCCGCCCGGCGAACCGGCAGACGTCACCGTTGACTCGCACCTGCATCGTCTGCTCATCGACCGACGCCTCATTCTGAACGCCCAGGATCGCCGCGACCTCGCCGCTCTCCGGGCGCGGGCCGGTAGGCACGCGAAACGCCACCCAATTGCCCGCACCGCACTTGGCCGGCAGCGCGATCGCGCGCGGCTCCCCCGGCGCCCAGGTGTCGGCATACGTCATGACGTGCCGGCGCGGCTTGCGGCCAATCGTCTCCACGCTGCCAATCTCACGCAGCATGGCGCCGTAGTTTTGCCGATCGCCCATAGCGGTGTCGGAGTCCATGTAGTTGAAAAGGTAGATGCGGTCGGCGCCGCGATCGAGCATGGCGGCGGCCGCCCCGCGCACCGTCTCGATGGAGTTCGTCGGGTAGCCCGAATAGCCGGGATACGGGCGCAGCAGCACCTCGAGGCCCGCGGCGAGGGTTACGTCAGTTCCGTGCAGCAGGGCGCTCCAGATCTCGACGGGCATGTCGGTTTCGGCCGTCGCCCAGAACGGCGTGACCACCAGCATGTCAATCAGCCCCCGCCGCGCCCATGTGATCGCATCCATGCCCAACCCCAGTGCCGTCTGCGGCCGCGACGGCACGCGCGCGCCGAGGCGAATCTTGTGCCCGCGCTTCTTCTGCCACTTGTCGAGCAGCCGCCTCACCTCAGCCGTGAACTCGGTGAGCAGTGTTGCGCCTTCCGCTTCGTGGCCGGGCGCAAAGTGGAACCCGAAGCGCATCCAGTCCAGCTCCAGGCCGTCGAAATCATAGCGCTCGGCTAGCTCGCGTATCAGCGCCATGTGATACGCGCGCACCTCGGCCTTGCCGTAATCGAACGCGCGGTCAACCCACTCTGTAAACCGATACGGCACGCGCCGCAGGTCGGGCCGGGAGCGCCAGAACTCGCTGTGAATGAACGCGCGCTCGTCGTCAACGTTATGGACATCGTTCATGCGCATGGAGAGCCAGGGCGAGATGCCGCGCCGCCGGCAGCGGCTGATCCAATGCGCGTAAGGGTCAATGCCATCGTGGTTCAACTGCCATGCGGTGTGAATCCACCGGCGGGCGCTCTTGCGGTCCTCGGGCGAGCGGCTGGCGAGCAAGGGTTGGTCGTCGCCGCCCTGGGGGTCATAGCCGCGCCAGATGGGATCCCAGACCTTGCTGGCATAGCTGGTGCGCATGGAGTTGGGGCACAGCATCAGCTCTTTGACCTGGGTGTCGGCGTACTGGTCCACCCATGACGCGACCTTCTCCGCATCCAGCATCTGGTCGGCGCGGGTGTAGAAGTAGTGGCTGTTGTCCTCGTTGAGCGCGATGCCTGGCATGGGCCTGCCTCCTGTGGCGTGAGGGCGGCGCGAGCGGAGCTCGGCGACCGCCGCGGGTCTACCGTCCGGCGCGGCGCCCAGCGCGCCAGCCAGCGCGGCGGCGGCCGCGGTTCGCAGAAACTCGCGCCTGGTAGCGCATCCGAATCGGTTTTCGTGCGATTGATCAGACATGGCCGTCCGAAGTGGGCGCCGAGCGCACAAGGAACTCGCTGCGGCCGTCAAATAAGCACAACATAAGGAGCCGTCAATGGAGATATTTTCCGAAGCGAATCTGAAGGAGTTGGTCTCCTACCGCGACAAGCGGCCGTGCGTCTCGCTCTATATTCCGACGCTGCGGGCGTGGCCTCCTGCGGAGCAGAATGAGATTCGGTTCAAGGATGTGCTGCAAGCGGCCGGGGGGCAGCTCGCGGCCGCCGGGCTGCGCGATACCGCGATCAGCAAACTGCTCGAGCCGGCGCGCCGGCTGGTGAGCGACCGCGGGTTCTGGCAGTCCCAGGGCGACGGGCTGGCGATGTTTCTCGCACCCGGGTTTGAGCGCTATTACCGGGTGCCGATCAGCCTGCCCGAGATTGCGGTCGTCACCAACCGCTTCCACCTCAAGCCATTGCTGCCGCTGCTGACCGATGGGCAATTCCTGGTGCTGGCGCTGAGCCTCAAGCAGGTGCGACTGATCCAGGGCACGCCGCAGAGCGTGCGCGAGGTGCCGATCCCCAACGCGCCGCACTCGCTCGAGGAGTGCGTGTACAAGTACATCATCACCCCCGAGCGGCTGCCGGATGATTACGCCGGCGTATCGGCGCAGGCGCGCGCCAAGGGCATCGGCGTGATGCACAGCCACGCGGTTGACGAAAACGAGGTCAAGCAGCGCATCTGGGAGTACTGCCGCGACGTTGACAAGGCATTGCACGAGCCGCTGCGTAATCAGCGCGTGCCGCTGGTGCTCGCCGGGGTAGATTACATCCTGCCGATGTTTCGCGACGCCAGCGCCTACCAGCACATCGTGAAAGAAAGCATCGTCGGCAATCCCGATGACACGAAGGATGATGAGCTGCGGCAGCAGGCATGGAAGATCGTGCGCCCGGTGTTTGATAAGCGCGTGCAAGCCGCCGCAGAGCGCTACGGCGACCTCTCGGGAACGGCCAAGGCTTCCGCGGATCCGAAAGACGTCGTAGCGGCGGCCTATTTCGGTCGCGTCTACCAGTTATTCGTCGCCACCGGCAAGCAGCAGTGGGGCGCTTTCAATCCTGAGACGATGGAAGTCGAGGTGCACGACCACCCCGACGCCGTGCCGGGCGATGAGGACTTGCTCGACTTCGCGGCCATTCACACGCTGATCAACGATGGCGAGGTGTTTGCGGTCGAGCCCGAGCGCGTGCCGGGCCAGGCGCTGGTCGCGGCAGTGTTTCGGTACTGAGCGGCGGCTAGGGCTCTGACGCGGCCGCCGCCGGCGCACCGCCGGTTCAGGCCGCGCGCCCACTACGCCGTCGCCTGGAGATCGACATCCCCATCCCCGTCCGTCACGCACAGGCGTTGGATGCACTCATCGCATCACCCACGCCAGATGAACCACGTGCCCTTACGAAGGCGCAATTCGGGCCGGTACCAACAGGGCCACACATCGTCGCGCATCGGTTTCAGGCCGCTTCTCGTCAGGCTTGTGCGCAGCCAGTCAGACGGCCGCACGTGAAGCGTGACCAGCGCGACGAGTTCTGGACGCGACACTGAGTGCAACCGTTGCGGCTTGAGCCAGTCTGCCTGGAGCGCCTTCATCGCGTGGTCGAACTCGGCGAAAGAGGTCTCCGCCTTCACCTGGCTAGCCAGCATCCCGTAAATGACCGCATTGTTGTCGCTCAACACCGCGTGGAGGAGCCGTCCCAGCGCCGCCCGCAGCCCAACCGCGTCGAAGCATTCGGGGACGGCTTGCTCATCAGGCGACCACACCGAGCCGGCGCGACCATCGAGCGCGCGCAGCTTGATCGGCAGCGCCTTGTCGTCTTTCACCCGGTCGTTCCAGGCCGGCGTGAGGATTCGCCATTGGCCATCTTCCCGTATCCATCGTGCGAGGCCGCTAACGACCGACGGTCTGGAGCCACGGCGACCAACAGGGAGGTTGGCGAGCGCGTTCACCACCAGCGTAAAGTCGGTCCTAACCACGATCTGGTCTATCGTGAAACCGACGACCTTGCCGTACCACTCCGAGAGTTGTGCGCGCTGCTTGCGGTACTCAGCCAGAGACTGCTCCAATTGCCGGTTCGGGTGCAGGAGTTCGTACATTCTGTCGTAGTCGTTGGCGACCTCAGCTTGCAGAAAGTCGCCAACGACAGCGCGCGCACCGAGTTCCGCACGCGCCACAGATGCCCGTGCAGCCCGCGCGCCCACACGCGACGAGGAACGGGATGTTTCCACCGTGGCAGCGCTCGTAGCAGCACGTGACGACCACGTGATAGCGGCGAGGAGGACGATTTCGGCCAAACGACTTCGGTATGGCACCCCCATAACATGCCTCCCGTATGCCGGCTTCGCCGGCACGGCATTCCCCCGCCTCTACCTTGCCGAGCCACCCGCAGCACAGGCCTGAGGCACGGCGTAGAGACTTCATAACCGCGCTGATGATACCGCGCCCGCCGCCATTGTCAAGCGTTCTCGTGGTCACGGGTGTGACCTCGGAGAGTGGGGATCGGGCGGCGCACCCTTCGACAGGCTCAGAGCTTGCCCTGAGCGAAGCCGAAGGGGCAGGCTCTGTGGGAGTGGCTAGGCGCCGACAAGTCGGCGCCGCCACGGCGGCCCTTCGGGCTTAGCCGCCCGGGCCGCGCCAAGCGCGGCGCCCCCGGGCGATCCGGATCGCCCGGGGACCGGGCTCGCACAGTTGCGTTAGCCAATTGCAGCTTCTCGCGTTGACACCCCCGCAAGCGCCGACGATGGGTATGACCTTTCTTAGTGGGGAGGGTTAGACCCGGATTATGCGCAAGGTAAGGAAAATGTCATTCCGAGCCCTTCGGCTTCGCTCAGGGTAGACTCCGCGAGGAATCCGCCTTCGCGGGCGACGATTCAGCCTTCGTAGCCGAAGGCAGGCG
>Ga0315280_10003311_pt1 | contig 24887 bp, 21 predicted proteins | sample YL17G06_40_MG_FD_203697 | JGI IMG/M metagenome (GOLD analysis project Ga0315280, IMG submission 203697) | Sediment microbial communities from Yellowstone Lake, YNP, Wyoming, USA - YL17G06_40 | ecosystem: Environmental > Aquatic > Freshwater > Lake > Sediment | place: USA: Wyoming | collected...
CTCCTTGCGTGTAGGTGGATTGAGTGCGCTCGCACCGATTTAGCGGTGTAACGTGTTCATTCCGCGCTATGGCCCCGGACGATCGTGTTGCCCCAGACGATCGTGTTGCCCCAGACGATCGTGTTGCCCCAGACGATCGTGTTGCCCCAGACGATCGTGTTGCCCCAAACGATCGTGTTGCCCCAAACGATCGTGTCGCCCCAGACAACCCGGTCGGTGAAGGCAACCTCGGTCGGTTCGACCGTCTCCCCGGCAATCGTCATCGGTTCCAGCGCCGTCGGGTCACCCGTCGCGAACGCGACGGCCGTCGCAAAATTGACACTCCCGGCGCCCCCGCCCAGCAGCCCCGCTGACGGCACGAACGTGCTCGTCAACTGCAGCGCCAGCTTCACCTCGGCTGGCTTCAGCTGCGGGTTCGCCTCCAGCATCAGCGCCACCCCGCCGCTCACCACCCCCGCCGCCATGCTCGTCCCGCTCAGCGTCATGTAGGCGTCGTTCCCGTGCCCTTCGACGTGCAGCCCGTACTCATCGGGCAGCGACGAGCCCTCCGCCTCCAGCGAGACGATCTTGTTCCCCGGCGCCACCACGTCCGGCTTGATCTCCTGGTCGTAGGCCGTCGGCCCCCACGAACTGTAGGTCGTCACCTCGTCGTCCGACCTCTGCGGCGTGCCGTGCGTGTTCAGCGCGCCGACCGTGATCGCGTAGGGCGAGTTGCCCGGCGACTCGATGCCCCCAACCACCTTCTGCCCGTCGGCCGTTTTGCCGAAGTTGCCCGCGGCGGCAACCACCACGATGCCCGCGCGTGCCGCCCGCTCCACCGCCTGGCACAGCGGATCGTCGGCATACGACTCCATCACGGGGTGGCCCAGCGACAGGTTGATCACCCGGATGCGGTAGGCGTCGCGGTTGTCCACCGCCCAGTCCACGGCCGCGATCACGTCGCTCGTGCGCCCCGAGCCGTCATCGCCCAGCGCCTTCAGGTTCACCAGCCAGGCGCCCGGCGCAATGCCGCGGTAGTCGGCGCTCACGTGGTCGGAATCGGCCGCCGCGATGATCCCCGCCACGTGCGTGCCGTGCCCGTAGCGGTCGTCGCCCGAACCGGTGCCCGTGAAGTTCACGGTGGCGACGATGCGGTCGCGAATCGCCTTGTGCTTGCTGATGCCGGTGTCGACGACGGCGATGCCGACGCCGCGGCCGGTGACGCCCGCCACCCCGCCGAATCCTGCCGACGCCAGCAGCGCCCCGGTCGACACGCCGGTAACGGCCATCGACGGCCACACGAGGATGTCGCCGGAAAGGTGCGAGACGTCGGGATCCTGGCTCAGCGCGTCGAGCGCTGCGGACGGCACGCGGAGCACGCCGCCGTGCTTCAACTGGCGTTTCACGGACGCCCCGTATCTGGCAGCCAGGGTCTGGATTGCCGCCTGGTCGCCTTCGACGATGACGTCGAGCGTTGCGAGCGTGGGGGTTGTGAGCTGCGCGCTGAGGTCTCGGGAAAGGCGTGCGCGGTGCTGTGGCTCCGCGAACGCGCCCGTGGCGCACAGGGTGAGAGCAACTACCACCAGGGCCGCCAACCGCCGGGCCGTCATGAATTCCTCCCGATGCAGAGGGGACTGGGCTTGTTTAAGGGCTTGTACGGTTGCTCGCGCCGCCTACAGGCCGGCGCCCATCGCGTCCTGCACGCGTCCGGCCTCCTGCCGGACCGATTCCACCAGCACGCGCTGCGAACCGCCGAGCGTCCGAATCGTCCGCAGCCTGCCGTCGCGAATCCGGTTGTAAACCGTGCGCCTGGACACCTGCAGAATCTGGCAGGCTTGGTCCAGCGAGACACTTCGTCCGATACGTGGTTCGAATGGCGAGAATGGCGAATCTTGCGTCTGACCCATTCTGGTCGTCTCCGGCCATTCGGGGATGGCACGGTCTGTGCCACGGTGGGCCGGGCCGCGGAAGCCGCCGTAACTGCTTGCAGGAACGCGAGTTGATGAGCTAGGATTCCCGTCGCTGGCGGGTGACGCGTGGACACTTCCGGCCAAGGCAATGGCCGGCTGCACACTTTTCACAGGGACGTTGCAGAAACTGCGACACGAGATAGCAGAAACTGCAATCGGCCGGTCGTCTGCGACCGGCCAATCCATTGGCCGGTGAGGTGACAAGTGACCCGACGCCTTGCGCGCGCTTTCATTGCTCTTCTCGCAATTGCCATCCTGACGGTCGCCGTTGCGAGCACCGCGCGAACGTGGGCTTGCAGCCCCTTCGGCGCGCCAGCGCCCAGAGCCGCCCTGCCAACCGGCGGCATGCTCGTCTCCACCGTCCGCAGCGACCCCAGAACCTTCAACCGCTTCGTCGACCGCAGCTTCGCCGTCGATCTCTTCAACCTCCTGACGCAGGCGCGCCTGGTCCGCATCAACCGCGTGACGATGGCGCTGGAGCCGATGCTGGCGGAAAGCTGGACGCGGTCGGCCGACAACCTCACCTACACGCTGAAGCTGCGGCGGGGCGTGAGGTTCTCCGACGGCGCGCCGTTCACCGCCGCCGACGTCCTTTTCTCGCTGCGCGCCGCGGACTGCCTGATCGCCCGCTGCCCGGCCGGCGATGCCGACAACGGCAGCCTGTTGCGCATTCGCGTGCGGGACAGGCCGCTGGTCGTGACGGCGATCGACGACAACACGGTGTCCATCCGGTTCCCATCGCCGTTCGGGCCCGGGCTGCGCGTGCTCGACGGCATTCCGATCTATCCGCGCCACCTGCTCGAGCAGTCGCTCGACGACGGCAGCTTCGCGAAGGCCTGGCCGGCGACGACGCCACCCGCCAGGCTGGCGGGGCTGGGGCCGTTCGTGCTGCGTGAGTACCAGGCGGGCCAGCGCCTGGTCTTCGAGCGCAATCCGAACTACTGGCGGAAAGACGCCGGCGGCGCGCGGCTGCCGTACCTCGATCGCCTGACGCTCGAGATCGTGGCCGGCCAGGACGCGGAGGTGCTGCGCCTCCAGTCGGGGGAGATCGACTGCACCGGCGACGAGATCAGGCCGCAGGACTACGCGACGCTGAAGGAGGTGGCAAAGGCGGGGAAGGTGCGCCTGCAGGACCTGGGCGTGGGCCTCGACGCGGACAGCCTGTGGTTCAACCTGCGCGCCGACGCGAAGATGCCGCCGGCGCGCCGCTCGTGGCTGCAAAGCGCCGAGCTGCGCCGCGCCATCGCCGAAACCGTCGATCGCAAGCGGTTCGGCGACGTGGTGTTCCTGGGAGCCGCGGTGCCCGTGTTCGGGCCGATCTCGCCGGGCAACAAGGTGTGGTTCGATCCGCAGGCGCCGACGCCGGCCTTCGATCGCAAGCGCGCGGCGGCGCGGCTCGCCTCACTGGGCTTCAGGCAGAAGAACGCCGAGGGGGTGCTGGTGGACGCGGGCGGGCAGCTGCTGCGCTTCACCCTGATCACGGCGCAGGGCAACAGCGCGCTCGAACGGGGCGCCGGGTGCATCCGCGACGACCTGCGCACGATCGGCATCGCCGTTGACGTCGTCCCCCTCGAGCGGGGCGCGCTGAACGGCCGCGTGGAAAAGGCGGACTACGAAGCCGTGTACAACCGCTTCCTCGCCGATCCCGATCCCGCCCTCAACCCCGACTTCTGGCTCAGCTCGGGGGGCGCGCACGTGTGGAACATGTCGCAGGACTCGCCGGCCACCCAGTGGGAGCGGCGCCTCGACGAGTTGTTCGCGCGGCAGGCGGCCACCGTGGACGAAGGCGAGCGCCGGGTGCTGGTCGGGCAGATGCAGCGGGTCCTCGCGGAGCAGTTGCCGGTCCTGTATTTCGCCGCGCCGCGCGTCTACGTGGTCACCAGCACGCGGGTCCTCAACGCGATGCCGTCGCTGACGCGGCCGATGGTGCTGTGGAGCGCGGATACGCTGGCGGTGCGGGGCGGGAAGAAAGGAACGGACTAGCCCGCCATCGCTCGCCGCGCTCACGACGGGCTGCGGCGGGGCAGCCTTCGCGCCGCACGCAGCGCGAAGGCCGGGCGCGAAAGGGAGCCAACGGACGTGTTTCGATTGTTCGCGCGGCGCGCGATGTTCGCGCTGCTGCTGGTGTTCTTCGTCTCGTCGGGGGCGGTGCTGCTGACGCGCGTCGCGCCGGGCAGCGTCGTCGCGGATCTGGTCGCGGCGGGCGCCAGCAGGGCGGAGATCCAGCGCGAACGCGCGCGCTACGGCCTCGATCGCCCGATCCTCGAGCAGTACGCGTCGTGGCTGTCGCACGCGGCCCGGATGGACTTCGGCGAATCGCTGATGTACCCCGGCCAGCGCGTCAGCGCGCTGGTGCGCGACCGTGCGGGCAACACCGCGGTGCTCGCCATCGTCGCGCTCGCCCTGGCCACGCTGGCCGGCATCCCGCTCGGCGTCGTCTCGGGCAGCCGCCGATCCGGCGTGCTGGGCGGCGCCATCAGAACCGTTTCGCTCGTCTGCCTGTCGCTGCCGCCGCTGGTCACCTCGCTGGTGCTGGTGCTGGTCGCCGCGCGCACGGGCTGGTTCCCGATCGGCGGGATGACGTCGATCGACGCCACCAGTGCCGGCTGGTTGCCGTGGCTGCGCGACGTCGCGTGGCACCTGCCGCTGCCCTCCGTCGCGCTGGCGCTGCCGATGGCCGCCGTGCTCGAGCGGCTGCAGTCGCAGTCGATCGGCGAAACGCTGCGCGAGCCCTACATGCTGGCGACGCTCGCGCGCGGCGTCGGGCGCGGGCGCCTGGTGTGGCGCGACGGCTTCAAGGCGTCGGTCGGGCCGGTTGCGTCGATCTACGGCCTGATGATCGGCAGCCTGCTGAGCGGCTCGTTCGTCGTCGAGATCGTCACGTCCTGGCCGGGCCTCGGGCGGCTGATGTTCGACGCGCTGCGCGCCCGCGACCTGTACCTGGTGGCCGGCTGCGCCACGCTCGGCAGCGTCTTCCTGGCTGCCGGCACGCTTGTCTCGGACGTCGCGCTGGCGCTCGCCGATCCGCGCGTGCGCGTGGAGGACCGTGCATGAGGCGCACCGGCCTGGTGCTCATCGCGTTCGTCGCGGTGCTGGCGGCCGCCGCCCCGCTCGTCTCGCCGCACGATCCCGCCACGAAGTACGACGACCGCATGCACGCGCCGCCCACGCGGCTGCACCTGCGCGACGAGGCGGGAAACTGGCACTGGCCTTTCTTCCATCCGCTCCGGCTCGCCGATCGCCTGGAGTCGCGCTTCGAGGAAGACGCCTCGCGAACGGTGCGCCTGAAGCTGTTCACGCGGGGCGTGCTGATTGCGGAAGAGGATCCGGCCGCCGGGTTGTGGCTGCCCCTGGGGGCCGACAGCTACGGCCGGGATCTGTTCGCGCGCATCCTCTACGGCGCGCGCGTCAGCCTGGGCGTATCGCTGCTCGCCGTGCTCGGCTCGCTGCTGCTCGGCGTGATCGTGGGCAGCGTGGCGGGCTACTTCGGGGGCGCGCTGGACGAAGCGCTGATGCGCCTGGCCGAGATGGTGGTGGTGCTGCCGACGGTGTACCTCGTGCTCGCGTTGCGCGCCGTGCTTCCGCTCGTGCTCGAGCCGGCGCAGATCTTCGCGTTGATGGCCGGCATCTTCGCGCTGGTCGGGTGGCCGTTCGTGGCGCGCGGCGTTCGCGGCATCGTCGCTTCCGAACGCCGGCGCGAGTACGCCGAGGCGGCGCGCGCCGCGGGTGCCGGCCACGCGCGCATCCTGGTCCGCCACCTGCTGCCGGCCACCGCGGGCCACCTCGGCATCCAGGCCACGCTGCTGCTGCCCGCCTTCATCCTCGCCGAGGCCACCCTGTCGTTCGTGGGCGTCGGCTTCCTCGATCCCACGCCGACCTGGGGCACCATGCTGCACGACGCGGCCAGCGTCAGCGCGCTGGCGCAGTTTCCGTGGCTGCTCGCGCCGGCCGGCGGCATCTTCGTGGTCGTGCTCGGCGTGAACCTCGTCGTGCAGGGCAGCCGGGGTGAACGCAGGGCTAGAGCCCTGCGCCACGTGTGGTAAGCGTCGTCCTGGTGCGTTAGGATAAGAGGCAAACGGAGGCTTCATGGATCTGCACGGCATCTTTCCGCCAATCGTCACGACGTTCGACAACGACGAGATCGACGTTCGCGCCTACGCGCGGAACGTACAGCGCTACATGACCACGCGGGTGCAGGGCCTGGTGGTTCTGGGATCGAACGGCGAGGCGCCCTACGTCAGCGACGACGAGGCGTACCGGCTCGTCGCGACGGCGCGCGAGCACGTGCCGGCCGATCGGCGGCTCATCGCAGGCGCCGGCCGGGAATCGACGCGCGCGACGATCGCGGCGGCAGGCGGGGCGGCGCGGGCGGGAGCCGACGCGGTGCTGGTGCGGACGCCGGGGTACTTCAAGGGCCAGATGACGGCCGACGTGTTCATCCGCCACTACACGGCGGTTGCCGACGCGTCGCGCGTGCCGGTGCTGCTCTACGATGTCCCTGCGTTCACCGGCGTGACGCTGCCGGTCGCCGCCGTCGCGAAGCTTGCGGAACATCCGAACATCATCGGCGTGAAGGAAAGCGCGCCCGACATCGCCCTGGTGTCCGACTTCGTCGCCGGCACGCCCCGCGACTTCCAGGTGCTGGTCGGGTCGGCGCCCACGATGCTGGCGGGCTTCTGCGTTGGCGCGGTGGGCGCGATCGTCGCGATCGCGTGCGTGGTGCCCGACCTGTGCGTGCGCCTCCTGACGCTCGCGCAGGAAGGACGCCGCGACGAGGCCCTGACGCTGCAGCGGCAGATCACGCCGCTCGCGCGGTCCGTCACGTCCGTCTTCGGCGTTCCCGGTCTGAAGAGGGCGCTCGACCTCGCCGGCTATATCGGCGGGCCGCCGCGCGCGCCGCTCGGGCCCGCCCCGGCACAGGCCACCGACGTGATCCGCCAACAGCTGGACGCCCTGCAGGCGCTCGTGTAGAGCAAGCAGAAGTCGACAGTCGACAGTCAACAGTCGACCGCTGCGCGGGCGCAACGGTGAACGGTTAACCGTCGACTGTCAGCTGCCTGCGCGCTTCGAAGCGGACGCCGATTTCGCGCGATTCTCCGAACTGCTGAGCTCGTCGTTCACCTTGACACCGCATACCGGCGTCCGTAATATTGCGACCGCTCCCGCGCGCTCTTTCATGCATCTCATGTGAGCGCACGCCCCGACCCGACGCGGAGATCGCGCCGGGGTGCCTCTTTGCTGGCAGCATGATCAACTACACCGAACGCATCAAGGATCTGATGCACGACATCGTCATGCGCGTCCCCGCGCTGTCCTACATCGATCCCGCCCGCGTGCTGGTGTTCGCGCGATACGGCCGGCCTCACACGGAAGGCGCCTTCGCCACCTGCCACTGCCTCACGCTGCCGCCCACCGAACCCGGCTACTACTACTGGCGCGACCGCGAAACCGGGCGCATCACGCGGCGCTCGGAGTGGTTCGTCGTCAAGTGCCCGTCGGTCGAGATCGCGGCGGCGCCCATCGACTACCTGATCTCCTTCACGCTGCCGCGCTTCTGCAACCAGGCCCTCGGGGGGTCGCGCAAGCAGGAGTACTACAAGGGCCTCGAGCCCTGGATCGCGAAACTCGACACGATCGTGCACGAGCTGTATCACATCGACCCCGAGAGCAACGGCATCCGCTCCGTCGAGCGGCGCGACGGCGCGTACTCGTCGCTCGCGCACGGCCCCGACTTCCTCGAGACCGTGTCGGGCATGGTGAAGCAGTACCTGCGCACCAACCCCGATCCCGCCCGCTACGAGTTCCTGCGTCACAGCTTCACCGGCCTGGTCAACCGCTACGACGGCGTGGTCGCGACGACGTTCCGCACGTTCCCGTCGTTCCCGCAGCGCTACATGGAGGCGCTGTCGGGCCCGCCCATCGAGCCCGGCGCGGTGAAGATCGAACCGATCAAGTCGACCACCCGGCCCGTTCGCTACACCGAAGCCGATCTCTGCATCCGCCAGTTCTTCGACGACCAGACCGCCGCCGGCCGCGGCCGTTCGAACCTCACGCGATCGACGGTCCGGCTGCAGACCGCCGTGCTCGACGAGCGGGCGGTCGCGGCCGCGTGCGAGCGTTCGGGCCAGAAGAAATAGGCCTCGCCGCGCATCCCGCCTGGCGGTATTCACGTTTCGCCGCGAGTTCCGGACGACAATCGCCCCGCCGGCCGTGCGCCGTGATTCATTCGGCGCAGAAGGCGACGAAGCGGCAGCTCAGAACAGAATCCGGCGGGCGCCGACATAGCGCTTCGACCAGTAGTCGGCGCCGAGGCGTTCGACGCGCACGACGCCGCGCTCGCTCGGAGCGTGCACGAACGTGCCGTCGTTCGCGTCGACGACGATGCCGACGTGAGTGGCGCCGCGCGAGGTCGTGGAGAAGAAGACGAGGTCGCCGGGGACGAGCGCCGAGCGGGGCACGGCCAGCCCGGCCTGGAACTGATCGCGCACGCTGCGCGGCAGCGAGACGCCATGCTGCGCGAAGACGTACTGAACGAACCCGCTGCAATCGAATCCCGACGTGTCGGTGCCGCCGTTGCGGTACGGCGTTCCTTCCAGCCGCACCGCGGTTTCGACCACCGCCGCGATGCCGGCCGAAGAAGGCAGCGGCGGGCGAATGGCGCCCGGAAAGCGTGGCGGCGGCGTGCCGCGGCTCGCGCAGGCGGGCGGCACGAGCATTGCGGCGACCAGGACGAGAAGCAGCCATCTCATCCGCGTACCGGGGCGGAGGCACGCTCCGCCCCCGCGACTTCGACCCGCGTGGCGGCTGGTCGCAGCGCCCCGGCTGGCATTGACGGACGCGTCCATTACCAGCGTGTTTCGGACGAAGACGGGCGGGCCGCCAGTGGACGATCCGCCGCAGGCGGGCGACACGAGGCTCTGCCGGCTTGTGTAAGGTCCTCTGCGATTGGGAGTTATACCTGCCGCCGGGTTGACAGTCGGGATCCCATCCGTCACAATGTGCCACATGGAGCAGACGCTCCTCCTCAACGCTTCGTACGAACCGCTTCGGATCGTCCACTGGCAGAAGGCGATTACGCTGTGGTGTCAGGGAAAAGTTGAGGTCATCTCCGTCTACGACCGCGAGATTCGCGCCGTTTCCTTCACGATCCGGCTTCCCTCGGTCATCCGGCTGCTTCGCTACGTGCGCGTGAAGCGCCGGCTCGACTACGTGCCGTTCTCCCGCGCCAACATCTACGCCCGCGACGACTACACGTGCCAGTACTGCGGCGAACCCTACCCGATGAGCGAACTGACGTTCGATCATGTCATCCCGGTCGCCAAGGGCGGCCGCAAGGACTGGGAGAACATCGTCACCTGCTGCGTCACGTGCAATCGGCGCAAGGGCGGGCGGACGCCCGAAGAAGCGGGGATGCGGCTCGTCCGTATGCCCAGGCGGCCGGTGTCGACGCCGGCCATCCGCATCACAATCGGGCTGCGGAACGCGCCCGACAGCTGGCGCGACTTCCTCTACTGGAACATCGAACTGGACGACACGTAACACGGCTGGCAGTCGGTAGTGCGTAGTCGGTAGCCGGCCCGTCCGGACGGGCGGTCTACGGACTGCGGACCACGGACCACGTTCTGAACGCTCCCGCATGTCTCCGGCCTCGCGCAGGCACGCCATCGCCGTCTCGCCGCCGTGCGCCGTTCCTGGCGCGCGCATCACGCTGCACCTTTCCCGTTTCGACGTCGATCGTCCCCGGCTGCCCGAGATCACCATCGGCGGCGTGCCGGCCCGCATCGTCTTCGCGTCGCCGAGTGCGGTGGGCGTGCTGGTGCCCGAGAACCTCGAGGCGCCGCACGCGCAAATCGACATCGAAGGCACGAAGGGCGTCGCGCACGTCGAGGTGGCGCTGGTTGTCGCGACCGATCTGCACCAGGTGGACAACCCGGTGTTCGACCGCGAAGGCAATCTGTATGTCGCCTACAGCGGCACGCGGGGGCAGCGCGTGCCGGTGTCGGTCTTCCGCGTCCGGCGCAACGGCACGCGGGAGCCGTTTGTCTCGGGGATCGTGAACGCGACCTCGCTCGCCTTCGGTCCCGACGACCGCCTGTATATCTCGAGCCGCTTCGAGGGCAGGGTGTACCGCGTGGACGCCGACGGTCGCGCCACCGCGATCGGGAGCGATCTTGGCGTCGCGTGCGGCCTGGCGTTCGCCGCCGACGGCAGCCTGTTCGTCGGCGATCGATCGGGCACGATCCTGCACCTGGATCCGGCGACTGGTGCCGCGCGGCCGCACGCCGTGCTCCCTCCCAGCATCGCGGCGTTCCACCTCGCGCTTGGTCCCGACGGCGCGCTCTACGCGACCGGTCCGACGCTTGCCCCCTACGACCATGTCTACCGCATCGATGCCGGCGGCGCGGTCGAGGCGATCCGATCCGACTTCGGCCGTCCGCAGGGACTCGCGTTCGATCGCGCCGGCGTGCTGCACGTCGTCGAGGCCGCGGCCGGGTGGAGCGGCGTCTACCGGCTGGCCGACGATCGCGCAATCGAGCAGATCGTCGCGGGGACAAATCTGGTAGGCTTGGCGTTCGATCCCGGCGGCGGCATGGTGGTGTCGTCCAATCACACCGCCTGGCGCTTCGGCCGCGTGTAGCGGGCGACGCGGCGCGTCGCCCCGACTCTGACGACATCCCATGTCCCATATCTTTCGCGTGAAGTCACTCGATCGGCTGATACGGGAAGCCGCATCGTCCGAGCATCAACTGCGGCGCACCCTCGGACCGGTGCAGCTGACGGCACTGGGCATCGGGGCCATCATCGGCGCCGGCATCTTCTCGACGGTCGGCACCGCCGCCTCGGGCGGTGCCGAGCACCTGGGTGCCGGTCCTGCCGTGGCGATGTCGTTCCTGCTGACGGCGGTCGCCTGCGGCTTCGCGGCGCTCTGCTACGCGGAGTTCGCGGCGATGGTGCCGGTGGCCGGCTCGGCCTACACCTACGCCTACGCGACGATGGGCGAGATCATCGCGTGGATCATCGGGTGGGACCTGATCCTGGAGTACGCGATCGGCAACGTCGCGGTTGCCGTGTCGTGGTCGGGTTACTTCCAGGAGCTGCTGCGCGGCCTCGGCATGGCGATTCCGCCGTGGCTGGGCGTCGATTACCGCAGCGCCGCGGAAGCCGCGCGCCAGGCGGCCGCGGGCGTGGACCTGGCGACGCTCGGGCCGTTCATGCAGCGCGCGGGGCAGGCGTTCGCGCAGTCGCCCGCGGTGGGCAGCGTGCACATCATCTTCGATCTGCCCGCGTTCCTCATCGTCATGGCGATCACGTGGGTGCTGGTCCGCGGCATCCGCGAGAGCGCCGGCCTGAACACGACGATGGTGGCGTTGAAGCTGGTGATCATCGGCTTCTTCCTCATCCTCGGCGCGTTCTACGTCAAGCCGTCCAACTGGACGCCGTTCGCACCCAACGGCTTCAAGGGTGTCTCCGCGGCCGCGGCGATCATTTTCTTTGCCTACATCGGGTTCGACGCGGTGTCGACGGCCGCCGAGGAGACGCGCAATCCTCAGCGGGACATGCCCATCGGCATGATCGCCAGCCTTCTCATCTGCACGGTCATCTACATCCTGGTGGCGGTGGTGCTGACCGGGCTGTTGAAGTGGAACCAGCTGGGAACCGCGGAACCGCTGGCGACGGCCTTCTCGGCAAACGGCATGACGTGGGCGGCGGGCATCATCTCGCTCGGCGCCGTCTTCGCGACGACCTCGGTGCTCGTCGTGTTTCAGCTCGGGCAGCCGCGCATTTTCTTCTCGATGGCCCGCGACGGGCTGCTGCCGGCGTGGGCCTCGAAGGTGCACCCGAAGTACCGAACGCCGTACATCACGACCATCATCACGGGCGTGGTGGTGGCGGTGTTCGCGTCGTTCGCGAACATCAACGAGGTGGTCGAGCTGACGAACATCGGGACGCTGTTCGCGTTCGTGCTCGTGTCGCTCGGCATCATCATCCTGCGCCACACGGATCCGTCACGGCCGCGGCCGTTCCGGACGCCGCTGGTGCCGGTGGTGCCGCTGCTCGCCGTCTTCATGTGCGGGTACCTGATGCTGCAGCTTCCGGTCATCACCTGGTACCGCTTCGTGATCTGGCTGGGCATCGGCCTCGCCCTGTACTTCGCGTACGGGATACGCCACAGCCGCCTTCGCCGGCCGGAGAAAGCAACATGAGGCCGGCTTCGGCGGGCCAGGGCCGGTTTCGCCGGCCGGAGAAAGCAACATGAGGCCGGCTTCGGCGGGCCAGGGCCGGTTTCGCCGGCCGGAGAAAGTGGCGTGACAGCCGGCATCGGCGGCGATGCGCCGCTCGAGGGCGTTCGCGTTGTCGATCTGACGCGCCTGCTGCCGGGCGCCTACTGCACGCTGGTCCTGGCCGATCTCGGCGCCCAGGTCGTCAAGGTCGAAGACCCGGACAGCGGCGACATGGTGCGGACGGTGCCGCCGTACGTGGGCGGTCTCAGCGTGTACCACCACGCGCTCAACCGGAACAAGCGAAGCGTAACGCTCGATCTGCGCGCGGCCGACGCGTTCCCCGTGCTCGATCGCCTCGTCGCGGCGGCCGACGTCCTCATCGAGAGCTTCCGGCCGGGAACGGCCCGCCGGCTGAAGGTGTCGGCCGGCGATGTGCGCGCCCGTCATCCGCGCGTGGTGCACTGCTCGCTGACGGGATTCGGCCAGAGCGGTCCGTACGCGGAGCGCGCGGCGCACGATCTCGATTTCGTGGCGCTGGCGGGACTGTTCGAAATCGATCGACCGGACCCCGTTCCCCGTCTGCTGGTGGCCGACGTTGGCAGCGCCTGGGCCGCAACGGCGGGCATCCTCGCGGCGCTGTTTCAGCGCGAGCGGACGGGTCATGGATCGGCGGTCGACATCGCCATCCACGATGTTGCCGCGTCGTGGCTGACGTTTCCCGCTGCCGCCGCGACGATGGGTCGCCCGACGGCTCCCGGCAGCCCGCTGCCGATTGGCGGCGATGCCGCCTGCTACAACGTCTACCAGACCGCCGACGGCCGGCACGTCGCGCTCGCCGCCATCGAGCAGAAGTTCTGGCAGACGTTCTGCCAGCGCATCGGCCGTCCCGAGTTCATCCCGCTGCAGCTGGTTCCAGGTGAACAGGACGCGCTGCGCGAGGCAGTTGCCGCGACGTTCCGCGAACGCGGTCTGGCCGACTGGCTGGCGATGTTCGCCGACGTCGACGTCTGCCTGGCGCCCGTCAAGACCATCGCCGAAGCGCTTGCCGATCCGCAGCTGGTCGAGCGGGGCGCGGTTGCCGCGCACGGCGACTCGCGGTTCATCCGGGCTCCGATCGTATTCAACGCGGCATCGGCCGGAGACAAGCGTCCCGATCGCCTGCCAATCGTTCCCGCCCGTCCTCTCGGCGCCGATACCGATGAGGTGCTTCGCGCTCTCGGCTTCGGCGACGCCGAGCTCGCGAAGCTGCACGCGCGCCGCGTCGTCTGATTGCATGGCAAGGCTGACGCCTTGCCCTGCCGGAATGTAAAGCCTCGCCCTGCCGGAATGTGAAATTCGGGGATGCTACAATTCCCCGCGCAGTGACCGCGAAACACAAGAGGCAGCGTGTTCGGGCGTCGGCAGTGGTCACAGGACCAAAGCCACGTGCTGCGACAGCACGGGGTCGCAGTGGCACGTCCGGGCGCACCCGGCGTTCGCGCGTGATCGTGCTCGCCGGCGCGGTGGCTCTCATCCTCGCCGGGGCCTGGGCCTACTCGCCGGGCTTCGACGGCGTCCTTGCGCTCGACGACGTGCGGGCGATTGCGCGGAATCCCACCATCAGGACGCTGTGGCCGCTGGCGACGCCGTTGTCGCCGCCCACGGCCTCGACCGTCGCGGGCCGGCCCGTCGCGAACCTGTCGTTCGCCATCAACTACGCTCTGGCGCCAGCCGATGTGCGGGACGTGTTCACGCCGCTTGCCACCCAGGGCGGCCCGGGCGGGCCGCGGGATTTCCTGCGCAACGTGTGGGGCTACCACCTCCTGAATCTCCTCATTCACCTCGGCGCCGGGTTGGCGCTGTTCGGAATCGTGCGACGCACGCTGTCGGGCGATCGCCTGCGCCCCACGTTCGGCTCGACCGCAACCTGGCTGGCGCTGGTCGTTGCGCTGGCGTGGGTCGTTCACCCGCTGCAAACCGGATCGGTAACCTACCTGGTGCAGCGCGTCGAATCGCTGATGGGCCTGTTCTACCTGCTGACGCTCTATTGCGCGATCCGCGCGGAGGACGGCGCGCATCGGCGCCGGTGGACGGCGTGCGCGATCGCAAGCTGCGCCCTGGGGATGGCGACCAAGGAAGTGATGATCACGGCGCCGGTGATCGTGTGGCTCTGGCAGCGGACCTTCGCGGATCGCGCGCGGAGGCGGCGGGCCTTCCTTGCCGCCCTCGCCGCGACGTCCGTGATCCTGATTGCACTCGTCATCCACGAGCACCGCGCGCCGTCGATCGAGCTGGGAGCCGGCGTCGCATGGCGGTACCTGATCACGCAGGCGGGTGTCATCGTCCACTACCTGCGGCTCGCCTTCGCCGGCTCGCCGCTGGTCTTCCTGTACACGTGGCCGCTCGCGCCGTCGCTCGCGGCGGTCGCTCCGGAGGCGGCGCTGCTCGTCGTGCTCGCCGCCCTGACGGTGCTCGCCGTGGTGCGCCGTCATCCGCTCGGCTTCGCCGGCGCGTGGTTCTTCCTGATTCTTGCGCCCACCTCCAGCGTCCTGCCCATCATCACGGAGGTGGCGGCCGAGCAGCGGATGTACCTTCCGCTCGCCGCCGTCGTTGCCGTCGTCATTATCGGCGTCTTCCTCGGCGGTCGCGCGCTGGTTGCCCGAATCGGCAATGCGCGCCTTCGCGCGCGGCTCGCCGTGGCGGGAAGCATCATCCTGGCGGCCGCGCTGGTCGTCGGCCTCGGCACCGAGACGAGGGCCAGGAACCGTGACTACCGGAGCGAGGATGGTCTGTGGCGCGACACGGTCGCCAAGCAACCGGACAACCAACGGGCGCGCGTGGCCTACGGCTTTCTCCTGCTGACGACCGGGCGGTTCGCGGACGCCGAGGTGCAGCTCCAGGCTGCTGTGGCTCTCAACGCGGACGATCCGATGGCGCAGGCGAGGCTCGGCGCGGCGCAGGCCGCACAAGGGAAGCTGGAGACGGCGGTGCCGCACCTGGAACGCGCCGTGGCGTTGCGGCCGGACGACGTGGATGTGCATCGGTGGCTCGGACAGGCCTACGCGATGCAGCGCCGGGATGCACTGGCCGTCCTGCACCTGACGCGGGCGCTCGACGTCCAAACCGGCGATCCGGTGCTGCTCGCCGACCTGGCGACGCTGCTCGCCGATTCGAGCGACCCGTCGGTGAGGAACGGCGCTCGCGCCGTCATGTTCGCCGAGCGCGCGGCCGAGCTGACCTCGCGCCGGGATCCGCGCACGCTCGACGTCCTCGCGGCGGCGCAGGCTGCCGCCGGCCGGTTCTCCGACGCGGCGGCGACCGCCAGCGAGGCGCTGCCGCTTGCGCGCGCCAGCGGCAACCGCGCCCTCGTGGCGGAGTTGGAGTATCGAGCGGCGGCCTACGGCGCAAGAGCGGCCGGTCGATAACAATCTCTGCCGTATCCGTTTGTCCCGCCCTGCCCTGAGCGAGCGGAGCGAGCCGACGTCCGATGGGCGAGCGCCGCGAGTCGAAGGGGTGCTAGAATTGCTGTTTGACTGCTCGCGGAAATTCTCGACAGTGAAACTTCGCCCGGCCCGCGTCGCCGGGGTTGCCGACTCGGAGCCCTCCCCCTTGAGCCCCGAGCCATTACCGTGTGCATGGCTCACGACTGGATCTCGGTACGCGGCGCCCGCGTTCACAACCTGCAGGACATCGACGTCGATATCCCGCGCAACAAGCTGGTGGTCATCACCGGCCTGTCGGGGTCGGGCAAGTCGTCGCTCGCCTTCGACACGATCTACGCCGAGGGCCAGCGCCGCTACGTCGAGTCGCTCTCCGCGTATGCCCGGCAGTTCCTCGAACAGATGGAGAAGCCGGACGTCGACCTCATCGACGGCCTGTCGCCGGCGATCTCGATCGAGCAGAAGACCACCGCGTCGAATCCGCGCTCGACCGTCGGCACGGTGACCGAGATCTACGACTACCTGCGGCTGCTGTTCGCCAACATCGGCGTCCCGCACTGCCCGCAGTGCGGCCGCGAGATCGCCTCGCAGTCGGTCGAGCAGATCGCCGACCTCGTCATGCAGTTCCCGCGCGAGGAGCGCATCAACGTGCTCGCGCCGGTCGTGCGCGGCCGCAAGGGCGAGTTCCGCAAGGAACTCGAAGCGCTGGCGTCGCGCGGCTACACGAAGGCCCGCGTCGACGGCCAGTTCCGTTCCCTCGAGGACGACATCAAGCTGGACCGCCGGAAGAATCACTCGATTGACGTCGTCGTCGATCGCGTGATGGTGCGATCGGGCATCGAGCGGCGGCTGTCCGAATCGATCGAAATCGCCCTCGGCCTGGCGGACGACATCGTCGTCATCAACCGGCTGGAAGGCGGCGACCGGCTGTTCTCGCGTCGCCTGGCGTGCGTCGCGTGCGGCGTCAGCGTGCCCGAGATGACGCCGCGCGCCTTCTCGTTCAACTCGCCGCACGGCGCGTGCCCGCACTGCCAGGGCCTGGGCGACATCTACGATTTCGACCCGGCCCGCATCGTGCCCGACGAGTCGAAATCGCTGGCCGACGGCGCGATCGCGCCGTGGGCGCGCGGCGACAAGCGGCTGGTGCGCGAGGCGCTCAACGGGTTGTCGGAGAATTTCGGGATCGATCTGAAGACGCCCTTCGCCCGCCTGCCGCGCAAGCAGCGCGACGTGCTGCTGTGGGGCCCGGCGGCCGTGCGGAACGGCAGCGAGCGGGTGGACGAGCGCCGCGCGCCGAGCCGGAGCGCGCGCACGCGCGATCCGTTCGGGCGCGGCTTCGAAGGGATCATCCCGAACCTGCGCCGCCGCTTCGACACGGCCAGCTGGACCGAGCAGGAGGAACTCGAGGCCTACCGTTCGCTGCGCGCGTGCCCGGCGTGCCAGGGCGCGAGGTTGAAGGCCGAAAGCCGCGCGGTTCACGTGAAGGGCCGTACGATTTCGGATTACGTCAACCTGCCGGTGACCGACGCGCTGGCGCTCTTCAAGGAGCTCGAGCTGACCGAGCGTGAGCACCTGATTGCCGGCCGCGTCGTCGGCGAGATCCAGGACCGCCTGCAGTTCCTCAAGGACGTGGGCGTCGGGTACTTGACGCTCGGCCGCGGCGCGGCGACGCTTTCCGGCGGGGAAGGGCAGCGCATCCGGCTGGCCACGCAGATCGGCTCGAACCTGAAAGGCGTGCTTTACGTGCTGGACGAGCCGTCGATCGGGCTGCACCAGCGCGACAACCGGCGCCTGCTCGCGACCCTTCGCCGGCTGCGCGACCTTGGCAATACCGTCATTGTCGTGGAGCACGACGAGGAGACGATCCGCACGGCGGATTACGTCATCGACCTGGGGCCCGGCGCGGGCGAACACGGCGGCAACGTGATTTTCCAGGGGACGCCCGCGCAGTTGATCCGGGAGGCGGGCGACTCATTGACGGGCAGCTACCTGCGGGGCACGCGCGAGATACCGGTGCCCCCGGGCCGTCGTCCGAGCCTGAAGGGCGATCTCCTGATCCGCGGCGCCCGGGCCAACAACCTGCAGAACATCGACGTCCGGATCCCGCTCGGCGTCCTGACCGCCATTACCGGCGTTTCGGGGTCGGGCAAGTCGACGCTCGTCAACGACATCCTCTATCGAGCGCTCGCGCGGACGCTGTACGGCGCCGCCGCCGACCCGGGCGCGCACGACCGGATCGAGGGGATCGATCTCATCGACAAGGTGATCGAAATCGACCAGTCGCCGATCGGGCGCACCCCCCGCTCGAATCCCGCCACCTACACCGGGCTTTTCACCTTCATCCGCGAATTGTTCGCCATGCTTGCCGAATCGAAGGCGCGTGGGTTCCGGCCGGGCCGCTTCTCCTTCAACGTGAAAGGCGGACGCTGCGAGGCGTGCCAGGGTGACGGCGTGATCGCCATCGAGATGCACTTCCTGCCGAACGTGTACGTCACGTGCGAGGAATGCAAGGGACGACGTTACAATCGCGAGACGCTGGAGGTCAAATACAGGGGGAAGTCGATCGCCGACGTCCTGGAGCTGACCGTGGACCAGGCGCTCGTCCTGCTCGAGAACTTTCCGCCGATCGCGAACAAGCTGCGGACGCTGCAGGACGTCGGCCTCGGCTACATCAAGCTCGGCCAGTCGGCGACGACGCTCAGCGGCGGCGAGGCGCAGCGCGTCAAGTTGTCCAAGGAGCTGTCGCGGCGAAGCACGGGGCGAACGCTCTACATGCTGGACGAGCCGACCACCGGGCTGCACTTCGAGGATACGCGCAAGCTGCTCGACGTGCTGAACAAGCTCGTGGACCAGGGCAACAGCGTGGTGGTTATCGAGCACAACCTGGATGTGGTCAAGTGCGCGGACTACGTCATCGATCTGGGCCCGGAAGGCGGCGGGCAGGGCGGGCGCATTGTGGCGGAAGGAACGCCCGAGGAAGTGGCGACCTCGCCCGACTCGGCCACCGGACGGTTCCTGCGCGACGTGGCGCTGGCCGCCGGCGATCGTCGCGCCGCCAGCTAGCCGGGGTCAGGCGTGAAAAAAGCGACAGTTCCAGACCTGACCCCAAAGCCCAAAGCTGACCCCAAAGCCGTGGCTGTGGTAATATGGCCACAGATCAGGCGGTTTTCGGTGTGGTTCGACAGCCACACTCGAGCCTGCCACGTCCCCCTGGCGCGAGCTCAGATCTTCGCGCAACTATCGGTGAACAAGTAAGTTGGCCTGTGCTTGCCGAGCTTCGAGCTCAGCGGCATGGCGTTTGCTGAGGTGGGCCTGACGGTCACGACGCCCCCGCGAATCCACTAGAGCCCATGCATCTGCAACGTACACTGCGCCGGCCCACGTACTGCGCCGGCATCGGCCTTCATTCGGGCAGCAAGGTCACCCTCTACCTCAAGCCCGCTCCCGCGAATTTCGGCGTCCGTTTCTGCCGCACCGACCTCGGAGGCGTGGAGATTCCCGCCGTTGTCGACAACGTGGCCGGCATGCAGTATGCGACCGGCCTGTGCTGCGATCAGGCGTCGGTCGAGACGGTCGAGCACCTGCTGGCCGCTCTGGCCAGCCTGGGCGTCGACAACGTCCTGGTCGAACTGGATCATTCGGAAGTGCCGATCATGGACGGCAGCGCGGCGCCGTTCGTGTACCTGATCAACGAAGCCGGCGTCCGCACGCTGCCGGTGGCGCGCCGTTACATGAAGATCCTGCGGCCGATCGCCCTGTCGCGCGGCGACAAGCGGATTGCGCTGTATCCGTCGGATCACTTCAAGCTCACCTACAGCATCAGCTTCGATCACCCGTTGCTGCGCCACCAGGCGCGCACGCTGCGCATCACCGAGGAAACCTTCACCGAGGACATCGCGCCGGCGCGCACGTTCGGATTCCTGAAGGAAGTGGAAATGCTGCGCCAGCACGGCCTGGCGCTGGGCGGATCGCTGGACAACGCGGTGGTGCTGGGCGAGACGGGCGTGCTGAATCCTCACCTGCGGTTCGAAGACGAGTTCGTGCGCCACAAGATGCTGGATGCGATCGGCGACCTCGCGCTGATTGGCTGCCCCCTCATCGGGCACGTCGTCGCGCATCGGGCCGGCCACGCGCTGCACACGGCGTTCGCGGCGAAAGTGCTGCAGGAGCGCGATGCGTGGCGGATCGTCGAAGCGCCCGACGTCAACCCGCTTCCTGCTCCGCGGCCACTCGGCGCCGGGCGGCCGGTCGCCGCCAACTGACCCGCTACTTCCTGACCTTCTCCGTCAGCTTCCGCATGTAGGAGGCGAGCTTCTCGTTCTCGAACCTCACCGTGTTGTGGAAGAGGCTCTCGGCCAGGTACTCGGTTCGCTCCTGGTCGGTCATCTGCCCGAGCAGGTGCCGGATCTCGTGCATCATGTCCTCGTAGGACCGTTCGAGTTCGCGCCTGACGGTCACTTCCTGGTAGAGCGTCTCGATAATGGCCAGCAGATCGCCGTCAAGCGGGATGTCGACTCCCGTGGTCGTCTTGATGGTGCGCATCGTTACCCCCCGAAGCTCTTGACGGCGCTCGCCTCGTCGGCGTGGATGTCCAGAAAGTTGTGAGCCCCCGTCATGGTCAGCATCGTTTCGACGCGCTTGTTCACACCCGACAGTTTGATCCGGCCGCCGGCCGCCGACGTCTGGCGGTAGAGATCCATCAGGCATCCAATCGTGGCGCTGTCGACGTAGTTGACCGTCGTCAGGTCGATCAGGATCTTGCGCTCGCCGGCCGCGATCAACGACGTGACCGTGCTCGAGAACTCGGACAGCAGCGGGTACATCAGCCGGGTTTCACCCACCCGGACGACGGCGATGCCGCCGACGCGATCTGTGGTCAGGTTCATGGCGTTCTCCGTTCAGCAGCCGCGGCGGTGATCACGACACCTCCGGGCCATCGTACTGCCGGGAGCGCCTGCTGGCCTGCCGGTCGTCGTCTTCGCGCAGGCGGAGGATCTGGCGCGCCAGCTCCTTCCGTCCCCGGTTGATCCGCGACTTGACGGTTCCTTCCGGCAGCTGCAGGCGGTCCGAGATTTCCTGGTACGACAGTTCCTGGATATCGCGCATCATGACCGCGGTGCGCAGCGAGTCGGGCAGCGTTTGCAGCGCGCGCCGCAGCAGCGCGGCGAGATCCCGCTGCTCGAGCGCCGCCAGCGGCCCGACGTCGAGCGAGACGGGGCCCACCTCCTCGGAGGTCACCTGGCGGTCGATCGTCTCGCGCTCCTTCCGGACGCTGCGGTAGTAATCGATGCAGAGATTGCGACTGACGCTGATCAACCAGGTCTGGAAATTGGCGCGGCGGTCGAAGGTGGCGAGCGAGCGGAAGATCTTCAGGAAGATGTCCTGGGTGAGATCTTCGGCCTCCTCGTGCCGGCCCACGAACTTGTAGGCGACGTTGAACACCTTCCGCCAGTTCTGACGGACGACCATCTCCCAGGCGTCCTGGTCGCCGCCGAGGCAGCGCTCTATCAGGCGGTCGGGGGTCAGCGGCGACAGCGCCTGGGGTTCGAGGGACATCGGTCTTCGTGATCGCGGGGACCCGCCACGCGGCCGCGGCAGGGACACCGGGGCAGGACCGGACATCGTAGCAAAGCGATTTTCAGGATGTCAAACCGCGAGCGGTCGGATAACATGGCGCGGGAGCGCGCGCGAGGCGCGGCGGCCTCAAACCAGGCTCTCGGGATGCCCACAGACAGTTTCTGCTACGACGGCGATACGCTGCTCTGCGACGGCGTCCCCCTGGCCGACATCGCGCGCGCCGAGGGGACACCCGCCTACGTCTACAGCGCGGCGGCCATCGAGGGCGCGTGTGCGGCTCTCGAGCAGGCCTTCGGCGGCTACCCGCACCGCCTGCACTACGCGCTCAAGGCCAACTCGACGCTCGCCATCACCCGCCTGATGCGCCGTCTCGGCACCGGCGTCGACGCGAACTCCGTCGGCGAGATCGAGGTGGCCCTGCGCACGGGGTTCCTTCCCGACGACATCGTGTTCACGGGCGTCGGCAAGCGGCCCGACGAGATCGAACGTGCGGTGGCTCTCGGCGTCCACGCCATCAACGCGGAATCGGCGGGCGAAATCGATCGAATCGCGGCGGCGGCCCGCGCGCGTGGCGGCCGCGCCCGCGTCGCCGTGCGGATCAATCCGGACGTGGACGCGGGAACGCATCCCTATATCACCACCGGGATCCGCGGCAGCAGGTTCGGCGTCCCGATCGACGAGGCGGCGGCACTGTGCCGCCGGATCGCTGTCAACCCGTCGCTGCGCCTCGTCGGGCTGCACGTCCATGTCGGGTCGCAGATCTTCGACGTCACGCCGCTCAGGCGCGCGGCCGAGTCGCTGGTGCGCGTCGCGCACGGCCTGGCCGATGACGGCATCGCGATCGAACACCTGGATATCGGCGGCGGCGTCGGCGTCGCCTACGACGGCGGCGCGTCCCTGTCGGCGGCCGACTACGCCTCCGCGATCCTGCCGGTGGTCTCGCCAACCGGGCTGACGCTGTTGCTCGAACCCGGCCGGGTGATCGTGGCGCCGGCCGGCGTTCTGCTGGCGCGCGTGATCGACATCAAGGGCGGTGGCGGCTCAGCCGCGATCGCGGTGCTGGACGCGGGCATGACCGAGCTGATCCGGCCGGCGCTCTACGGCGCCTACCATCGCATCGAGCCGGTGGTCCGGCGCCAGGGCAGCCAGCAGGAGTACGAGATCGTCGGGCCGCTGTGCGAAACCAGCGACGGGTTCGGCGGGGCCCGGCGGATGGCTCCGCTCGAGGTCGGTGACGTGCTGGCGATCCGCGACGCAGGGGGCTACGGGTCGGCGATGGCGTCGAACTACAACCGGCGGCTGTTCGCACCCGAGGTGCTGGTTGAAGAACGCCGCTGGCGCGTGATCCGCCGCCGCCAGACGATCGACGATCTGCTCGCGCTGGAAGAGTAGTGAGTTGGGAGTAGCGAGTAGCGAGTAGTGAGTAGGGTAGCGAGCAGGTCGGTAGACAGCAGGCATCAGTCAGCAGACGGTAGACGGGACGCTGACGCCGAGCGGAGACATCAACCAACGATGACGACGAAGACCGGCAGATTGATCGCGTTCGAAGGGCTCGATCAGAGCGGGAAGGAAACACAGGCGAAGCGCCTGGCCGCTCGTGCAACGGCGCACGGCCGGGTCGCGGCGATTGCGGCCTTCCCGGATCGCGCAACGCCGATCGGACAGGAGATCGAGATGGCGCTGCGCGGCCGGCGCGAGTACCGCGCGGACGTGATGCAGCTCCTCTACGTCGCGAACCGCTACGAATGGAAGCCGTCGATCGAGGAGATGCTCGGGGCCGGCCAGATCGTGATCTGCGATCGGTATCTTGCGTCGAGCGTCGCCTACGGCGAGGCGCAGGGCCTCGATCCCGACTGGCTGTTCGACATCCAGCGGTTCCTTCCGCAGCCTGACCTGACGCTGCTGCTCGACATCGCGCCCGCGACGGCAGTGCAGCGGAAGCGCGCCAACCGCGATCGCTTCGAGAGCGACCTCGAGCTGCTGGAACGCGTGCGGCGCAGCTACCGGCGGCAGGCCGGCGGCGCCGGCTGGCACCGCATCGACGGCGAGCGGACGCCAGACGAGGTGGAGGCGGATGTCATCACCGCCGTGAATCGAGACCTGGCGCTGCTATAGCCGGATGGTTTCGTCCCGGATCCCAACGACCTCGCCTGCTACACCCTGCCCCTGGCCTTCTTGTCCTCGTACATCCGCCTGTCGCCTTCGGCCAGGAGTTCGTCGATCGTGCACGGCTGGTAGGGGTCGTAGCAGGCCACGCCCACGGAGATCGACAGCGCGTAGTTCAGGTCGTTCCTGGCGTTGCGCTCCTCCAGTTTCTGTCTCAGGCGATCGATGATCTTCCCGATGTTGTCCCCGTTCGTGCTGATCGGTATCACCACGAACTCGTCGCCTCCGATGCGGGCGATGATGTCCGATTGCCGGTACGTGGCCTTGAGGATCCGTCCGGTCTCGATCAACGCGCGGTCGCCTTCCTGGTGTCCCCAGGTGTCGTTGATCTGCTTGAGGTGGTCGACGTCCGCGTAGAGCATGTAGACGCCTTTGCGCTCCCGCCGCGACAGCCTCAGTTGTTGCTCGACGAGCGTGAAGAATCCCCACCTGTTGTACAGGCCGGTCAGTTCGTCGGTCAGGGAAGAAATGCGAATCCGCTCCTGGTGCACGACGTGCCTGACCCTGAGCGCCAGTTCCGCCGCGGCGAAGGGCTTCACGATGAAATCCGACACGCCCGCTTCGATCGCCAGGTCGTACGGCAACTCCTCGGGCCGGCCGGTCATCACGACGACGGGCAGTTGATTCTTCACCTTCCTGATGCAGCGCGTCAGCTCCAGTCCGTCCGTGCCGGGCAGGGCCAGGTCCGAGACGATGACATCGAACGAAGCCCGTCTCATCATCTCCATGGCCGCTTCCGCACTGCGGGCCACCTGGCACCGGCATACGCCGGACGACAGACCTGCTTTGAGGATCGCCGAGAACGCGTCGTCACCATCCACAATGAGTACAGACGTCAGCCTCTGCACGGCGCCATCCCCTCCTGATAGAGACGGACCAACGGACGGAAATTATAGCAGAGTCATCCGTGCGGGCAGCGGCGAGAATTCAGCGGCTCGCCGCGACCACGACGCGTGCTGCCGTAAGCGCGCGCACCTCGCGCGCCCCCGCCTCCCGGAGTACCTCTGCGCACGCTTCCAGTGTCGCCCCCGTCGTCGACACGTCGTCCACCAACACGACGACCTTTCCCTTCAGCCTCGCACGCCACCGCCGCCGCCACGGCCATTCGCGGCGCGCGATCGCGAACGCGTGTCGCACGTTCAGCCGCCGCGCCTCCGCCGTCAGATCCACCTGCGGGCTGGTGGCCCGGACGCGCGCGAGCGCCGGCCAGACGCAGACGCCCAGGTTGCCGGCGAGCAGCGACGCCTGGTTGAATCCGCGCCGCCACTTGCGCATCCAGTGCAGCGGAACGGGAACCGCGGCATCCGCGCCGTGAAGCACGTCGGCCCCGCTCGCGGCCATCATCGCCGCCAGGCGGGGCGCCATCGATCGCCGCTTCTCGTACTTGAGCAGGTGCACGGCGGCGCGCAGCGTCCCGGAGTACTCGCCGACCGCGCGGCTGCGCGCGATGATCGGGCGGCTGTTGCGGCAGCGGCGACACACCAGGGGGTCGGGACTCAACTCACCGATTGCAAAAACGTCATGCGATTCTGTAATCGGTGAGCTGAGTCCCG
>Ga0315280_10003312_pt1 | contig 24881 bp, 29 predicted proteins | sample YL17G06_40_MG_FD_203697 | JGI IMG/M metagenome (GOLD analysis project Ga0315280, IMG submission 203697) | Sediment microbial communities from Yellowstone Lake, YNP, Wyoming, USA - YL17G06_40 | ecosystem: Environmental > Aquatic > Freshwater > Lake > Sediment | place: USA: Wyoming | collected...
TAAAAGCGGCCCCAGATATCTCTTAAAAGTAATATAACATTCGCTGCAGCCGAGCCTGCCGATTTTTTTAAAATCTTGGAAACTGAGGCCGCAGTTGGCGCATTTAATCTTAACCTCATCCTTCTCTTCCTTGGGAGTGCCGAATTCCGCTAAACCGGCAAGCAAATCGGCAAGCCCAAATTGTTGCTCCATTTGCACACTCTTCTCCCGCGCGCAATTCTCGCAGAGGTGTAGCTCCGTTATTTGGTCATCAATTATCTCGGTCAAATGAACGGTTGCGGCATTCTTACCGCAAATATCGCATAGCATATCTGCTCCTTATTAATACCTTATCCCTTCTTTTTTAGTCAGCCCTTTAAATTTTTTCATTAATTTCAAAGTAAGGCTGCCGGGCTTACCACCACCGATAACCCGACCGTCAACCTCGACTACCGGTATAATTTCCGCGGCAGTGCCGGTTAGGAAACATTCATCCGCAATATAAACTTCATGGCGGGTAAGCACATGTTCATGCACCGGGATTTTATCTTTCCTGGCAATTTCTAAAACCGTATCGCGGGTAATGCCTCTGAGTGTGCCCATACATTGCGGAGGCGTATAGAGATGATTTCGCTTTACGATAAAGATATTGTCACCCGTACACTCTGCCACATAGCCTAAAGAATCCAACATAATTGCTTCGTCAAACCCCGCATTTATCGCTTCAATCTTGGCCAAAATATTATTTAAATAATTTAAAGATTTTATCTGGGGGTTGAGCGCTTCCGGAAAAGTTCTAACCGTAGGCACCGTAATAATCTTTAAGCCCTTTTTGTATAATTTTTCCGGGTATAAGGCTATTTTATCCGCGATAATTATAATCGTCGCCTTTCCGATACATTTGCGCGGATCAAGGCCTAAATCTCCCTCCCCGCGCGTAACCAAAAGTCTTACATAGGCGTCTTTAAGATTATTGGCTTTTAACGTAGAGATTACCGCCTTAATCAACTGCTCTTTATTAAGAGGGATCTGCAGTATTATGCTATGGGCAGATTCAAATAACCTGTCAATGTGTTCTTTTAATTTAAAAACTAACCGGTTGTAGGTGCGGATTCCCTCAAACACACCGTCGCCGTATAAAAGGCCGTGGTCAAACACCGTAATCTTCGCTTCATGTTTATCGTAAAACTTTCCGTTAATATAAACCTTCATATCCTCCTCCTGTTAATTATATTCTTCTGGCTGTAGCCGTCCGTCTTTTAAATAAACAACTTCGTCGCAAACCCGGGCAATTTCCCGGTTGTGCGTAACCAGAACCACCGTGGTATTATTTTCTCTGCTCAATGTTTTTAAAATATCAAGAATCTTTAAGCCGTTCTGCGAATCCAAATTTCCCGTCGGCTCGTCGCATAAAAGCACATCCGGATTATTTATGAGCGCGCGGGCAATGGCCACCCTTTGCTGTTCACCCCCGGAAAGCTGGTTAGGCATAAATTGCATGCGATCCATAAGCCCTATTTCGGAAAAAATTTTCTTGGCGCAGCCTAAAACCTCGCCTCTCTGCCACCAGTTTTTTATCAAGGCGGGCAGCATCACATTCTCAAGGGCGCTAAATTCGGGCAGCAAATGATAAAACTGAAAAACAAACCCTAGCCTTTCATTGCGCAGTTCGGTTATTTTCTTTTCATTAAACCGGAAGACGTCCCTGCCCTCAAATAAAACCTCGCCCTGGTCCGGCTTATCCAGCGTTCCCATAAGATTCAATAATGTCGACTTACCCGCTCCCGAAGGGCCTTGTATGCAAACAAACTTACCCCGGCTAATTTTTAAATTTATACCTTTTAACACCTCTACATTCTTAATACCATTCTTATATGCTTTATATAAATTCTTAATCTCAATTATATAATCATTCATATCTTAACGCCTCGGTGGGCTTAAGCCGGGATGCCTGGTAAGCAGGATAAATACTTGCCAATAGGCTGATAATAAATGCCGCCACGATTATCGCAATTATATCTTTGGCATTAAAATATACGGGTAACTTATCAAAATAATAAATATCCTGGGGGATCAAACTCCTGCCGATAATTTTTGATATAAAATCGATGAGGTTATTTAGCGAGCCAGCTATCGTCAAGCCGCCGATTGTCCCCAATATTATTCCCAGCGAACCTATTCCCAGGCCCTGGAAGAGGAAAATCATCAAGATGCTGTTTATCTTTCCTCCCACCGCCCTTAAAATACCGATATCTTTGGTCTTTTTCATCGCCGACATAATTAAAGTATTTACTATGCCGAATGCCGCCACTACCGTCGTCATTATCACCACAATAAACATAACTAATTTTTCCAATCTGAGGGCATTCAAAAAATTTCTGTTTAAGTCCATCCAGGTTTTGATTTCAAAGAGGTGCTGCGGGGACAATGTCCGGTAAAGACGCTCCTTGACCTCTCCTACCTTATAAATGTTATTTGTTTTAACCGAGATACCGCTTATGACTTGGGAACCGGCGAAAAAATTCTTTGCCCCTTCTAAACTGGATATAATCAGGCCCGAATCATAAAGATACATCCCCGTATTAAATATTCCTTTTATCTTAAACTTAGAAATGGCGATGGTCTGCGGAGAAATAAGCGAAAGGCTGTCTCCGATTTTTAAAAATAATCTATCGGCCAGCTCCTTGCCGATAATTATCTCATTATCTCCTAATTTTAAATCTCCCTGCTTAAGATATTCTTTAATCTTAGTTACGTTTGGCTCCAATTCAGGCACAATACCGCGCATCTGGACATTTATCAATGTGTCGGCTTCTCTTATCAGTGCGCCTCCCAGAATAAAAGGCGCTGCATCAACGACACCGGACAGCTCTTTTATTTTTTTCATCAAACCCGAAGAATTACCCACCGAAGGCAACGTCTCCACAATAATATGGGCGTGCATGCCGACCATCTTATCTTCCAGATACCGATCAAATCCGCTCATTACTGAGATAACTACAATCAGCACGGCAACTCCCAGCGCAATCCCAACCATAGAAATGAAGGCAATTACGGATATAATTCTTTCCTTACTTTTCGCCCTCAAGAACCTTGAGGCAATCCATAATTCATAAAACATAATCTATGTGTTTTAGATATTTTCGGGTTTTAATAAGGGGAATAAAATTACATCCCGAATTGAAGGCTGATCAGTTAAAAGCATTACCAACCTATCTATCCCTATCCCCAATCCTCCCGCCGGAGGCATACCGTGTTCTAAGGCCATAATAAAATCTTCGTCGATATTTTTCTTTTCATCAGCAGGCATATCTTTGAGTTCTTCTTCAAAGCGCTTCCTCTGCTCCCCGGGATCGTTTAACTCTGAATAGGCATTAGCCAGTTCAATACCCGCAATAAACAATTCAAATCTTTCGGTTAATTGCGGATTATCCCTCTTGGTCTTTGCCAGGGGGCATAATTCCGTAAATAAATCCGTCACAAAAACCGGATGCTTTGATTTAGGTTCGATTAATTCCGCCATAAGATTAACCATAAAAGAACGGGAGATATTTTCAGATTCAACTGCCACAGCTTTGGCTTTAAGTTTATGGAACCATTCATCCAGTTTATCTTCGGGATTTATATTATAATTATCCTTCATAAGTTTTGCGAAAGATACCTCCTCCCACTGGGAAAGGTCAATTTTCTTATCCTGATAAACCAGTTCTTCCTTCCCTAAGATTTCCTTGGCAATATACATTACCATATTTTTGGCTAAAGCCATCATGTCTTTATAGTCCGCGTAAGCGGTGTAGACCTCTAACATCGTAAACTCGGGATTATGCTTGGTAGAAACACCCTCATTGCGGAAACTTCGGTTTATTTCGTATACCTTATCCAGCCCCCCCACCACCAGCTGTTTAAGGTATAATTCTGGGGCAATCCTCAAATAAAGTTCTAAGTCATATTCATTATGATAGGTTTTAAACGGCCTGCCCCGCGCACCCCCGGGTATAGGATGCATCATTGGCGTTTCGACTTCCAGGTACCCTGACTTATCCAGAAATTCCCTGATCAATTTAATTATCCGACTGCGTATTAAAAAGACTTCCCTGACTTTTTCGTTGGTGATTAAATCTAAGTACCGACGGCGATATCTCGTCTCAATATCCTTCAGGCCATGCCATTTTTCCGGCAATGGCCTTAATGCCTTGGATAATAAAATAAGGTCAATTGCTTTAACCGTTATTTCCTGAGTATGCGTCTTAAATAGTTCGCCTTTGACCGCAATTATGTCGGCAATATCCAGGGAGTCCAATAATTGAAACTTTTCCTGGCCGATTATATCTTCTTTAATATAAACCTGAATCTTGTCCGTCCCATCCTTTACGTCCAAAAAGATTGCTTTACCGTGAGAACGCTTGGCAATCAATCTTCCCGCGATAAGTAAAGAGGCACCATCCTTGAAATTATCAATCGCCTCTCTAATCGGCAAACGCTCACGAACAGCAAAGCCGTAAGGCTCTATGCCTTTATCTTTCAAGAAGTTAACCTTGCTTTTCCTTTGTGCAATTATCTCGTTCAGTTCCATAGTTTAGTAATTATATAGCATAAATATCCTACTGTCAACCCCGTTAGAGATTACCATATATTATAATAGATATCTCTAACGGGGTCAACCCCTTCGTATCTTAAGTAACGCAAGCAATATTTCGCACTTTCGTATTGAAGCGTCCTCTTAGGTTGTTGAATTGGCCTTAGGTTTATGTATTTAATGAGCCCAAATATCCAAAGATTAAGGCTGCGTTCGTTCTTAAAGTAACCTTGAATTTTAATACGCCTGCGGATCTCTTCCTTAAGACAGGATCCTCCTATTCAAAAATAAAAAAACCGCATTTTTAAGATACGGTTATTGTTAGATTTATTTAATATGTTATAACTACATTATGTTTAAGTTATAACTTATCTTTTAACCAGCCTATTTTAACTTTTGCCTTGGCAGCAAATTCTGGAACAAAAGGCTTAATATCAAGCAAGGGCGTTTTATCTATCACATCTATTCCTTTCACAGTCAGAATATTATTTCTTACACCCACTAATTTTACAATACTAATACCTATCTGATTAGGCCTTCTTGGATATCTCGTTGCAAACAGTCCTCTTAATTCCGTGTCTAGAAAAGGTGTTACAAGCAATTTATATCCTCTTGACTTATGAAACTTGTAAATAAGGATAAGGTGTGAGAATCCTTCTATATCCTTTAAACCTTTTTGGTATTTCTTAAAAAGTTCAATTTTGCCTATGGCTTTGGATTTAAATGTCTGAGTTGGCGTTTCTTCCTTATTTTTGAATGGAGAATGTATTATTCCTATGGGTTCAACTCTCATGGTTTTCTACATCAAATATTCTTTACTTATTGCAATCTTAACAGTTAACATTTCTTATACTCAGCTCTGCGCCCAAGATGTGCCCATTGGTTCTTATGATTTATATATTACTGCTCATATTTTACCACTTCTAACATTAAACTCAATGACCTAATTATCTCACCACAAACTCCAGATATGGACATTCAAGGGTCGCAACTGAACCAGGAAACGCTCAAGATGGTTAGTGGTTGATTCAGGCCTGATTATCCGGATGCGCTGGCAAATTTAGGCGTGGTTTATAAATCGAAATGTTTCTTAAGATTATACGGCTATTGCCCAATGATTTGGTGGAGGGAAAAGAAATTATTGCAACTTTCTGATAATTCTTATAAATGCCCTGGCAACTTTGGGATCAAATTGCGTGCCGATATTCTCCTTTATCTCAAGGAGTGCTTCTTTTATAGTCATCCTGCATTTACGGTATGGCCTGTCTGAAGTCATCGCATCGAATGCATCAGCGCAAGCCATTATTCTTGCCATAAGAGGTATCCGCTCTTTATCTAAGCCATCGGGATAACCTTTCCCGTCGTAGCGCTCATGATGGTGCTTAACCATGGGAATGGCAGGCCGCAGGAACTGCAAGGGCTCAAGCATCTCAGCACCCCTTACCGGATGAACTTCGATAATTGCCTGCTCAGTGGGAGTAAGTTTGCCGGGTTTATTCAAGATTAAATCAGAAATGGCAATCTTTCCTACATCGTGTACTTCGCCGGCATAACGCAGAATCTCTATTTCGTTTTCAGACAAGCCCATTTCCTGCGCAATCTCTATAGAATAGCTGGTTACCCTGTCTGCATGGCCTCGGGTGTAAGGGTCTCTTGCCTCCATCGCTAACATCAGCGAATGTATGATATTAAAATAAGTTATGTGGACATCCTCGCAAAGCCTTGCTTCCTGAACTGCCACGGCCGCCTGGGAAGCAAACACCGAAAGCGGTTTTATCTCTTCTTCGGTAAAGTGACGAGGTCTTCTAGAATAGGTTGAGATTACCCCTACGAGTTTATCCTTACATACCATTGGCATAGCAACTACAGAAACCAGCCCTTCTTTTTTAGCAATCTCCGGGCATTTCGCAATATCTTCTTTGCATAAATCATCAACAACGACGGGCCGGCCAATCTTAGCCACTCTACCGCTGATAGACTCGCCCAGTTTAAGGGGCGTTAAGCTAAGATGATTCTTTCTTAAACCCCAGCCTCCCTCAATATGCAAAATACCTCTTTTTTCATCGAATAACCGAATTATGCAAGCCTCTGTGTGCATAATCCTGCAGGTGAGCATGGAAATCAGATTAGAAATCTTCTTTAAGTCAGAATTCAAGCCAAAGGCAGTATTTATCTTAAGAATACCCTGCAGTTCTTCCTCTGCAAGTTTAAGTTCGCTTATTTCGTAACGATATTTTTTGTATATTCTATCCTTCAGTTTTGCTATTAGTTTATTTATTTTTTTTAATTTATTAGTTTCTTTATGTATGCGGCGGTTAGCAGACAAAAGATGCTCTAGCGATTTTTTTAATTTATAAATAATATTATTTTTCTCCTTTTCCTGTATTAATTTATCTGTTATATCTTCAACTAGTTCAAGTGCTTGCACTACTTTGTTCTGCTTATCTTTTATGGGGCTTACGATCAATTGGTAATAGCGTCTTTTGCCGTTTTGGCTGATAGCCGAACGGACTGCTCTCTCTATTCGTCCAGTTTTGAATACCTTTAATGTAGGGCAACCTCGGCAGGGATGAGTTTTATGCTGAAAGGTCTTATAACAGGACTTGCCTCGCGTATCGCCGTTTTTGTCGTCAAACCACTCTTTGTGCACGCTGTTTACCCAGAGAATATGCAAATTTCTATCCAAAAGACATAGGCCTATGCCTATATTTTTAAGAATATTTTTAGAACTAAATTGATTGTGATTAATCAGTGCTTTCACGCTTTATTTCCTTCCACCCTATAAATAAAAAACCGAATTGCCCGATTTATTTCGGCAGCTCGGCCATCTTGGGTAGGTTATTCGGTAGCCCGGCTGTCCTTTTGATACTAACCTATCTTTAGACCCGTAGCTTTGCGTCCCCATCTTTCGATGGGTTTACCACTGCCGTTTTGCGGCAGTTCCGCTCTTTTTAAGCGGATTTTCGATAAACCAATATTAATACCCTACGTTAAATATAATTTATAAAATATAACTTGTCAAGGAACAATCGCTTCTTAGAAGAAAGCGTTTCCTTTGTTTTATTCTATAGAGCAATATCTCTTTATTTTACAATAAGTTATAATTAAATGCTATTTATTGTAGGTAGAAAGTTGCTTTATTCTTTTGAGCATATTGGGATGAGTGCTTAAAATTTCCAATAATTTATCGCCAAAACTTAAATTAATCCTCTTATTTTCCAAGGCAGCTAATTCGTAAGGGTCGATGGTGCCACTTTTGTCTAAGTCCAACTGCCTTAATTCTTTAATTTCATTTAAAGCCCGGGAAGGGTCATTAATAAAAAATGCCTTCAGCCCCTCCACTTCCTTTAGGGATTCCTTTTCCAGGCGTGCTGAGCCATAGACAAGTTTATATAAAGCAGAGGCAAGATTAGCCGGATGGTTTCCTAAAATTACCGAACCCTTATCGGCAAAATACTCTCTAATACGCGAGGCATAAAGCACCAGTAGGTTAGTGATAAAATAAAATAGAAATGCGACTAAGCCGATTAAGGCAGTATTGCCTGATCTTTCTCTGCGGTTACCCCCGCCATAGAACATAAACTGCCAGGCAATCCGGTAGAGGATAACCGGGATGACCGAAAGAAGCGTAATAGTAAGCACATCACGGTTTTTCAAATGGCTCATTTCGTGGCCTAAAACCGCCTTAAGTTCATTATCATCAAGGAGTTTCAATATGCCTTCGGTCACGCATATCCTCCCATCTTTTATTGTCCTGCCGAAGGCAAAGGCATTAGGTAGGCCAATTCTGGCAATGCCTACTTTTGGCTTGGGAATGCCGGCCTTTGCGCTTAATTCTTCGACCATCTGATGCAACTTCGGATATTCAGTTGGGCCTATATACCTAACCCTCATTGACCACTCGACAATCTTTGGCCCAATCATATACTGGATGAACATCATCACTATAGAAAGAACCAGATAAAAATAAAAATTGCTAATCCCCAAGGAAAAACTTATGACAGAGATTATTGCATACACGATGGCAAACATAATCGCCAATAAAAGATACATCCTTAATTTTAAGTACCACATCTTAACTACCTCCTTTTTTCATTATCTCGGCACTCACCGTAAGTTTTATTATCGGCTTGCCAGAGTCGTTGGTATGGACATAGACGAATTGTTTTACTTTTCCCGAATATCCCTTAGTATTAAAACTAACTTCAACCTTGCTGGCTTGACCTTGCGGTATTTCATTATGAGAAGCCGTAGAAGCGGTACAGCCGCAGGATGTCTGTAACTTATTGATTACCAATGTAGTTTTAGATTCGTTTCTTAAAATAAAAACGTGCTTTAAGAGAGTTCCTTCCTTAACACTGCCAAAATCCCATGCATAAGGATCTGGCTTTTGATTTTCTTCCAAAAAACAGCCATTGGTAATAAAGAAGACAAAGGTAATTATAAGTAAGCTGCTTAAAATTAAACTACGCATCTTGCTATATCTTCCAGATCAATATCAAACCCAATCCAAAGAATAAAACCGCCATCAGCGCCTTGATTAAAATCATATGCTTCTGGGCAAATTTGGAAAACTCCCCGGAACTCATCCCTGCCAAAGCAAAAAAGAAGACCAACAGTAACGGAATGACAAACATAATATTATAAATAATAAGGTATGTCAATGCCTGTAGCCTAAGAGGCGAAATTTTTAATACAAAGGTAATCGTGGGAAGATACAGCTGCCCCGTGCAAACCAATTCTATAACCGAAACCATACTGCCGACGACTAAGGCAGTGATAACCAATCTTAGGGTACTATTATTGCCCCGTACATCCTTTTCGGTTGGACGGTATTTTAAACCAATTATGTAATGGATATAGTATTTAAGCCGTTGGGGTAATTTAAGAAACATGTCCTCGGCCTTCTGGGTCGCTTTAAATTTTAGAATATCGTAAACCGTAAATATTCCCAAGAGAAAGGCAAGAGCGGCAATTAAAATATAGAATAAGCGGGAAAGAAAATAAAATACTCTTAAACTGTATAATATTCTAAACAATCCTAACCCGATTAAAAGATACGTCAGGAATACCGCGAAGATAAAACATAGGCCCGTTACCAGGATATCTCTCTTCCTGTATTTTTGAAAGGTAAGAAAACTTATAAAAAAAACTATTACGGTAAAGGCGCAGGGATTAAACCCATCAACCAACCCGGCAGAAATAATGCCAAGCAAGCTAAAAGAACGCAAGCGCGATACCAGATCGACCGCGGGAAGTGTTTCTTTTAAGAGGACCCCCCCTCCCTTAAGAGAATTCAATATCACATCTTCAAGTTGTTTTTTAATCTGGGCTTCGCCGCTTAAAAACCTTCCTTCCATAAAAACTATGGGCAATGTCTTCTTTGTCCTATCGTAGCGTTCTTCATAACTTAAAAGCAACTTATAATTATGAATCTCATTGATATCAAGGTAGGTTATATTGATTTTATCCTGGTATTTCCCCTCTATCTTCGGCATAAACTTATTCTTTATTTGTATGCATTCCTGACAGGAAGGGGAATAAAAAATAATTAAACTCTTCCTTGATTCTGCATTTAGAGGATAGCAGCCAAAGCCCAGTAAAAAAATAAAAATTAAGAAGATATACCTTTTGATTTTCATGGTATGAATTATTTAGTGATTAATATACAAAAGAAATGCCGCAAATAACGGAGTTGCTATCTATGCCGCTATTAGGAGATTTTATCGATGCATTGGAGATATGGCGGTATCTATAACCTATACTGATATTAAGATTCTTCCTTAAAAAGTAGGTAATTCCTACTTCTCCCTGATCGGTAAAGTTAAATTGGGTTGACTGCTCACGCGTATGCTGGGTCAGATACACCAGACCGCATCCTCCGGCAATATAAGGATACAATCTTTTACTTAAAGGGAAACCGAGTTTAAAGAGAAAATTATTCCCGATCTCCGCATTGCTATTGGGGCTAATTACTGTATTTATAAACGGTTCAAGCATAAATTCTAATAAAAAATTAGATTTATTTTTAAACAGCGGTCGCATATCAAAACCTAAATGGAGCATTGCCGGAATTACCTGATAATGCGACTGTTCTTTCAAATGCCCCCAGTGATACCCGGAAAATATACCGAATTCTTTAAACCCGTAATTAAAATATGCCACCTTCGCTGATTTGCCGTCTTCGGCTAAGGTACCAGAGGATGTAAAAATCAAAAATAGAATAACGATGACAAAACAAGTCCTTCTGTGCATCTTGCCCTCCTTTAGAATCTTATTTCCGTTCTAAACTCGGTGTATAAACCTTCTTTTATATTTACCTTGCCCTGCGTATCTCTATATTTTAAACTACGGTTAAACACCGCTCCGGCGGTTAAAGAAGACTGAATAAGTTTATTTATTTTTAACCTAACGCCCGCGCCCAAATGTATCTCTTTATAATGTAACACTACGTTCTTAGAGCCATTGCGCGTTGTCTCAAATTCACTGTTTAAAGAACCCCCTCCCTCACCAAATAAAAGGATCTTATCATTTAGTAAGTAGGTAATGTTCGGTCTTTTGGATATGATATTAAACGTTAATTTATCCGTGGGTTTATAAATGAACCCCAATATAGGTAATGCCTCTTGTTCAAAATCCGGGTATACGGCTACACCCGCAACAAATGTCCACTGGGGACTCGGCACATAAAGAAAAATAAACCGACTGAGCAGGCGAAATGACGATGCAGGAAAATCCCAATCATCAGAGTAAAAAGCAGGACTAATGCCTATGCGCAGATATGTCTTATTAAAATTAAAAAACGGCAGGGTAGTTTCTATGTCAGTGGTTAATCCGACTAAATGCGCCGGCAACTCTACACTTACCGTATCCTTTATGCCGATGTAGTTATTATCTATAGAAAATTTTACGGGTAATTTATCAAATACCTTTACTTCATAACTGTACTCGCTTTCTGCTTCGATTATTTCGACCTTACCCGGCATTGCCTCTACTGAGCGGGAAGGCATGTATCTGATATAGGAATCTATCTTATTCGAAAACACTGTTTCCTTATCAGAAGGCTCGGCATTTAATTTAGCCGGAAAGAATAAAAACATAACCGCCATAAGCAAACTGGATATATTCTTTATCTTCCCATCTTTTAAGAACACGGCTCACCTCATTTATGAGATTCAACCCAACCGACATTATATATAACAGAGTAGAAGAAAAAAATGGAGCCCGCCCGGGCTAAAGCCCGGGGTCCCTAAGGGCGGAATACTCAAGCGGCCACACTTCATCCGCGCCCTAAAGGGTGCGGTTTTAGGCCGCGGAGTATAAATGTTTTAATATGTTTTATGGCTATGAAATATTTCGGTTGCCTTTTTTACCGACGCCTTCTCATGGACAATGGCACGTATTGCCTTAATCATACCGACGGGGTTGCTTGACTGCCAAATATTCCTGCCCATATCCACTCCTACCGCACCTCTATCTATGGCATCGTAAGCTAACTGTAAGGCATCAAGTTCTGTCTTCAATCTCGGCCCTCCGGCAATCACAATCGGAACCGGACAGCTCTTAACTACTTTCTCGAACTTATCGCAATAGTAGGTCTTTACCATCTGAGCGCCCATTTCTGCGGCAATACGGCTGGCCAAAGAAAGATAGCGTTCGTCTCTTTTTTCCAATTCTTTACCCACGGCGGTAACGGCTAATACGGGAATACCGTATTCCTGCCCCTCATCAATAAGCCGGGCTAAACTCACTAAGGTCTGATGTTCGTTGGACGAACCCACATAGATAGAAATAGCGACCGCGCAAACATTCAGCCGAATAGCGTCCTTCATAGAAACGGTAATCTCTTCGTTAGAAAGATCTTCGTCAAGTACGCTATTACCTCCCGATACCCGCAGAACAATGGGTATGTCCTTATGTGCATCTATCGATGTCCTTAATACTCCCCTCGTAAGCATAAGCGAATCAGCAAAAGGGATAAGCGGGGTTATAGCCTTAGCCGGCTCCTCCATTCTGCTGACCGGGCCTAAAAAATATCCGTGGTCAACAGCCACCATTACTGTGCGGCCATCCGCTTTAATTATCCGGCTTAAACGATTCTTCATTCCCCAGTCCATATTTGACCTCCTTAAATGAGCACATAACTTACGAACACGAAAGTGTGAATAAGTTATAAGTGCGAATTTAACCCAGCACTAATTTCTGATTGACGGTTCTATTAGAAATTAGTGCTGGGTAAGTTCAGCCAAACAACTTATGTTCACTTTGTTCCATAAGTTGTGGCTTCACTTACCTTTGCGGTTCTATTATAACTTTTATCGATTCTCTTCCGTCTGCAGTCAGTTTAAATCCCAAACCAGTTTCCGATAAACTCAATCTATGGGTAATCATATCTTTAACATTGATCTTGTGCGCCTTAATCAGTTCTAATGCTTCCCGGTGTTCAGCCGGACTAGCGGCATAAGAGGAAGTAAGGGTTATCTCGTTACGCCAAAAAAGTTTATTTATAGATAACGGTATGCTCACGCCTTGATTGGCGGCAGAAAAGAATAAAACCGTACCCCCGCGGTCAACGGATTCAAGTGCCTGTTTAATCGCGGATTCAGCTGCGGCACACACTATAACTAAATCGGCTAACCTGCCTTCGTTAGCCTGGCGTAAACGGCCAGGCACATCCTGCGATGCATTTATTACGGCATCTGCCCCAAAACGTTTGGCTGCTTTTAGCCGATATTCAAGAATATCTGTGGCTAGTACACAATGGGCCTGGTTTAATTTCGCTAATTGTATCTGAAGTAATCCGGAAATTCCGCTGCCGATAACCAAAACCGTGCTGTCAGGCTGTAGTCCGAGGAGCCTCTGACCGCGCATAACGCAAGCCAACGGCTCAATAAATGTCGCTTCCGCGAAAGATATTTCTTCGGGTAAAAGATATACGCCGTATTCTACATTTATTGCCGGCAGGCGGGTAAATTCCACAAATCCGCCGGGGTCAAAATTTGTCTTTCTTAAGGTATCACAAACCGTGGGATGCCCGGTTAAACAGTAATGACATTTATGGCAAGGGACATGATGCGAGGCTGCTACTCTATCCCCTTTTTTATATTGTGCAACCCCTTCGCCAACTTCAACTATAACTCCCGACAGTTCATGGCCAAGTATAAGCGGCACGTGATCAACCCTGTACCACTCCATTACATCGCTTCCGCAGATACCGCAGGCCTCAACCCGCAAAAGGAGTTCTCCCTCCCCGACCTTCGGCCTAGGACGTTCTTCTATCCTTATATCGCGATTGCTGTAATAAACCGCCGCGCGCATGAACCCAATTATACCCTAAAAAACAAAAACTCCCAAGCAAAATTGTATTTGGGAAAAGAATTGACGAATTTCAAAATTAACGCTTTATCTTGACCTCATCTGTCTGGCTAGGCATCATTACCGGCATCTTATCTTTCATCATCATTTGCTTTTGGCCCTGCCTCATTGCCGGCATCTTACCGCCCATCATCCCCTGCATATGGGCTTTCATCATCTCCTGCATCATAGACATCATCGGGTGGCGACCCGTATAAACGGTATAAGCGCCGACGGAAAAAATCAATAATGCGGCAATCACTAGCAAGGTAACGATTACGTAGCCAAAAGCCTTAAGCCCTTGCTCTTCAATCCTGCGTAGAGTAAACAATACAAAAAAACTAATCGTCAATAACAACGCTGCGGGGATAATAGCAAATAACCCCGCTAATCTAACTATACCCATAACCCACCTCCTTTTTATTCAACATGTCTTTTCTTCATGCTATTTCTATAGTTAAAGCGCTCTGCCAAAGTCCGTGGATATTACAATAAGAAGAAGCTAAGATTGTCCCCGACTTATCAGTTTTTAAACTGGTAACAACTAGGGGATTGGCATAGATTGTGCTTGTATTGGGACCCTGAACTGATTCTCCGTGGGCGGCAAATTCAAATTTAGCGATTTGATAAGGAAATTTTTCTCCTTGGGAAAGAAAATAAACCTCAATCCAGCGGATATGGTGTTCGGTCGTGTTAGGATGGGGAATTTCTTTGCCGACACTTACAGTAAGTTTAAAAAACTCTCCTTTTTTAACTTTATCCGGTGCTTCAATTACGGGAACATGCTTTTCCTGTTTCCAGTCTGCAGCCTGAAATAAATCTTTAAATTCTGCCATATCAACTCGCCTCCTTTTGTCTTAAGAATTTTAAAATCTCTCTACAAAAAGCTGGCAAATCATAGGGATTACGAGAGCTAATCAGATTTTTATCCACTACTACTTCTTCATCCACGTATGTTGCGCCGGCATTGATCAAATCATCTTTAATCGCAGAAAAACCGGTTACCTTTCTGCCTTTTAAAATACCTGCGGAAACTAAAACCCATCCTCCGTGACAGATGGCGGCTACGAGTTTGCTTGATTTATATAGGTCTCTTACAAAATTATTCACTTCATCATACCTTCTTAATATATCAGGCGCGTATCCGCCGGGAATAACTACACCGTCAAAATCAGACGCCTTTATCTTTTTTATGGAAACTTCCTCCGGACAGGGATAGCCTTCCTTACTTTTGTATTCTTTTTTTGCACCCGTCCCCACAAAAACAGTTTCTATCCCTTCCTCCTTTAAGCGCAGATAAGGATACCATACTTCTAAGACCTGATAACTATCCTCCACAAGAACCGCTACTCTCATTTTCCCCAACCTCCCCATTAGATCTATATTTTTTCGAACTGGTCTTTGCCTACGCCGCATTCAGGACAAATCCAAGTATCGGGTAAATCCTCGAAACTTGTACCCGGCGGATAGCCATTATCAGAATCTCCTTTCTCAGGGTCATAGATATAGCCGCAAACCAGGCATCTATATTTATCCATATCAATCCTCCCTATAATTTTTTTGCAAAATCCCTGCCGAATTCAAAACATTTCTTTAGTTCCTCTGCACTAGGAACATACTGCACAGCTAAACCTGGTTGAGCAATTTCTATTCCTGTTTCTCTAAGCGAATTCTCAATTGCTTTTACTGCTCCTCCTGCCCAACCATAAGAACCAAATGCTGCTGCAACTCGTTTCGTAGGTTTTAAGCCCTTTAAGAACTCTAAAAATGCGGCAATGCTGGTAAGCACATCATTATCATGGGTTGATGAGCCAACAAGAAACCCTTTAGCATCAAGCATCTCTTTAATTACTTCTGTGCGGTCGGATTGGGTTATATCGAACAGTTTTACGCTTATTCCTGTCTCTGTTATCCCCTCAACTATCTTTCTGGCCATCTTTTCGGTTGCTCCCCACATTGTTTCGTAGACAACCACTACCTTTGCTTTGGTTTCATTCTTCGCCCACGATAGATATGCGCTTACTATCTTCATCGGATCGCGGCGCCAGATAATCCCGTGGCTGGGGGCAATCATTTTTATGGGTATATTTAATTTCTGCACTTCTTCAATCTTTTTTAAAATGAGGGAACTTAATGGCCAGAGGATATTTCCGTAATATTTTGCTGCTTCATCCATAAGGCTAGCTTGATCTACCTCGTCATCAAACCTTTCAGAAGTGGCGTAGTGCTGGCCAAAGGCATCATTGGGTAAAAGGAGCTCCTCTTCGGGACAATAGGTAAACATGCTATCCGGCCAGTGAATCATCGGCGCCTCAATAAAGATCAGGGTGCGTTTTCCTAATTTTAATTTATCGCTGCTTTTTACAATCTGAAAATCCCAATTGCCATAATAATGTTTGTATAGACCTTCCTGGCATTTCTTTGTGCCAAAAACCTTTGCTTTTGGGCAAAGCTTGATTATTTCAGGCAATGCCCCTGAGTGGTCCGTCTCCACGTGGTTGATAATGATATTTTCTATCTTCTGCGGCGGGATAATCTCTCCTATTCTCTCAATCATCTCTGCGGCGAACGGACCGTATACTGTATCTACCAGAGTAATTTTTTCGTCAAGGATGAGATAGGCATTATAAGTCGTCCCCCGCTTTGTCGTATAGGTATGTCCGTGGAAATTTCTTACATTCCAGTCAACGGCACCTACCCAGAATATGTCTTTTTTTATTGCTAACCCTGCCATTTTATACCTCTCATTGTCTTAGCTCAATTTTTTCGCGACCTCAGTAACTCTCTTGCCTAATTCCTGAGCAATCTTTAAATCTGTTTCGCTGGGAGGCTGCTCTCCTCGTTCCCCCACCACTGCCGTAGGCCCATAGGGAGTACCGCCTCCTTTGGTTTCTGCCAACTCTTTTACGCTGTAAGGCACTCCTATAATTATTGCTCCGTGATGTAATAAAGTAAACATCATAGAGATAAGCGTTGTTTCCTGCCCTCCGTGCAGGGAAGCAGTGCAACCTAAATATAGCTTCGAACTAAGCAACTCCTTTTTAATATCCAATAAAGCTTTCTGTTTTTATCTCTTCCTGTTTGCACCCCAACCCCAGACATATCTCCTTCATTGCCTCTACCATCTTGGGAGATCCAAAGATAAAGACCGTGCGTTCTTTTAGATCAGCGATTTTTGCTGACACTAATGCCTTATCAATCTGGCCGAAAATGTATGTTTTATTCTTAGGGGGAGATTCGGTTACCGTATAATATACCTTTATATTCTTGTTTATGGACTGCCAGTGGTCTAATTCCGGCTTAAAGGCAATATCATTATCGCTTCTATTGGAATATAATAATACAACGTCCGTACTTAACTTTTTATCATTTATATATTCTATAATGGATATGACAGGGGTTATGCCTATACCGCCGATGAGAAATCCTATCTTTGTATATTCTCCCTTAAAAATGCACTGACCTAAAGGCGCTTTCAGTAAAATTTCATTATTAATTTTGAGTTCCTTTAATCTTTGAGAGAAAAGGGTGCCGCTTAACCTTTTACTAAATTCGATATAACCTTTGGCGGGAGACGAAGAAAAAGAAAGATACTTATTCAGCTCTTTATTATTTCGGTCGGCCTGATCAAAAATTACCTGCAAAAACTGTCCGGGAATAAAATCTATTCTCTTCTCGGGAGCAAGGCGAAAACTCTTTATTGTTGAGGTTCTCTCGATTACTTCCAGTAATCTCGCTTTTATTTCTTCCATCGTTCTATTTTAAGATTAGCGAAACTCAAGCTAATAATAGTATATTTCGTACCCTCTATCTCTGTCAATTATTATCATTGTTGCTTATGCAGCTCTTTAAACTTCTCTTCACCAATACATTCTCTAGCAAATTTACACCAATCTACACAAGAAGGTAGCCTTTGCCTGCAGAGCAAATTTTTACATTGGGGACAGGAAACCTTTACCTCATCAGAAAAAATCTCTACCTTATAGCCGCAATCTGGGCAGGTAAGCATTTCAGCTTTGATATTCCTATCATCTTGACCCGGGCATTTAAAAATCATCCTAACCTCGGCTTGCTTGCAATAATGATGCAAGGGTAATGGATCTTAACTGCCTGATTACATATCTTTCTATATTATTTATTTTTTTCCGTAAGGCGCATCTTGCTAGATTAGGGCAAACCATCTTCTTTAGAAAACATTCGTTTAGACGCAACGGACCTTGAAATATCTCAATCAAATCCGTTATGAATATTTTATTGGCCGATTTAGCTAATATAAAACCGCCGCCCTGTCCTTTATAAGATTTGACTACCTTTCTTTTATTGAGGACTTGTAGTATCTTTCTTAAGAACGGCTGGGGGATTTTTAATTCTTTAACCAACTCTGAAACAGAAACGATTCTTTCTTTGCCTTTGGCAATAAAAAATAAGGCCCTTAAGCCATAATCTGTATCCCGCGTGATTAATTTCATACCTATCTCCTTTATTTAGGCGATAAAAACAGCGGGGTAGTTTAACGTCGTGCCCAGGACAGGATACCGCAGCCCTCTTTGCAGTGCGCCACGGGGCGAAGCATATATCTAATTGTTATATCCATAATTCACCTCCCATGATAAGTTAATGATACCATATTAGTATCATTTGTCAAGAAAAAAATAAACTTTTTTATCTAAAAAATAGATTGGCTATATAACCGATGATAACAATTTGCGGGACGGTAATAATCGGCATCCAGATAGCTGTGCGCTTCCCCACATTAGTCCAAAGAAGGCCGATCTCCGTATAATCTGTGGCTACGCCCGCCATTAAAAAGACAAAACTATTTCCCAGGGCGCGTGTCTGACGGTATATCTCAAAGGCAAGCGGAGACGACCCTTCAGAGCAAACTTCGATTACAGTAGCCAGGCCCAGTGTTATAAACAAGCCCAACAAAGTCGGCCCCATAAATTTATGGAAGAAATGTACTGGAATATATGCGCCGGCAGCACTGGCGATAACTATTCCGACTATAATCCACCAGAGGACCATATCTGAAAGCGCTAGCACCCCTTTAATAATACCTTGAAAATCATTTATCGCACTTTTAAGTCCAAACCTATATTTGCTTACACGGCTTCTGAAATCTTTTATAATAGAAAAGCCTTCCGATACCTCTATTGTGTTTTTATTTGTTTCAATCAGCCCCTTCCTCTCCAATAGCATAAATATAAAACCCGTATTGATAGCGACAATTATCGCCGCAAGAATTATAAATATTCCTTTCCAGCCAAAAAAACTAACCAACATTAAGGTAATGGTGAAATTTGCCCAAGGGCTGGCAAGCAGGAAACTGACTACCGCGGGATTGGAAGCGCCTTTTTTGTGTAATTGTATGGAAAGGGCTAATATGCCATGGCTACAGGCACTCATCAGGAACCCTAATAATACCGAATTAAAAATTGTATATGGCTTCTTGCGCGAAAGAATTTTAGAGATATATTCTTGGGGCACATAGTAGTCAATAAGCCCGCCCAAAAACAAGCCTAAAACTACTGCCCACCAGATGGTTTTAAGATACGCCATTAATGACTTGCGAAACGGTAGTAAAAACGGAACAAAAAATGAGGCCACAACGATGAGGGACGTAACGCCGGCGATAATAAATAATTTATCCTTAAAAAATGCCTTTTTTGGGAAAGGATAACAGACCGCCGCCTCTTTTAATCCTTCTCGCTCAATAAACTTGTCTTTACAGCGAATACTACAGAAAAAATAGTCTTTGCCGTATCTGCTTACTTTAATGGCATTTTGGGGATTTACTTCCATCCCGCAAATAGGGTCTCTTACCATATGTCTTGCGCTTAAATTTTCTTTAAATCCTTAGTTAAGAAATAACTCAAGATTGTCCGGATAACCACAATTGCGCCCAAGATGCCTAAACTCTCCCAGCTAGGAGTAATGATGGTCTTGACGATATCTCCGGCAATAAAAAACTCCAAAGCCAATACTAAGTAGCTACCTAATTTTATACGGATAGTCTCATTTAGTTTTATAACTTCTCCCCTATTTAATAACTCTTTCTTTAAAAATTCATACAGAGAAACCACAATCCCCCAGATAGTAATTAACGCTCCGATGATATTTAAGGCAAAGCTTGCACTATTAATAATACTATGAAATGTATCCATGGCTTACCCTCCTTTTTAGATTATTTACTCCAGATAAACCAAACAAACAGGTAGGCTGCACTTACTGCTACTAGCGTAAAGGGAAGTCCGATTTTCGCAAAGTCTTTAAATTTAACTTCGTAACCCTCTTTTTTAAGCAGGCTACAAGCAACAATGTTTGCCGAAGCACCAATGGGAGTAATATTACCTCCTAAACTTGTGCCGATAAGTAAACCGAAGAGGAATAGGGAAGGATTTATCTGAAGTTTGGTTGACATGGAAATTGCTACCGGAAGCATTGCCGCTAAAAAAGGAACGTTATCCACAAACGCGGAAACAAAAACGGAAACAAACACCACTAATGTGTAACCCAAAAATATATTTCCTCCGACTAAACCGGAAAGAAAATTGGAAATTACCTCAACCCAACCCGTTAAAGCGATACTACCTACAAGGATAAATATTCCCATGAGAAAAAATGTCGTTTCCCAATCTAGAGATTTCATCCCTTCTACAATCGAGCCCTTATTGACAAATTTCTCCCAGAGCAAAGAAATGATACCGAATACTATACAGATTACACCTGCCATATACGAAAAACCCGTATCAAAAAATGAAGAAATAGCTAAGGCAAAAATTAGGATTACTAAAATAATTGCTGGTATCCAGGACTTTACTTTCTCAACAGTTATTAGCTGGGTTTTTTCTTTGTGCTTCCGGAATATAAAATAGAGAACCACAAATGAAGCCAAAGCACCAATCTCAACCGCAAAGAATATACTGGGCCTACCTTTGTAAAAGAAAAAATCGCCGAAATTCATCTTGGCAAATCCACCGAGAAGCATGCTCGGCGGGTCTCCGATTAAGGTCGCTGTCCCCTGTAGGTTACTCGATACGGCAATGGCAATCATCATATTCATTGGGTTAATTTTTAATTTCTTAGCTAATGATAAGGCGATAGGTGCAACAATCAAAACCGTAGCTACATTTTCTACAAATGCCGAAATAAATCCGGTTAACAGGCAGATGGACAATATTGACCAAGCAGTATTTTTGGCTCTATCTACGATTATCTCAGCAATATATGCCGGGACCCGGCTTTCCATAAAGATATCTGCTACTATCAATGTGCCGACAAATATCCCCATGACATTCCAATTAATAGAAACAAAGGCCTGCTTCCAAGAAACTACTCTGGTTAAAATAAGCAAAATTGCTGCTAAGATTGCAATAAGGGTTCTTTTGTTAGGCAAAAATATAAAAAGTAAATAGGCGATAATAAAAAGTGCTAAAGAAATGATTTTAGCGTCCATGGTATAAAACTAAAAAGTTATAACTTTTGGGCAATTTTGGTCACCCGTTTACCTTAATTGTTAACAATAAGATTTAGTAACTATCATTTTATGATTGTCAATTATTATACCCCTGCTTTACAAATTCAGCAATAAAAAAGGCACCGTATAAACGGCGCCAGAATTTGGCTCCCCACTTGTTATCTGAACGAACTTTCCCTATAATTTTACCCAATACTATCCACGGTTGCAAGAAGAAAGTAACCTAACTTAATTAATGGGGGTGCCGGCTACAAGATTGGATTGGTGCCCGGCACTAGGAAGTTCACCGAAAGTAAATTTCCAAAAAATCAGTCTAATCGCCACAGCAGCCGCCAGCGCCGGAAGTGTCTGGAGTTCTTACATCTCCATATAAAGAAGCAGGAAGATATGGAATTTGAGAAGGCGATGTAAAACCACTATTTGCTAAATTTGGATTCCGTAATTGTGCCTGGGCAGCCAAATATAAAGGCGAGTCGGTTGGAATGTCTGCACCCCAAGCAGTTAACATTCTCAACGCAGTCAAAGGATCATTGTTAGCAATTGTATTGGCAATTGCGCCCGCGTTACCAAGATAAGTTCCGCCAGCGGTATAAATTCCATAGGAAGGAGTGCTAGGGCCGCCCACCCAATCAGATTGCCTAACCACGCCACCAAGCATTCCCGCTACTGTGCTCGCAGTCCCTAGTGTTGCATATTCAAGTAGGTTATGAGAGTATGTTTGACCGTTAGGAAGCGTTACGGTTGGATTGGTTATATATTGTGGAGTAAAACCCGGAACTCCAATGCCACTATCATTGTTAACAGGCTCTGTGGATGGCTCGTCAGCAGTATTCTGCGTCGGAGCAGACCCACTAGAAAAGAGAGCAGCCCAACCGCTTACAAAAGGTGTACCGTTAGGTCCACCAGTCTCCTGAAAAACCTCAAGCTGTTTTTGGGTATAACTTCCGATATCTGATGGCACGTCAGTAGGACCATACGTCACTTGCTCGCCAGCAAACGTTTGGCCAAAAGACAATAAGAAAACAACAACCAAAACAATGCTTGCAAAATCTTGTTTTGTAATTTTCATCTTTTCCTCCTCGTTAATTTCCGTTCTTTCGTAACAAAGAACTTTTAATTTTCTTAAGTCCTTTCGGTAGAATAAGGTTTGTAATTTAAAATGCACACCCTAAATTAGGGTGTTGCTTCTAACCGAAAGGACGGTGATTTAATTATGGCTTGGAAACATAAACCAAAGAACAATGTATTATGCCCAAGGTGTAATTCAAAGACTGAATACTATGGTTTTAATCCTTTATACGGATTACAAAAGTATCGTTGTTTAAAGTGTCTCCATCAATTTACACCCGGCACACCTAAAAAGGTTCATAAGGCACCAAAGTTTAGCTGTCCTCAATGCGGCTCAAAGATGTATATCTTTAAGTTTGTGCCTGATGGTATGAGACTGAGATGTTCTCAGTACCGGACAAAAGGCCAAAAACATTGTAATTATAAAATCAATGTGCCTTTGCCGGGTAAAAGTTCATTTGATGTCTCATACGATTGCTTAGATGACATTAATTCAAAGATCAAAGATAAATTCTATTGGTCTCGTATGCATTATCCTAAAGAGACCGTATCCTTGGCTCTTTTCTTTATGATCTTCTGTTCTTTAGATGCCTCATTAACTGCTTTTATCCTAAAGAATGTCTTTGGCGTATCCGTCTCTCATGATAGCTTAAATCGCTGGTTTAGAAAGAGCGCACTAAGAATCCATAAGAACCTTGGACCATTGCCAATTCAAGAATGCTCTGAGGTTCATACCGACGAGACAGTATTTAAGGCAGGCGGCTTAAAGAAGTGGCTCTGGTTTACCAAGGATTACACGTATGATTCAATTCAGTCCTGGTTGTTTTCACATAGACGTGCCACTGAATTCGCCAGGAGCCTCTTAGCCAGAGCCTATAAGACTTCACCTTGTATATCTGAGGCTAAAATAGTTAGTGATGGCTTATGGAGCTATGGCTCGGCAATAGGAGACCTTAAGAATTTTAGCCTTAATAATCACATTATTTATAAAGATTTCAAAGAGCCGGTTAATAACAACCGCTTAGAGCGGCATTGGTCAACCTTAAAGACAGTTGCTAAAAGATTTAGAGGCTTTAAGTCTATGTTTGGCCTCTGGTCGTTTATTACCCTACAGGTTTATTATCACAATTACTTTAAGCCAAATAAAAGACTCAAGGGACTTACGCCTGCTGAGGCAGCGGGTGTGCCTTTGCCACCCTTTAAATCTAAATGGAAATTATTTATGCACCTTTTGAAGTAAAACTCTAAACAAGAAAGCGAGGTGATAAACAGTTGCGTCTTAAGAAGAACCTCTATCCAAAACTTTCTCGCATTGAACAAGAAGTACTCAAGGATATTGAGAAGGCTTTTGGCATCAAGGTTTATTCTAGTCGCCAGGAGCTTAAAGAAGCTCTAAAAACTAAAGATAAATAGGATTTTCAAAGAACTTTTGCCTTTACTTCGGTAGATTCTTCTGGTAATCTTAGATTATCCTACCGAAAGGCATTACTCATATTTCATTTTTGTTGCGAAAGAACCTTAATTTCTGACCTTTTTTTCTTTTTATATCTTAACTGTTATCTATTCGTAAAATAACCGCGCCGCTGGATAAATCAAATTCTAGTGTTACCTGAAAATAAAAAAACCGAAAACCTAACGGCTTTCGGTAACCCGGCTAACATTCTCGCTTTGACCCTGAAGCAAAGAATTCCAGAAAGTTCTATTTTTCCGGCGAGCTTGTTCCGTGGCTTTGCGCATCCACTACCTCCGTAGTGGAATTGCCTTTTCGCTGCCGATTGATATCAATTAAAATATAACATTTACTTAAGGCGCTGTCAAGGATACTTAAAGGAAATAGGAAAACGTTTTCTTAAGTGAATCATCCAAGACCGGGTCTTGAAACATATTGCAAATAAATAACTTACAAGACCCAATCTTGAAATGTTGGCAATCTTGAAATGTTGTACAGGCTTGCGGCTGGGTGGGGGCAGCCGCAAGCCCCGAAGTTGCCGAAAAATTTTTACCCCAAAACCAAAAAGGAGTTACTCCCAGGAGTAACTCCTTCATCAAAGATGGCTCCTCACCAGAAAGATCAACGAACCATTGCCTTAATCTTACCAAATACAATTCACGGCTGCAAGAAGAAAGATTTATAGGCATCGCGCCTTGGGGCGCTTGCATATCTTGTCTGCACCAGTCGCCCCGCTTTGGAGCGGGGCTACTTTGGCGCTCGCTAGGTCGCTCGCTTCGAGCTTTTGCAATGCGTGTTCAGCTCGGCTTGCGGCTGGGGCTGGGTGGCGGCAGCCCCAGCCGCAAGCGTCCTCGCTTCAAGATGTGCTGACACTAAAGAAATTATTTTTTATAAGCGCTCGTCCGCCATGCCGCAATCAACAAACAAAAAACTCGGCGGTGCGGCATGCCGAGCTTTTCGTATATTGGGCTTGAGAG
>Ga0315280_10003313_pt1 | contig 24876 bp, 35 predicted proteins | sample YL17G06_40_MG_FD_203697 | JGI IMG/M metagenome (GOLD analysis project Ga0315280, IMG submission 203697) | Sediment microbial communities from Yellowstone Lake, YNP, Wyoming, USA - YL17G06_40 | ecosystem: Environmental > Aquatic > Freshwater > Lake > Sediment | place: USA: Wyoming | collected...
GCCCTACGACTGCTACCTTTAGACTTTCACTATTCAAAACTTCCGCACCTACCTTAACTTTTAGTTATTATCAAAATTCAGTTGAGACCAATCATATTCCGCAGTTTTTTGCCTACTTTTATTCCAAGAAAGGTTTGTTCTTGGTGTACCAATCGATAAGCTCCGCTATGCCTTTTTTAAATGAGAACCTTGGATTATAACCCAGAATCTTTTTGGCTTTACTTACGTCGGCGTAGCTATGCCGAACATCACCTATCCGAGTCTCCTCGTACGTGTTTTTGAGTCCTCTTCTGTTCATTGCATCTTTAAGAACCTCTGCGACCTGATTTACGCTTATTATTGTGCCGTTACCGATGTTAAAAAACTCTCCTGCCACATTTTTGTTGTTTAATGCGAGCATGTTAGCTTTGACGATATCTTGGATGTAAACGAAGTCTCTGGTCTGTTCCCCGTCTCCGTAGATTATGGGAGACAAGTTTCTCAGTAACCTATTTAGAAAAATGGTTATCACTCCACCGTATGCGCACTGGATGTCAAAGCTTTGTCTTGGACCGTATACGTTGAAGTAGCGTAGAGAGACCGTTTCGAGACCATAGACTGTGTGGAAGGATCTGACGTAGTTTTCTGCAGCAAGTTTGGAAACTCCATATGGTGAAGTTGGATTCGTACTCATATCTTCTCTCTTTTGCGGTAACGATGTTTCCCCGTAGACCGCAGCCGAAGAGGCATATATGAAACGTTTCACATCGAGATCTGATGAGGCCTTCAAGAGGTTCAATGTTCCAGAAACGTTTATGTCGTTTGCAAGTATTGGATTTTGCACTGAAAAAGTTATGCTTACTAATGCAGCTTCGTGAAAAACAGCATCCATGTCCTTCACTGTTTTTTTGACCAGATCCCGATCTCGAATATCCCCTTTTACGAAGTGAAAGTCTTTTCTATTTTGATTGTGAGCTATGTTTTCTAAACGTCCCGTGGAGAGGTCATCAATAACTGTGACTTCAAAACCTTCTTTGAGAAGTCTGTCTACGAGGTGGCTGCCGATAAAGCCTGCACCGCCCGTTACAAGTACTCTTGAATAGCGCCGAGCCATAAATTTACAACATTCCTTTTACATGGTTTTCTATTTTTTGACAGAATAGCCATAAAAAAGTAATCAGCTTGCATCACCTAAGATTTGCATGTATGCCCAAAATCTTATCACTTACGATTTTCCATTATCTAGTTCCTGCGAGTAAGAATGCTATCTACATTAATGATATCTTTGGCTGTGCCTCCAGCTTTTTTCAAAAGTCGTATTGACCACTTCACATTGCCCACATCTTCTAATCTATGGGCATCACTACCTATGCTTATTTTTGCCCCTTCCTTGAGACATATCTTTAAAAATTCTAAGTCTGGTGCATGATAGAAGGAGTTAACCTCAACTGCTTTCCCTGAGGTTGAGAATAACTTGGCGATCTCTATCTTGTAATCTCTACTTATTCTCTTTACGCCTATAGCTTTTAGTATGTGAAACGGGTGACCTACTACATCAACCTCAGAGTTGGACGCGATTCCGCATAGAGCACGAAGGTAGAGGTCAGCAATAGAATCCTTGTCTTGATTCACTTTCTTAACCACTAAGTCTCCCGTCATGTTGTGAAATGAAGGTATTCGATGCACGGAAGCCACGACCAAGTCCGCTGTTCGAATCATTCTCTCAGTTGCGTCTAGTTTTCCATAGAAGTCTAAGACTTTCGACTCTATTCCAGAGATCACCTTGATGTCCTTTTCTTTTTTTACAGCTTTCATATCTGACAGAAAAGACTCGAACCAAGATGATTGAGAACGAACATGCTCGGTTATAGCGAGATAGTCCAGATTCTTTATGACACCTATTTTTACGATATCTTGAATGCTACCTTTTCCATGCGAATACTGTGAATGTATGTGAAGGTCCATGAAGGGGAACTTCAAGTGAATTCACCAAGCATCTCTGAATGGGGAAGAACCATGTCTTGCCAGTACCTAAGCATGCACAAGCCTTCTCTGAAAGAGAAAATTTGATCTAGGGGTGTCCCTGTAGCATCTTTTATCAAAATCTCGACGGAATTAATACCCGCACGTACAGTCAATGCAAGAGATGACGAAAATCGCGGATTTATCTCCAGAACATTTGCTTGGCCTGTTTGAGTATTGACCTTAAACTGAATATTCAATGGGCCATCGGCTTTAAGCAATTGAGCTATCTTAGTCGCGTTATTCTCTATTTCTATTTCGCGCACAGTAACGGCTTTGTATGTGCTTCCGCCACGCATCTCTATTCTCATCTTTGGCACAATCGCCAATATTTTTCTGTTTCTACTGACGACCACATCGACGGTGTACTCTGTTCCAGTTAAGCACTCTTGAAAGATAGGGTCTTGGATCCTTGGAACAAAGTATTCAAACAAATTCGGGTTATCCAGCCTTATGATATCTCTTCCACCGCGTCCCTTCCTCGGTTTAATGATAAGCGGAAGACCCAAGCTGTTTATTATAGTATCACGGTCACCATGAAGCATCGATTTGGGAACAGGAATCCCAGCGTCATGAAGGAGGACGTAGGTTTCCCACTTGTCAAGGGCCTTCTCAAGGAGATCGGGGGAAGCTAGTATCATCGTCGTGCCATACTTTTCAAAAGATGGTCTGGACAACGCCAATGGCAATAACTCCTCATCCACTGTTGGTATTAGCACTTTAATTTCCTCCTCAGCGCATATATGTAGTAGCCGTGGAATGAAGTTATGATGATCAGCGGGAGGTACGACGTATCCTTTGTCGACGATGTACAACCCCGCTGAAAGAGGGTTCATGTCCACCCCGACAATCCTCTTTCTCTCTCTCATCATCCTGATTGCACTTATCACCGATTGCCCAGCCGTACCCCCCACTCCCGTAACAAGGACCGACATTGTCATAGCGCGTCCTTCCACACTATATTTGTTGATATATCTACTGTCACTCAGAAATCAAAGCTTGCTTGTGCTTCAGCATGCTCCATTTTACTATCCTATAAGCTAACGTTTTGAATTCCTTTCGATTTCAAGGAGAAACTTGCCTGTCTCAAATGCTTCAGCCAATTCCACTCCCGCCTGAAAACCTCTGAATCTCGCAAGTCCTTCAACCGCGTTTGAAATATATGGGAATTTTCGGCTCTCATCCATAAAATGACTGCCTTTGAAATATACTTTTGAAGCTTGGGAACCAAAAGCCTTTAATGCCTCCAGTTTAATGCCAAAGGTCGAGCTCACGTCAACGAAAACTTGAGGGCAAAATTCTTTTAAAGTCGCAGGAGACTCGTACAGCAGCACTTTTTTCGAATTTCTGGCAGCAGACAAAGATGCCAATCCGGCGTTTCTATGATCTTGGTGGCCGTCTCTATGACTGTGAGAAAAAACAATATCGGGCTTCACCAAATTTATGATGCTTTCAATTTTCATGATGGTCTCGATTCCATCAGCGATTTTTGTATCCCACAAATTTCCAAAAAATAACTTGTCTGCACCTATTGTTCTCGCTGATTTTCTACATTCTTTCTCTCGGATTCTCGGGTCTCCAGAAGCTTCTCCCCTTGTTAAGACAAGAATGTAGACTTCGTGTCCTTCCTTCTTGAATAGCGCTAATGTTGCTCCGCAGCCAAGTTCAACGTCGTCTGGGTGGGCGCCTACAGCTAAGACTTTCACGTTACTTCACCTTCAAATCTAACAAAATTGATTATTGATCTAGCAACTCAACTTCAAGTCATCGTTCAACGTCAAACTGTAAAACTCAATCTGCAAACTAAAGAACCATCCTCTAGAGAATCAACGCGCCATATTATTATAAACCAGAGCTCAGAAACAACAAAAAGTTACCAATTTGCACAACTAGACAATGTTACAAAAAGCGGGCTTTAACAATGGTCATAAGAATCTTTATGCCGTCCCTAAAAGTATCAAGCCTAGAAAAACCCTCAAAACGCCGACAATGGGTTATAGGAACCTCCTTAACCACAAACCCCCGCTTCAACATCTTAACAACTATTTCAGTCTCGATCTCATAACCAGAAGAGTTCAGAGCCAGCCTCCTGAGAGCATCCCGCCTGTAAACCCTAAAACCAGACTGACTATCAGAAACAAAACTCCCAGTAAGAAGCAAAATCAAGGCATTAAAAATCTTGTTCCCAACGACATGCAAACGAGTCATCGCCCTATCGTCCCTCCTCCCATTAAACCGCGAACCCATCACAGCCGCCACATCATCACCATCGTTCAGTACCGGATACAACAAGCTTGGGACCTCCTCGGGCTCATGCTCTCCATCAGCATCCAAAGTTACAACGAAGCAGCCACTAGCCCGCATAAAACCTTTCTTCAACGCGTCCCCTTTGCCCAGATTCTTATGGTTACTAATGAGAATTGTGCCATTCTCCATGGCAACGTGGGCTGTTCCGTCATTTGACCCATCATTAACAACTATCACCTCATGCGGAAAACCCATTTTCCTAAGTACCTCGTAGGTGCGTTGAAGAATAAACCCCAAGCTTTTCTCTTCATTAAAAGCAGGAATAACAACTGAAACCAAAGGGTCTTCCGAATTACTTAAACGCTCAAAAGCCTGGGAGTCCTTCATTTGCATCCACCACAATGTGATTGGAAATCGCCAGCACAATCTCATGCCGAAAGACATATATCATTTATGTAAATTACTTCTATAACAAAAGCATGGAACAATGTTACAGTAATGCTTCTGCATCAATGCTCATTTTCAACTATTCCGACAGCGTCGTGTTGACTTGGCCGTCAATTTTTTCGTTGTTGGCGGTGTTGATGTCGCCGGCTAGTGTTGCCACAGCCTTTATGGTGTAGTTGCCTACAGCCACGCCAGTTGTATCCCATGTGAAGGTCAAGGTTTTGTTGGCTCCGGCAGCCAAGTTGGTGACGGTTTGCGTGGCTATCGCGGTTGTGTTGTAGTAGGCGGTGACGTTGAAGGTTTCAGCCACGGAGCCATTATTCTTAACCACCACAGTGATAGTTACGGGTTCACCAATGGTTACCTCGGTTGGGGACGGCGTTACGCTAGTAACAGCCACATCAACTTTCACTTTGAACCACATCTGACTCCATGCACAATAGGATTCCTGTTTAGATTTCCAAGAGAACTCAAAGTCTCCTGAAACTTCATTGTAAACCCAAAGCTCAAAAACCATACGAAACGAGTATCCTGACACCGCGGAAACGTTCAAATTCATCTTATTCAAGTCTAATGATGCATTGTTTACTACTAACCGAGTGATTACAATCGAGTCTTCACGAGGAATAACTTCTGAAATACGCCAGAAAAACGGGAGTAACAAGGTTTCATCAGTTGTCAAAGCAAGAGGGAACTCAAAAAAGGCGCCGCGCTCGCTAGGCCTGCGTTCAGAAGTATCAGGACCCTGCAAAGTCGAATTAAGAAGCTTAGCCCTAATCAAAACATTTTGAGCGCTACCCATATGATTGTGAACATAAATATACCAACTAATCAAAGTATCATTTCCAATATTCGGATCATTGTTGGGATAATAATCTTCAGCCCTTTTTCCCTCACCAAGGAGACCCAACTCAAAAAATCTCTCCTCATACTTAGGCCAAAAAGCACTGATAACAGCAACAGAAATGATCAGCATCGAAACCAAGCCTAACACTACAAAAACGGTACGGTATTCCTTAAGACCCACCAAGGGCTGGCCTCCTAGTGTGCACCTCATCCTCAAAATTATAAAACTTGACCAACTAATCATAAACTGCTAGAGCACATTTTTCCAGCTTCATTTTCTTGTTGTTGGCATCTTCGACTTGCCCTCTAATCTCTTTTTCATGCTCAATGTAATCCCTGAACCCCTTAAGGAACTCCCTCCCCCTTTCCGTAACCATATACTCATCATCCCTAGGCTCGATTAGACCAGCCTCTAACGCCAATTCAATGCTTTCAAAGTGCAAAAAGTTAGGTAAAGATATAATAACTGCATCCATGTTTCCATGAAAATCATTCAATAAACTATGATAATCAGTATAGAGATTCTTAACACCAACGGACCGTGCTTTATTTAGGGCTCTTTTCGAAGAATCAGCTGCAGCAACCACCCTAACATCATCGATATGCAAACAATTCATCATATGAAGCCTACCCATGTTTCCAAGGCCGACTACACCAACATTCAACATCTTTTCCGAGTCCTCCAGCAGATTTTCTCTTACCGCAACACTTTCGACTTAAGCACCCTTACAAAAAAGCGGAATTTAATGCATAAACATATTTGAACCCAAATAGAACCCCCTCTAGGGGTCTAACAACAGAGCAAAAAGACCGTTCCATAAAAAAGACAATACTCTTGAAAGCTAGGTTCAAAAAAGCATTTTTAGATGCAAAAAGAGGATATAAAAGATGGATGATATGATTAGTTTATTTTAGTGGTTAGTTTGGAATTTTTCACTCATATTTTGAAGGAAAGCACCTGGTAAGGACTTATTCAAAAAGGTTAAAGGCTTTCAATTTGACTACTAAACCATGCAAGTCTTCGTGGATGAATCAGGGGATTTAGGTTTCACTAAAAAATCCTCCAATTTCTTTGTTGTCGCTTTTATAGTTCCAAAAAACCCTCAAATATTGGGGAAGAAGCTCAAGCGTCAGTTAACTCGCCTTCATAGGCGAAGAAAATACGCTGGCAGCGAATTTAAATTTTCTCGATGCAGAGATGAGGTTAGAAAAATCGTATTGGAAAAGATTTGTGAAGAGGAATTTGATATAGGACTTATTATTCTGGAGAAGAGAAAGGTACAGTCAAAGTTAAGAGATGCAAACATTTTGTATAACTATACTGTAGTACATCATGTTATCCGCAACATTTTGTTGTCCCTAGGGAAACGCGAAAAAGTGAATATTGTTCTAGACAAGAGCCTATCGAAAAGCAATAGGTTAGCTTTTAACGATTATGTGCAAAACAAAGCCTCTTGGATTTGGACACAGGAACTTAATAGATTTCCTCCTCTATCCGCTCACCGCATTAGAGTCGATCATCGAGATTCTGAGACAGAATCTTGTTTGCAGGTTGCAGATTTAGTGGCGGGTGCTACTTTTCACAAATATGAATTTAAAAATGATTGTTACTACCGCATTTTTGAACGTAAGATACGATATTCACAATACTTATGGCGTTAAGAAGTAGCGAGCCCATCCTACCGCTCCCATCCCGCTTCCACGGGCATCATTGCCTCGGATGGGTCTTACACGCAATTAAGAGTTTGCCTACTTAACTTAAAAACTTTTCGTGTACGCAGATAAAAGTAACCGGTAAATCACCGTTTGAATCGATAAAACTCAGTGAAAAAACAGTTACTTTTTGACCACGGTAAACCTCACGGTTTTATATGGCTCTCTAGTAATTTTTACGTGTTTTCACCAATAAAATGTTAAAGGACCCAGCCCTCCCGCAACAAAACAAAAAACCATAGAAACAATTTAAAGTATATAAGCAACTAGGCAGCGTTCAATCTCCCTAAATGTTTCGTTGTTATACCCCATGTTGACCCCTATAAAACACCTAAACTAAGCCCAATTCAAATTCCATTCAACAAAAACAAAATCCATTAAACTCCTTTCCCGCCACCGAGACTTTTCCACAAAAACAATGATCCCCCTCTAGGGGGACTATGCGAGGGAGAATAACGCAAATAACTTAACAACGCTAAGAACATTAAGGACTTTTCCTCACTTTTCCAAAACTTTCGGTCTTCTAAAAAGGATTGATGGCAGAAAGTATTTAAGTGTATTTTTCTACTTTTCTCTTGGTGGAGAAATTGGCCGCAACCATAAAAATCGAACATGCGAAAAAGGAAAAGCTAGACAAGTTTCTCGCCTCCCTATTGCTCCAACAAGGCGTGAAAATAACCCTCCAAGAAGCAGTCGGCTTAATGGTAGACTACGCCCTCGAAAACGAAGAAGATATAATCAAAAGACTGAAAGAGTTACCTCCCCTAGAACAGGATCCCGCGTGGAAAGCCCTTGAAACCCCCATGCGCTGGGGAATAAAAGACTCCTCAAAGAGAATAGACGAATTCTTATACGGGAGATAAACCTTTGGCCGTGTTCATTGACACAGGCGTTTTTGTTGCCCTACGAAACGCTGACGACAAATTCCACATAAGAAGCAAAGAGCTAATAAAAAGGGCGTTGAAAGGCGAATTCGGCAGAGTATGTACATCTGACTATGTAATAGATGAGGCGATAACAACAGCCCTTGTAAGAACGAGAAGATACGACTTAGCGATAGACATCGGCAAATACATCATCGAATCACCAAGGATCACAAAACTTTGGACCACAAAAGACACCTTTGATACAGCATGGCAAAAATTCAAAACCTTCAAGGATCAACCCTTAAGTTTCACCGACTGCGTAACATTAGCTCTCATAGAAAAAAACCACATCAAACAAATCATAAGCTTCGACTCAGGCTTCGACGGACTAATTCAGAGAATCTATTAACCCTTCTTCAACTGACGGATTTCTCTTATCGCAACATCTTTGACTTAGGTATTGTCACAAGAAGCGGGCCTTAAACGCATGAAGATATTTGGATCCAAATACATCCCTCCTTCTACGACTCTACGACTAAAAAGTTATAGATATAAATGAAACCAAGTTTCCCAGACAGTTGGTTCCCTTAGATGTCTTCTTAAGATTGATCCGGTATGCTGGGACGCGCGCTATCATGCCGTCTTTTAACAACTTTGGATAACCCTTAAAAATCACCCATGTGATAGTGTTTAAGGCTATTTTATGAGCTTCCTTGCGTGCTTTCTGCTTTCCTTTGCCTGTTCTACCGTTGAACCCGTCTCTAACTCATAGGTTTTCGCTAGACTCAGAACGTCATGGACTGATACGCCGAGTATCTCAGCGGTTTTTGAGAGCGAGATTTTTCCTTTAGCGTAGAGGTTTAGAACGTAGGGTTTCATCCCTTCATAGAGCAATTTTCTCAGAGCAGTCTTCTCATCTATATACTCCTCCTTAGCTAAAGTTTCCACTACATATCTCATGCTTTCCGACATCTTTAGATTAACTTCCACCTTCGATCACCCTCTTAGCTGCCAAGTAGTTCTCCTCCTTAATATAAGGTTTTAACATATTTAAACTTCTCAATCCCCCTTCCCTGCTTATCGCCTTTATCTCAACAAACCTTGCGATAACTTCTGAAGGTATGATAAACGGTACATCGTTTTCCTCTAAAACCTCAAGGAAAGCTTTATCATCTGAAACTATTGCATCAGCTTTTAAACTGAAAAACAAATGGAGTGTTGTTTTCTCACCAGACCCCAGCTCCTCCTTCCCCGTTAAAACGGCTTTAGCTCTTTCGCTTTCCTCAGCCTTCGTGACTTTCAACACACTCCTGTTAACAAGCGCTTCAACTGTAAAAGCGTCCTCGTAAAGCCTTACTTTACCCTTGGTGACAACCTCTTCGTAGACCTCGCTGGAAATGAAGCATAAAAACCGCCTAAGCAAGTGCTCCACAATGGAAGACTTGACAAGCTTAATTAAACCATCAGAGTCAAGAACGAGTGTTCTCATGCGAAACACTTAGCCTTTTAATAATAAATAAGGTTTCATCTGAACTCTTCTTCTCTTCGCAAGAAAGGAGAAAGAACTCGCCACCAAATAACGAGATAATGGAAAAGAATAACATCTTTTTGAGTTCCATGGCGAATTTCTCTTGTTGCAATACCTTTGACTTAGGCACTGTTACAAGAAGCGGGTCTTAAACGCATGAAGATATTTGGATCCTAATATGCGAGGTATGTTGAAAAGGGGGAGAGGGGGGTTATTGGAAAAAATCACTATCAAAAATTTCACGCAAAAAATAACGCGCTACAAGAACATTCGAAAACTCTTTCATGCCAACAACTCACAGCCGAAAGACAGCTATAGAAGCCTTAAAGCGTGTATAAATGTTTAGTTAAGTCTCACGCCCTAGCTGTGAAGCTTCTGGTGGGGCTTACTTCTCCACTCACCGGATCCACGGTTAGTCCTAATGCCTCTAGAGTGAAGACGCCCAGAATGGGCTCTTCTGTCTCAAATATTCTGACTTCAACGATGTCGCCGCGGCCGCCCAGTTCTGCGTAGGCTAAACTGACCCCCGCCTTAACTTTCCTTTTGTCAGCTAAAGTTACGTCGCTCTCGCCGACGATGGTCAACCCCAATTCGTCCGCGAGCTTGGGTGAGATGCAGGTGTATGTTGCCCCGGTGTCCACAAGCATCCTCTTCTTGATCACCTTAACCCTCCTCGGGTCCCCCAAAAGGGCATCAATGTAGACGTGCCCCAACAGTTTCACCGTGATATATCAGGAAGAGAATTAAGTATAAACCTTTCCGTGGTTCACAATGACATTCTATAGCGTGATAAGCGCGTTTTGCGAACTCGAAAAACAACTGAAAATGACATCTTTTTGAGTTCCTCGGCGGATTTCTCTTATCCCAATACCCTTTGACTTGGACACTGTTACAAAAAGCGGGCCCTAACGATGGTAAAAAGAATCTTTAGGCCATCCCTAAAAGTATCAAGCCTAGAAAAACCCTCAAAACGCCGACTATGCGTTATAGGAACCTCCTTAACCACAAACCCCCGCTTCAACATCTTAACAACTATCTCAGTCTCGATCTCATAACCCGAAGAGTTCAGAACCAGCCTCCTCAGAGCATCCCGCCTATAAACCCTAAAACCAGACTGACTATCAGAAACAAAACTCCCCGTAAGAAGCAAAATCAAGGCATTGAAAATCAAAGGCTCAATCAAAATCCCAGAAGCACAGAAGAACTATTCAGAATTTTTCTCAAAGTCCTTGGAAGTGAGAACTTCAACCTCAGTCTTGGATTTCTCAGCCATTTCATCATCAAAAGTCACCAAAATAGCCTTTTTCTCCTTTGCAGCTTGAACAACTATGGCGTCCATCCCCCTTAGCTGTAGTTTTACAGCAAATTCTGTGGCCTCCCGTCTTCTTTTCCCATCGAGTTCGATATAACCGATGAAGTTCGTGTCCTCCCACTTGTCAAGCTGACGCTTAACCGAAACCGCCTTATCCACTCCAGCACGCCTTGAAATCGCCCCACAAACCTCAACGGGCACTATAGCACTCGTAGTCACATGATACTCCCCAAGAAAAACCTTTTCCATCACCCGCAACGCCATGGGCCTAAGCTTATCTCCCTTCACAAACGCCGAAACAAGAACCGAAGAATCCAACGTTACTTCCTTCGCCATAGCTTCTCCCTATCTTCCCTGACCGCTTCAACCGCTGAAACATCCTTCGGCCAACTCCTCCCCACATCCTCAGCCACGGCATCGAGCTCTTCCAACAAGGCGTCAACCGAAACCGGAACCAACAAAACCCCCTTATCAGTTGAAATTTGTTTGACTATGCCTCCCTCTTTTATTCCGTGTTTTTCTCGAAGCTCCTTCACCACAACAACCTGCCCCTTTTGTCCAACCCTGCTACGGTATTTCTCAGTCATACATGCCACCAAGTATAATAAAAGAACAAGTATAAATAAACTTTACGTTATAAGTAATTCTCGTTATACCACTGCGAGAGAATAACTAAGAAACCTTCATGTTAAGCCTTAGGCTAACAAAGCATCCATGATACTGAAACTCGCTGGCATTACTTGGAACATTTATCAACACTTCAACTAAAGGCGCAGGTGGCCTAAAGCGGCTAGATACGAAGCCTCTAACCCTCAAAGTATAGCCACCAAGGGCTCCTTACTAACATACCCCACAAACAGCTTACCTGGATCTAACCCTCTCTCGCGAAGCTTCCTTAGCAGCAGGTTAAAATCTTTATCGCACTCAACAACAACGCCCTCATCCTCCACAGCTATCCACTGACCATCATAAAGCTCAGCAAGCTTGCCATGCTCCCGCTCAAACCAGCCGTGAGCCCTACTAAACTTCACATAGTCCACGGAAACCATAACACAACTCAACGAGATAATCTAGCTACACGCAAATAAATCTTCAGTACGCTAAGACTTACCAGAACTAACCTTAGGCCTCATCCTCAAGATCCTCCGATAATAACGCCTCTTAAAAAGCGCCAACCAAGAAAACTCCCACAAACAATAACCACCGAGGAAGCCACCCATCCCACTATTAGAGTTCCCCAAAACAATAAAGCGCATAGAAACATAAACCCGCACCCCCACTCTAGCGCGCGACGCGTCCACGACAAAAGAGAAATGTTTTTATATTTTCTATAATTCTTATAGAAACTGTGATAAAATGTCCACAATTCAAGTTGAAAACGAAGTAAAAGAACAGCTTTTCTCCATAGCCGCGGAGCTACAATCCAAACGGGGCAAGAAAACCTCCCTCAACGAAGCCATAAAACACCTAATAAACATCTACCACTCCGAAAGGCGAGACACTCCAAGAATACTGTCTCTTTTCGCCTGTCTAAGCCCTGAACCAAAAGCCCGCACCATCCTAAAGGAACTAAGGGCCAAAGAGGAAAAAAGGCTTGAAGAACTTAAGAGGAAACACCGCGCTTGACTCCAGCGCCCTAATAGAATACCTAATGGGTACAAAAGCCGGCGAAACCATAAAAGAATACTTCGAAACACTAAAACCAGAAGAAACAGCCAACTGCTCAATACTTACAATATCCGAAATATTCTATATACTATGTAGACTCAGAGGAGCCAAATTCGCCGAAAATAAAATGAATGACATGCTTAAGTCCCAAATTTTAGAAGTTTACAACACAACAGACTTCGCCATAGAAACCGGTAAAATCAAATGCGAAAGAGCCATATCCATGGCCGACTGTAGCTGCATCGCCACAGGCAGACTGGCCAACGCTAAAGCCGTTTTCGCAAGAAAGGAAGAAGAACTCATCAGAGAAATGGAAAGAAAACCCTTCGACGTGGAAATAGTATTCCTCGAAGAATAACGCGCGCGATCATAAGAATCCAGAAAGTTCGAATCTAACCCAAGAAGACTCCCATTACTCTTTTCGCCAAGGTTTTGTGGCTGTTAGCTTATTTTTGAAAAATATAGCATTTTCTTGTTTAATATGGAAATTCTGATACGTGATAAACTTCTATTGGCGGCTTTCTTTCCTTAATCCTGTCTGTAAAGTTTTCCTTATCCAAAGATGTTAGCACCGCGTTTCTGTATATCGCCGTAGCGAGATATAGCGCGTCAATGGCATAAACCCCGTATTTGCTGCAGAGTTTGGATGCCTCCAAGCAGAATTTTTCATCGCACAAGTCGATAAGTAGGGGATTTACCATTTTCCCCAATGTTTTCTCAGCTTTCACGGCTACTTCTGAGCTTGTCTTTCTAGCTAGGGTCCCGACGACTTCTATGTACACCACACTTGGCTCCGCCAGTATAAAGTCTTTGGGCACTTTACCTAAAATTTCAGAGCACTCATCGCTATACTCTTCATCCATTTTGAGGGCTGCAACGAAAACGTTGGCGTCGAGCGTCAGCAGCTTTCTAGCAATCAAGCCTTGTCTGCCTCACTCTCCATGTCCTCTGCTTCGCCTAAACTCCCTTAAAACCGACGGCCCTTTCCACAACTTTGAAACAGAACCCCTTAATGATAGGTAGTCCTTCACGGCATCCTCCATTTCCTTAAGTGCGGTTTCATCTACAAGGAGCACTTTTGAGGTTAGCAGCTGCCTTACCTCGGCTACCTCCCTCTCTATCTTGTTCAGCCTCTCGATCATCTCGCTCACGACAAACACCTACTACATATAGCAACCACAATGAACATTTAAATCATTCTCCCCGGATTCCGCGCGAGGGATCCTAACCTAAACGCATGCACCAGCATGATGCTAATCTACGTTAAGCAATACTCGGTCACCTTTAAGGCCAAGCTCCACACGGTGCTAAAAAGGGCATCATCCAACACTTCAACGTGCACGCGCATAAATTAAGTTTTAAAAAATAACCCCACGCACGATTGACCGTAAAATGACTTAACTAACTTCAATGTTTAGGTCAAAGTTTTAAGTTAGAAATTCTAACTGACACCACTTCTTCTAATTCCTCAAAATGTCTTTCCTCATTCAAGATTACCACGGGTACCTTCCCCTCATCAGAGAGGTCCAACGCCAAGGCAGCATCAAAAACAAGTCTTTTCAATAATTTACTTTCCAAGCTCTTCACGTCTTTCCTTTTCAGCGCGAATTTCACGTTCCCTCTCCATCAACAAAACCTTAGAAGCCTCAACGTTTCCAAGGAAGCCAAAAAACTCTGAGAGCCTAGGCACCCTTTCTAACAAAAGCCTATTCTCATCTAAAGCAGTTACAATCAATTCAGTCCCTTTCGTGAATCCATACCTATTCCTGACCTCTCCAGGGATAACTATCTGCCCCTTAGATGAAACCTTAACTTTATATCTTGAACCTTCACCCATAACTGACCACACTCTTAATCTCACCTAAAGATGTATAAATCTTACCTTTCCCACGGTAAGACGCGGGATCCACGCCGATTTCTTGCATGCATATCGGGACATGTCGTTAACGAACGATTAGCATCGATTGACTTGAAAAAAGTATATAAAATCCAAGTCTAACAATATCTATGGTGCTTAACATGCCCACAACCGTTGAGGTAACAGGAGATTTGGAAGACAAGCTAGAAAAACTAGTTCTAGCGGGACACTATGCCACCAAAAGCGAGGCGATAAGGGATGCGATACGACACTTGTTACAATCTTACAGCATGGTGGATGTAGCGGTCTCCTTATACAAGCAAGGCAAGGTTTCAGTGTCTGCCGCCGCCCACATCAGCGGAGTGTCCATAATAAAGATGATGGAAATCCTAGCGGAAAGGGGGATTCAACCAGCCTTAGGGGTTGAAGACAAGGAAAGCCTCGAAGCAGACTATCGAACCCTCCGAAGGCATACATAATGCTCATTCTGAACAATAGCGTGATAAGCGCGTTTTGCGAACTCAAAAAACTCCAACTCCTTAAAAAGATAATCTACTCTATAGGGGATAAAGCAGCTGTCCCTACCTCTGTCCGAGCCGAAATCATATATCCCGAAGCCCTCGAGGCTATTTGTATAACATCAGAAGAATATTCAAATAAGAAATGGATACTCCTTCTCGACCATAAAGACCTCAAGAAATACGCTTCTGATAGAGGGATACACGAGGGAGAAGCAGCGGTCCTTTACTTAGCCGAAAAGCAGAAGGCAACAGCCGTGCTAGACGACTTCAAAGCCAGAGAAATCGCCAGAAAAGGAAACATCAAGCTCACCGGAACCATCGGGCTTTTAAGAATAGGATACCAAGAATGCCCAATCTCCACAAAAAAGGAACTCACCCAAATAATTGATAAACTAAAATCATTACACTTCTACATACCAAGAGACGCCGAAGAATACCTCCTCCAAGCCAAAAAGCAACCATCCAATAGCCCTCGAAAATAACATCTTTTAAGTTCCTCAGCGGATTTCTTAACATTCTCTTTGTAGCTTTCCTTCAACTACCTTAAGAATCTCCTCTACTGCTTTCATGAATCTATTAAGGTCTACATCTTCACGCAATCCAAACCTAGTGTAATCCATGTAAACTCTCAGGAGCCTAAGCAGGTAATTCTGAAGTGGCAATAGCTCAGGATGCAACACGACGAACTTCTTAATGGCCTCCTCCTTCCTGAAGATGAAAATTTTACGCATACACAAATACGTTTCCATTAGGTTTAGGAGCGGCCCGAAAATATGGGCGACATATGCCAAGTTAAATTCTGAAAGAGGCGAGTAAACCTTTATGGCCTCACGCACCTCAGAACTGGCGATCCTCAACGTATCAATGTTTGTGTCGCTGAGGTTTTCGATGGCTGTCTTGTAGCTTCCATCATCATTTAGCACCACCCCCTCCCCAGCCAAGTGGTGGATAAAAGGCAGTCCCAGTTTGGCCATTGACGCTAACTCTTCAGGTGAGTAGACGGAAACTTCAAAGCGATGATTTAGGTGATGAACAACCCTGCGCGCTTCAAGTGTGTTGCTACACACAAGAAGTAGATCCACATCGCTAAATTCATGCACATCGCCTCGAGCCGTGCTACCGAAAAACATGACGGAATGCACCTTAGACACAATGGAAACTTTGCCAACTAACTCGTTGACGTCTTCAAGTAGCTGCCTCCTTAGCTCACCGGCCTTCTCCCTTACAATCACTTGGTCGCACCACACAAAAAATTAACTCGGCTGCTATTATACTTTCGTAACCGCGCTAACCGGCTTCATTAAAAGCAGGAATAACAACTGAAACCAAAGGACCCTCTGAATCCCTTAAATATTCAGAAGTAGGGGCACTCCTCATCCTTCATACCTACTATGATAATTAAAATCACTTAAGAGGAAACGACGTTGACTCCATGATCATCAATCACTAAAAGCAACAAAAAGTAACCAATTTGCGCGCAAACAAGTAGTCTTCTCGTTACTAACTTCATATATTTAAACAGGGATTTTCTAAAAATCCAGTAAACTCCTTCTTTTAATCTCCTTAACTTTATCGAAATCTTGGTCTTCAGAAACAAGCGTGAAAATTCCGTGGTTTAAAGCACAGGCGAGGTGAATCGCATCTCTAGGGTCAAGTCTATACTTTTCAGCAAGACCATATGCCGACCAAATTATTTCATCATTAACATCTAGGAACACTAGATTCTGAATCTCTAGAAAGGCTTTAGTGGCTCTCAATGCTTTTTCAAAATCCCTATGTTTCTTTACGCCCCAGAAGACTTCATCAAAGCTCAATGCAGAAGTCGCAGCCGCCATTTCACCTTTCTGTATTTTCTGAACGAGTTCCCTAGCCTTTTCGCCTTCTTTTTCTGTGTTTAGAATCGCATTTAGAAAAACGTTTGCGTCTAAGTATATCATTTAAATCTTCTTTCAAGCTCTTCAACGTATTCGTGAGGTTTAACTTTGACAGATTTTCCAGACTCGGCAATCTCTTTGAAAACAGCCGTTGCATCCTCTCTTGGCTTTTCCAACAGTAGCCCATCTTCCCTCAGTGTAAACGCGACTTTGGTTCCTGGATGCAAACCTAAAGATTTTCTAAAGACCTTAGGAATGACGACTTGACCCTTTGGGCCGATTTTCATTTCTTCCCTAATCATTCTTACCACGTCTTATACGAAAGTATAACTCATATTTATACTTTCCTCCATCGCTGCAGGCGTCAACAGATAATTAAATCTGTTTCGCAAATTCATTCCAACATTTGGCTTTCGCATGCATACATGAAATGTTTATAAAACATGTAATATTTACATTTCATAGGTGATGGCATGAAGAAAGGAAAGGTCGTTCAAACAGAGCTTGTTGAGCGTGAGTATGAGCTTTTCCAAAAAGTTGCGGAAAAAAGGGGTGTAACAATAAAGCAGGGATTGCGCGAAGCAGTTCAGCAATGGGTCAGCACGCAAATCGCGGTTGCGGAGGATCCGTTGTTCAAAATAAAGCCAGTGAAGACCGGAGTGAAGACCGATTCATCGAAACTCGACAAACTTCTTTACGAGGGAAAGTCTGAGTGAAAATTTTCATAGACACTTCAGCCTTAATAGCTTACTACAACATTGATGATGAGCACCATGTCCAAGCCCTTGAGATCATGGAAAAAATTAAGAAAGGCGAAATCCCTCTAACGCGCCTCTACATAACCGACTACATCTTCGATGAAACAATAACCTTCATCGAGTGTGTGCTCAATAAACATGAACTCGCCCTCAATGTAGGGGAGGCGTTACAAACATCACCGTTCACCTTAATGATCCAAATCAGTGAAGACCTATTCAAGGAAGCTTGGAACTATTTTAAGAAAAACAAGGGCTACAGCTTCACAGACTGCACATCATTCAATGCCATGAGAAACCAGGGCATTACCCACGCCTTCACCTTTGACAAACACTTCCAAAATGCTGGTTTTCAAACGATCCCATGAAGGAAAACGAAACCAAGTCCGAAGTAAGACGGAGAAGGTTTGCATGCGCACGCAAGGCTTGCTAAAGCTAGCCTCCAAATCCATACTTAAAATTGTGAAACTTGACTAAGCTAGTCATGAACTGTTAGAGCACATTTTTTCCAGCTTCATTTTCTTATTATTGACCTCTTCGACTTGTCCACTAACCTCTTTTTGATGTTCAGTGTAATCCCTGAATCCCTTGAGGAATTCTTTCCCTTTCTCTGTGACCACATACGCATCATCACTAAGTTCGATAAGGCCAGCATCCAAAAGATCAGTTAAGTACCGATTTGTAAGCTCATAACTCAAATTTGCTCCATACATAATATGGGTTTTCCTTGAGCCTTTACCGGCCGCGAAGAGCATGTCTGCTATAATCTGCAGTTTGCTCCTATGCCTAGCTTTCCTCAAAACTCAGGCCCCAGAATTCTATCCGACATAAACTGATGCTAAATTCTTATGCGCGGTGTATCCAGCCTCTACCGCCCTTTTTGAGCTGCTGATTCCCAGAAACAACTACTTTCATTGGCGTGGGTCTTCTCCTTACGTTACTTTTTTGCTTGCTGAGAACGTCCCTAACAAATTTTCTCCATCCGCCAACGGAAGGACTGGGTGAAACGGCGTTATAAACCTCGGACGTCATATACTGTTCTATTATTTCGCTGAGGTTTAGGGGCTTGTAGTCTCTTGTGGCTAGGACAATTAAGCCCTTCTCAACAAAAAGCTTGGAGTAGTCTTTGTCGGCTATGCCTTCGGCTCTCACATGGTCGTCTATGCGGTCTCGCCATAGCGTTATCCACGTATCCTTTAATTCCTTTACGAGTTGTCTCCATTCTTCCATGCTTTCCACTCGTTGATCCCTCCCTGACGAGAGCGGATGAGAACCCACAGCGACTTCAATGTCTGCTATAATCCATTCTGAAACACGCCATGAGGTCGTCTATATTTTCATGGTTAGTTATTAAGAAGTTTGTGAAATGAATTTCTAGAATCTTTATTCAGAAAACTTTGTTAAATTTATGGTATAATTTTCTATAAATAAGTTACAAGACATTAATATGTTTATCCAAATTTTTCTAGAAAGAAGATTCCGAAGACATTTAACCTCAAAACGCTATTTCTCATAATTAACCCGGAGGGAAAAATTTTCCTAGTTATCAATAGGATCCTTGGGTTGCTTGAAGACGGAGATTGGCTTGACTTTAAGGAGATAGCTGAGAAATCCGAACTAACTGAATCCGAGACTGAGGTGATCCTAGATTTTCTGACCAAATTCCGCTTTATCGAGTTGGATGAAGAGCGGCGAAGAGTAAAGGTTACTTCTCCAGTGTTAAGGTTCCTTCAAAAAATTAGACAAATCGAACGTTAAGCCTTAAGATTGAGTTGCGGCTAGAAAAGCTTTCAATTTGCGGTAGGCTTCTAGGAAGGCGCGACCCTCATTTGTTATTTTTAAAATTTCTATTTCGCTTTCTTTTGTTTTCTGCGAAGTTATGAGGTCGTTCTCCGTAAGGAGCTCTAGATAAGCTTGAAATTGCCTAAAACTGAGGTTGCAACTATACATGACGTGGGTCTTCCTCGCTTTGCCGGTTGCCTTCTCCAGAATACAGGCTATAATGTCTATTCTGCTTCGATGGAGAAAACTTGATCTCTTCCTTACGTGAGCCAAGTAAGCACCAAAATTATGTTAGAATTTTCTCACTTTTAAATTATTATGGAACTTTAGGTAGTATGAAACAAAGCTCGGCCTTTCACTTATAACTGATTAGTGATCCTCTATGCCATATCATGAATCAAAAACAATGTTATAGACGTGTTGTCCACAAGCTATTTAATTCCTAAAAAGAATTAAAAAGCATAGTCGTTCTAGCTGATGAAGTGAGGAAATGGCTGCGATTGAAAAAGCCCTTGACATATTAAAGGATGGCGAATGGCATAGCCTAGACGCAGTTAGAGAAGAGCTTAAGCTAACTGAGGACGTAGTTAAAAAGGTTTTATCCTTCTTGGCTGAGTTCAACTTCATAAAGTTTGATGAGGAAGGGACGAAGGTAAGGATCGACCACGAGTTTCAAAGGATTTGCATGGAATAGAATTAGATGAAGAGATTCAGAGCCTCTTCAATTCCTCGTATTTCTTGAGGAAGTCGCGCCCCTTCTCAGTGGTTTTATAGACCGCCCCCTTGTTCGTTTCCGCGTAATTTATGAGACCCCTCTTAATTAGAAGGGGCAAATATCTTTGCAACTGCCTAAAGTTAAGGGCTGCCTTATACATGATGCGCGTTTTCTTAACGCCACTTGTAGCCGACTCTAGTATGCTGGCAATGATGTCCATTCGACTTCGACGACGAATTTTCGAATTGACGTTAAAGTTTCCAAATTGATTTATGATTCTGTCTCCCTCCTTGATCTAAGTTCTAGGATAAAATACTATAAAGGAATTATTTCCAATTGAGATAGATCGGAAGTAGATACCAAAGTTCCATAAAATGAAGTCGGGGCCATCAAGCTTATATGTTTAACTGTTTAACATAATTATGATGTAAAGTTGAAAACCCTTCATTCCAGAAATAGTTCAATCAACCTACTGTTAATCCTACTATGCATAACAGCTTTCATAATCCTAAACATAAGAGTCAATAAAGCCCAAACCGATTCAGGCGACGCTTATTTCACCCGCATTCTCGTAACAAACGGCAGAGGCGCAGTCGACATCATAAGTGGAGGCATGGCCAAAGTCTATTCGCTTCAGGCACCAGTCTGGGTGAACCTCACAATCTATAACGAAAACTGCACCACTGAGGGGCTAAACTATGCAAACTTTGTTGTTAATGTTACAGAAGGCTCTGACACTAACTCTTGGACTCTAGAGAGAGTTTTTAAGGGCGGCTCAAAGAACTTGTCCCTCGCATATCCCTATGGAATAGCGGGTCCTAAGACAGTAAACCTGAAAGCAGAACTTTTCTTGAACAATTCGGGAACTTACACTCTTGAGGACGTGCGGCAATTCTCCATACGGGTTGTTTTGTTATCAATTGAAGAAGATTCGGTAAATTCATCGTTAGTGGAAATCTGTCAGACCGACAGTTTCGATCTTACACTTAATGTGCAGAACACGGGAAACGATGTAGCTTATGCAACAAACATCACCATAGGGAATTCCGGCGAATTGTCAATAATCAGTGGTGCTTCGTGTTATTTGGGCGATCTCGGGGCTAGTGAGATTGGCACTGCTTCGTTCAGCTTTTCTGTGCCGTTATACGCCTCCCTAGGAGTGCATACAATCACATTCACCTGCATCTACAATGATTTTAGTCAAACAACCCGAAACAATTCTATCACGGTGGAAATCGTGGTTAAAGACGCTTCCATAAAACAAAGGGCACAGAATTCAATTGATCAGGCAGAGTCAAAGATCAGATGGATGCAAGCATTCGGTTGTTGGAGTAAGGATGCCAAAACAAAGCTAGATGAGGCAGTTACTGATTATGAAAAAGCAACGATGGCATATGAGATGGGAAACTACACCTACGCTGCGTACTATGCGAACAAAGCCATAGACCTCCTAAACGAGGCTAACCAAATCGAGACAATTTATCGAATACCAGTGTACGCATTTTTGGCTTTAACTTGCATCATAGCGGTGATCATCATTTACGCCATCATCAAGAGAAGACGCAATCGCAGTTTCCAATCCGGATTTTAGTAGTTAATTGGCTCTGCGTCATCTGGGAGCCTGAGTGTCGATGATCCTGATAGAGTAGAGCCAGATTAACCATGCGGCGATGACGACGACGGGCGCGACAACCTCCCATACGATCTTGTGGAGGAGGTTCATCACGTTTACGCCGTATTTATACCCGCATAGGATCGTGAGATAAAGCCTAGCTATGTTTAGAAGGAAAAACATCGGTTCTCCAATGATGAGCACTCTTGCCTTCTCTTTAAATTTAACATGAGGCGTAGCCATTATGAATGCTAGGAAGAGCACCATAGATAGGACTCCGGTGCATTGCCATGCAATATCAATCAACACCCGCTCACCGCTTTTGCACAAAAGAGATAGGGTTACAGGAGTTAAGAGGGAACCAGTCACTCCACTGATTTTGGTTAGGTTAAAGATTACGCTAGACACAGCTGACTGCAGTGGGAACAAAAGAGAACCCCAAAACAAGAATACAAATAAAGGTGATGAAAAAAGCAGTAGGCGAACTAAGAAGACGGCCGCATCTTGCAAGTACTCGCTTGTCCTATTGAAAGACTTCAATGGATCTCACCATATACGTATCTGCTTATAGAGTGAAACTAAGGAACGTATATGGCGGAAATGGCGGAGTGCCCATCAGATGTAACGACCTTAACGAGAATGTTTCTCTGCGGTTGATAATAATTCAAGACAATATATAGTTGAGGCACTACGGTTCCAGGAACGGGAGGCACCAGAAAGAGGACATTAGGAGATGAAGGCATAGGGTTCCATGAAATCACATAGAAGTTTGAGCCCTCAGGCGATAGTGCGGAACTGGCGATGGGAATGCGGTTTCCGTCGACATACACTGCGTCAATAAACGTGGATTCTGAAGCTATGTTTAGGTAATGCATCATAATGATTGTTTGCGTTCCGCTTGTGGCAACGGTTACGGGCGAGAAAAGCTGGATTTCGTAGCCTTCCTGAGTGGAGGGCACATCTCTAATTACGGATTGAGTATACTTGCTGAGCCAACCAGTGTACCAAGCATAGAAAATCATCGCCGCAGCAACAACTACTATGATCATAATTATTGTCGTCATTACAACCGAAATTCCTTTCCTACGCTTTACTAACCTAAGCCGCTTTGCCGTCCAGAGGAAAAGTGAAGCTCCAATTAGCAAGGATGAGAAAAAGGCTAGTACGTCAAATTCTGGCATGTTAACGACCTGAGGAGCATTCCAAGCATCGACGTACACTGTTCCCACTCCTCCACGAGGAATAACTATGCTGTTTGAACCCGCGTACACGTTGTTGTAATAGACCATGGCAGTGTACCTTAACGCAGCCCTGTACGGAGGCACGAAATAGAAAGTGTAGTCTGTATATCCCGCTGGCAATGTGATGTTCCCCTCTTCAAGCCGTTCCAGCCAGGTGCCGTTCCAAACCCAAACAAAAATCGAAATCCCACTCGCAGGCGGATTCCTAGGAATCACAGTTATCCACGTTAAGCCTAACTTAAACCAAACCCAAAGGGCATTCATGCCAGCAATTTTTCCCTTCATCGTGTCATTCGTGTGACGGGATACTCCCTGATGAACAAAGTAACCTTCTTTGGGGGTGTCCCCCATTTCCATGGTCATAGCAGCCTTCTGCCCACCAACCATATCCAAATACTGGGTTAGAGCGTAGTCGTAACCGGAGGGCGGGTTCTCAGGGAAGGGTCTATAGCCAAGAACTAAGGGGTCAATGCCCGTTATGTTAAACGCTTTACAAGCAATCCAAAAGTCATGGGTAATCTGGCTCACAACCGAAATTAATGTGTAGCTTTCCCAGGACAAAGACCCAGTGCTGGAATCCAGAAATCGGTTAACCCCTGGTGGGCCGATGTTGTAGAGGCCCGGCACGTTCCACGTGCTCCAAGAACTATCATAGGCGTGGTTGCTTACGTAGTAGAACGGATAGCCTGTGATGCTAATCCATATCCAACAGTACTTCCTTATCTGATTACGAATAAAGTCAAAATAGTCTCCCCATCTTGGCGATGTGCCTGAAACGAATTGGGACGGAATAGGTACGGCTTCACCATGCCCATTCATGAAAACTGAGTACTTTAATCGATATTCGAAGCCCGGCCTAAGAACTCTTCCATTGTCAGCGGTTACATTGTTATTATTCATGAAATTGTAGAGTTGTTGAGTCGTATTCACGTAAATTAAATTAAACATGGTTCCTGCCGTTTTCATGACGCTGGTGAAACCGTCAATGACTTGATTAATGTCTCCTACCCACCATGATGGCGCATCTCGACATTGTATCACAAAAACATATGTTCCTTTTGGAAGGGAGACGGAAATGCCGGGCTCAACTGGTACAACTGCATTCAAGACCCTCGCTTCGCCAGAACTAACAATTAAATTGATGGGGGTAATTCCATTTTCTGGACTTTCCTCCACCTCGTTGCTCAGAGAATCATACGTGACAAAAAATCGAGTGACTTTGACTGTGTAATTGCCAGGATTTAGATAGTAGGAAACCTGAGGAAGCCATGTTGTTTGATTAATAATTAGTTGTCCAGATGACGCATTGAATATCGACACCACGTAACGGTCTAAAACCCTTTGAGTTAACCCCGCATCATTATAAACATTTACAGATAGGCTGCCAAGGACTTGATTACGAGAATTAACGCTGAGCCTCCATCCCGCCTCTAAACCAGCTATAGCCGCCACTTGTCCAACAGCCGTATAGTTAGTACTAGGCTCTGTGAAACCAGCTTGAACATACATCCCGCCTCCCATTCGAAGCCCAGCAACATAAGGAGTTCCGCTATAGGAATAAATCGAAAAGTCTGGAGAAATGCCAGACGGCAGAAGCGATAGAGGATATAAAACGCCCATTGTGGTCGGAAACGTTTGATGCCACTTTGAAGCAATTGATGAGCCATTAGAGGGGCCAGTAGTCGTTAGCGACCCAGTTCCTGAACTGGAAACATAATAATTATTAGGCACGGTTATTTCGGCTGGAGCCAAAAAAGATTTGAGGCCCATTGCTCTCCATGTGTTTGTAGATATTATGCCACTCACCGGGTAGGGACCTGAACCCTGCTGTGTTCCGGAGCCCGTCCATATTCCCCAGCGTTGCGACTGATTGCTATTGTAGTCGTAGGG
>Ga0315280_10003314_pt1 | contig 24862 bp, 27 predicted proteins | sample YL17G06_40_MG_FD_203697 | JGI IMG/M metagenome (GOLD analysis project Ga0315280, IMG submission 203697) | Sediment microbial communities from Yellowstone Lake, YNP, Wyoming, USA - YL17G06_40 | ecosystem: Environmental > Aquatic > Freshwater > Lake > Sediment | place: USA: Wyoming | collected...
CTGGTCGACCGAAGGATTGTTTTCGATGATCGCAAGCTCGCGCATAAAATGACGAATGGCCAGTGCGTTTTACTCGTCACTCGTCATTCGTCACTCGTCACTTCTTCTAGGGGCGGCGCAGCAACGTCACCAGATCAGCGAAGAGAGCAAAGGCGGTCTGGTCGACCGAAGGATTGTTTTCGATGATCGCAAGCTCGCGCATGGTATCCGTATTGAGAATCAGGATGTTGCTGAGCCCGCGGATCGAAGCCAATGGATCAAAGATCTCCAACTCTTCCGGCTCGACCTTGCCCACTGTTTTTCTGCCTTTCTGGTAAGCTCTGGCAACCAGGCGGATGCGCCGGTCGCGGCGCACCGCGGCTCGCACCAGCTTGCCGGTGCTTTCCGAGATTCCCTCTCTCTGGATATCCTCCGGCTTGGCGGACCCGCCCATGAGAGCCTGGATAAGGATCGAGAGTTTTGCCGCCGCATCCCAGCCGTCGAGATCCAGCGTCGGGTCGGCTTCGGCAATCCCCCGGCTCTGGACATAACGCAGCGCTGCCTCAAACGAGGTTCCTTGCTCCATCTGGGTGAGGATGTAGTTGGTGGTGCTGTTCAGGATGCCGCGCAGCGAGCGAATGCGGGTCGATGGGAGCGTTTGCCGGACCAGATTGAAAACAGGCGCTCCGTCCATCACGGTTCCTTCGTACAGGAACCGGACGCCCCGCTTGCGTGCCAGCCGCGTGAGCGCGCGGAAGTGCGCCGCCACAGGCCCCTTGTTTGCAGTCACCACGTGCAACCCGGCCCGCAGCGCCGCGCGGATATAGGTCGCAGCAGGCTCGCCGCTCAAATCAAGCACGCTGGTCTCAAAGAGCACGTCCGCTCCGCATTGGCGGATGAAGTCCGTGGTCGAGGAGCAAGCGGGACCTTCATGATAGCTGTCGAGACTGAAATCGCGCTTCCCGGAGCGAAGGATCTTCTGCACGGGCAGCCCGTTGTGATCGATGGCCATCCCGTGATTCCGTGTGGCGATGCCTGTGACCTTCCATTCGAGGCCGAACTCCCGGAGCAGCCAGGCCCGGCGGCGCAAGAGCAGACGCATGAATGCGCGCCCTACATGGCCAAAGCCTACCAACGCCAGGTTGGTCTGCAGCAGTTCCTCAGCCATTGCTCCTCATCCTTTAAGCATGCGTCAAATTCGGTGACAGTATCTCATCCCGCGCAGCGGGACCCAAGTGCATGAAAAAGCGCACGGGCTGAAGCCCGTGCCCACTTGAGATCTCTGAGGGTAACATATAGTGGGGACGGGCTTTAGCCCGTCCGCTGCACCGTCTATTTTCAAAGCAGGCACCTTATTTCAGCCTTCGAAATGCCCAGCTGTGCTCGATTGATCCGTGAAGTAAGGTGCCTGTCACCGAGTTTTTTGCTTCAAATCACTGATGACTTCGCGCACGAGTTCGAGCCCCTGCTGGAGATAATCCGGAGCGGGACCGTACCCAATGCGCAAATAGCGGTCCATGCCGAAGTGATCGCCGGGCACTACCAGAACGCTCTTCTCCTTAAGCAGACGCTCGATGAGCACGGTCGAGTTGACCGAAAGGTTGTAGCGCACGTATGCGATTGCGCCTGCCTTGGGCTCAACCATGCGGAACAGGGCGCCGTGGCTTTCCATCCAGGATTGGAACAACGGAAAGTTCTTGCGACAGATGTTCCGGGTGCGCTCGAAGCAGCGGGCACGTCCCTCGGGCGAGACCGCGATGCGAGCCAGGGAATCGCTGAGCGTGCCCGGTGCGATCGTGGTGTAATCGTGATACGACCACGTCTTCGCGATGATGTCTTTCGGTGCGACAATCCAGCCGATCCGCAGACCGGGAAGCCCGTAGGCCTTTGACAGGCCGTTCGTGATTATGACTCGGTCGTACCTTCCCCAGAAGGTCGGCGTCGTTTGCCCGCTTCTTTCCGAGCCCTGATAAATCTCGTCCGCCAGGATCCATGCGCCGCTCTTGGCAGCAATGCGCACGATCGCGTCCATCTCCGCCGCAGTGAGGATGGCGCCTGTGGGGTTGTTGGGGTTGCACAGAACAATCATGCGCGTGTGCGGGGACACGGCGGCCTCAAGCTCGGCGAGGTCGGGCGCCCAGTTGAGTTCTTCGCGCAGCCGGACTTCCTTGACCACCATGCCAAAACTGCGGATCAGGCCCCAGATCTGCTGGTAGTTGGGGAGGATGATGACCACCTCATCCTCCGGCTCGAGCATCGCATAAACGGAGATGAAGTTGGCCTCGCTGCCGCCATTGGTCACCTCAACGTGGTCCAGGGTCGCGCCCGGATAGAGGGCGGCTATAGCGGAGCGCAGTTCGTCGGTGCCGTTGCTCTGATTGTAGACTAACGGCGCGTCCAGGAGACGTGCCAGATACTCCGCGTCAGGCACGAGTTCTCGTGGGGACATGGGGTGAACGCTGCTCTCTGAAAGATTGAATCGGACCCGATTCTCCCAGGTGGATTGCAGACGTTCCATTTCGAATTTGTCCAGTCGCATCGGCCGTCTCCTCTTCGCGGAAATCGCCTGATCTTACATCATGCAAACCGCGAAAACCACAAAGACCTCGAAGAGATTGCTTCAGATTCTTTGTGGTCTTCGAGGTCTTTGTGGTTCAGGGTTTCTTATTGACTTTCACCAAATCTTCACCTATTTTAGGAGTATGATCCTGGTAGGAACGAGCGGGTTCCAGCATCGCGATTGGGTACGAGTGTTTTACCCTGCCAGCCTCAACCCTGCCCTGTGGCTGAAGCATTACTGCCGGCATTTTGGCTGTTGCGAGCTGACTTTCACCTACTACCGTGTGCCGGAAGTCATTTCAATTAAACAACTTATCGATGAGTCTGCGGGCTCGCTCCAGTTCATTTTCCGCGTTCCGTTCCGGTTGGTTGAAAAGGAAGGCGAGGGGAGCGACCTGGCAGATCGGTTCGTTTCGGCGCTCTGGCCCCTGAAGGAAGGGGCTCAATTGGCTGGCGTGGTCGCGCAGTTCAGATCCGACTTCGGTTTTATACGCGACAATTTCCAGCGTCTGTGCCGGCTCAGGGATTCGCTCGCCGGCCTGCCTCTGATAGCGGATTTTGGCTGCCCCGATTGGCTGACGCCGCGCGCCGCCCGGCATCTTGCGGCCGAGCGCATCGCCCTCGCGTGCGTCGATGGCGGCGCCAGCCTGACGGACAAGACATTTTATTGCGCGACGGCAGATGTGGCGTACGTGCGGTTTCAGGGGCGGAACCAGTCGCGCTGGATCCAAGGGGATGAATCGACCCGCCACGATTACCTTTACAGCCGTGCGGAGCTGACAGCGGCGGCGCCGGCGATCCGGCGCCTGGAACAGGAGTGCGAGCGGGTGCTGGTGTTGATGAACAATCCGTGGCGCGGCCAGGCCACAATCAACGCCCACATGCTCCTCGATCTCTTGAACCACAAAGACCTCAAAGACCCCAAAGAATAAATTTTAAAAAAACTAAATTCTTTGAGGTCTTCGAGGTCTTCGTGGTTCAGTTTTTGGAGGTCTGATGTCTGAGATCATTCACGTCGACATTGCCGCCTTTGCAGTCGCGGTTGAGCGGGTGGTGCACCCGGAGCTGCAGTGGCGTCCGGTCGTGGTAGCGCCTGTCGGTCCGTCCCGGTCGGTCGTGACGGCTTTATCGCCGGAAGCGCAAGAGGCGGGCATCCGCAAGGGAATGATTCTGGCTCGTGCGCTGCGGCGCTGCCGGAGCCTGGTGGTTCTGCCTCCCAACGAGCCGCTCTACGCGCGGGCGTCGCGCGCTCTCTGCCGGATTCTCGAGGGCTTTTCTCCGGTGCTGGAGCCCTCGGGCTACGGCCAGGCCTATCTTGACATGACGGGGACGGGGCGCCTTTTCGGCCCGCCGCGTGATGTGGCCTGGCGCGCGCAGAAAGAGATCCGGCAGCGGCTTCGCCTCGAGGCCGCCCTCGGAGTGGCTTCCAACAAAATGGTCAGCCGGATCGCAGCCGTAGTGACCGAGCCGGCCGGGCTGCAGGATGTTCCGGCGGGAGACGAGTCCGCTTTTCTGGCTCCGCTGCCGGTGCAACTGCTTCCGGGCGTGGGGCCGAAGACACAGGAGCAGCTCCGGGAACTCAACATCCGCCTCATCCGGGAGTTGGCCGCAATAAGGCTGGATCATCTCACGTTGGCCTTCGGGAGGCTCGGCTTCGTGCTCCACCAGCGCGCGCTGGGGATCGACGACACGCCTGTGTACCCGCCCCGCGCGGTTCCGGCCGTGGAGGAAGAAATTGCGCTGGCCGAAGACAGTAACGACTGGGATCTGTTGAAAGGCAGGCTCTGCGGGTTGTGCGGGCGCGCTGGGGAACGGCTGCGGGAACAGAAGCAGCGCGCCGGACGGATGGAGTTGCGCGTCAGGTACTCGGATTATCGTGAAGCCGCAGGCAAGACGAAGCTTGTCCCGCCGCTGCAATCGACGGCGGGGCTGTCGGCGCGCGCCGAACGGCTGTTCGAGCGTATCCTGGCGCGGCGCACGCGCGTGCGCAGCCTGCACCTGCGCCTCACCGAACTGAGCAGCGGTCCGGCGCAGCTGGAGCTGTTCGCCGACCCGGGGGAGCAGCGCCGCGTGCGTCTCGAATCCGCCCTCGACGAACTCCGCCGCCGCGGCATAAAAGCCGAACCACAAAGACCTCAAAGACCCCCAAGAATAAATTTTTAAAGAACTAAATTCTTTGAGGTCTTCGAGGTCTTCGTGGTTCAGCTTTTGGTTGTATGTTCTTTGAGGTCTTCGAGGTCTTCGAGGTTCAGTTTTTGGTTTATGTTCACTCATTTGCACGTCCACTCGAATTACTCGTTTTGCCGGGGCGCGAGCCGGATCGAAAGCCTCGTCGATGCCGCCCTTGCTCGCGGCATGCGCGCGCTGGCCCTGACCGACACGAACGGCCTCTACGGACTGGTCTGGTTCCTGCAGTGCGCGGCCGAGCGAGGCCTGCGCCCGATTGTGGGCGCCGAGCTGCGCGCAGACGGCGAGCGCGCGGTCATCCTGGCACGCAACCGCGAGGGGTATGCAACGTTGTGCCGCCTCATCTCGCGCCGCCATCTCGAGCCGGGGTTCGGCCTGAGCCGGGCGCTGCTTGCGGATCGTGAGTACGTCTTCGTCCTCAGCGGCCAGGTTCCATTGCTGGAAACGCTCGGCAAGCAGAATGGCACGGCGCAGCTTTACGTGGAGCTGAACGATCCCGCGGTGGAGCCGGCTCTGCTCAGTTTCTCGCGCGCGAGTGGAATCCCGGTGGTGGCGACGAACGACGTTTACTTTGTCGACCCGGCTGACTTCCCGATGCACCGCCTGCTGCGCGCCATCGACCTGAACACCTGCCTGTCGCGCATCCCGAAGGAAGAGTTGGCAGGCGAGGATCGCTGGCTGAAGCCGCCGGACGCAATGGCGCGCCGCTATCCACACCTCGGCCAGGCGCTTGAGAATAGCCTGCGGATTGCGGACGAGTGCTCTGCGGACCTCGACATCGGCAAACCGGCTTTTCCCGCCTTCGAGACTCCGGACGGATCGGACTCCTTCGAGTATCTGCGGGAAGAGTGCTATCGGGGCGCCGAGGCGCGCTACGGCGAGCTGTCGGAGTCGGTCGTGAAGCGATTGGAGCGCGAGCTGGAGATCATCCGCGACAAGGGCTTCGCCTCGTATTTTCTGGTCGTGCGCGACATCGTGCGGCAGTCGGCCCGCACCTGCGGACGCGGGTCGGCGGCGGCAAGCCTGGTTTCCTACTGCCTGGGGATCACACACGTAGAACCGATCACGCACAACCTGTTCTTCGAGCGCTTCCTCAACGAAGGGCGCACGGATCCTCCCGACATCGACGTTGATTTCCCCTGGGACGAGCGCGACGACGTTCTGGATTATGTCTTCGGCAAGTACGGCGCCGAGCGAACGGCGATGATTTCCAACCATGTGGGCTTTCGCGCCCGCGCGGCCGTGAGGGAAGTGGCCAAGGTGTACGGCCTGCCCGAGGCTGAGATCAAGAGCGTGACCGAGCGCATGGGCTACTACTGGTCGATCCGCCACCTGCCGGATTTCGTGATGCACGATCCCGTGTACAAGGATATGGAGCTGAAGGATCCGTGGCCGGAGATCGTCGCTTGGGCCGTGAAGCTGGACGGCTATCCGCGCAACATGTCGGTGCATTGCGGCGGGGTGGTGATCGTGCCCGACCGGATCGACCGGCATGTCCCCGCCGAGCTTGCGCCCAAAGGGGTCCGGATCATTCAGTGGGAGAAGGATCAGGCCGAAGATGCGGGGCTGGTGAAGATCGACTTGCTGGGGAACCGCTCCCTGGCCGTCATTCGCGATGCTCTGGCTGCGATCGAGGAGAACTACGGGGTCACGATCGATTACGATGCCTGGGACCCGACGGCCGATGCCAAGACACAGGACCTGATCAGCCGGGGAGACACGATAGGTGTATTCTACGTCGAGTCGCCCGCGATGCGGCAACTGCAGCAGAAATGCCGCGTCGGGGATTTCGACCACCTCGTGATCCACAGCTCGATCATCCGTCCCGCAGCCAACAAGTACATACGCGAGTACGTCCGGCGGCTGCGCGGCGGCGTATGGCAGCCGCTCCACCCGATCATGGAGGAGGTCCTCGGCGAGACCTACGGCATCATGGTTTACCAGGAGGACGTCTCGCGCATTGCGATGGCGATGGCGGGCTTCGGCGCGGTTGACGCCGATCTGCTGCGCAAGATCCTGTCGAAGAAGCGTGCGGGGAAGAAGCTGGAGGATTACAAGGAAATGTTCTACCAGGGGGCGGCGCGGCGCGGCGTGTCACGCGAAGTGGTGGACCAGGTTTGGGAGATGATCCTCAGCTTCGCCGGCTACTCTTTCTGCAAGCCGCATTCGGCCTCGTACGCCCTGGTTTCCTACAAGTCGTGCTGGCTGCGGGCGCACTATCCGGCCGAGTTCATCGCGGCGGTGCTTACAAACCAGGGTGGCTACTACTCGCCCTTTGCCTACGTTTCCGAGGCGCGCAGGATGGGATTAAAGGTCTTGCTGCCGGACGTGAATGAAAGTCGGAAGGAGTACTGGGGGAAGGATCGGACGATGCGGCTTGGGCTGATGCAGTTGAAGGGGCTAAAGGAGGCGAGTCTGGAGGCACTGCGGGAGGCGAGAAAGAAACGGCCGTTTGCGTCGCTGGAAGATTTTCTCGCCCGCGTGGACGCCGATCCGGCCGATGTGAAGATCCTGATCAAGGCCGGCGCCATGGACAGCATCGCGGGCGGTGCAACGCGGCCGGAGATGATTTGGAAGATGCTTGCGTGGCACGAGACGAAGGCAGCGCGGCGCGCCGTGGCACGCTCGCTCTTCGAGGACATCGCGGCGGTGGAGCCGCCACGCGTGCCCGAGTACAGCCCACGCACGGTTCTGGAGCACGAGCTGGAGACGCTCGATTTCCTGGTCAGCCGGCATCCGCTGTCGCTTTATCGCGAGCCGCTGGCGCGCCTGAAGCACGTGCGTGGCGCGGATCTCGACCGGCATGTGGGCCGGCGCGTGACCACGGTCGGCTGGTGGGTGACGGGGAAGATCGTGACGACCAGGGAAGATGAACCGATGGAGTTCATCAGCTTCGAGGACACGAGCGCGCTTTACGAGACCACGTTTTTCCCGCAAACCTACGCCCGCTTCTGCCACATGCTGAACCGCTCGCGCCCGTACGTGCTGTCGGGCCTGGTGGAGGAAGACTTCGGCGCCGTCACCCTCACGATCGACTCGGTCCGCTTCCTCTAAAAACAAAAGCGAACCACAAAGACCTCGAAGACCTCGAAGAAATTCAAATCTAAAAAATTCTTTAAGGTCTTCGTGGTTTGCTTTTTTGGCTTTGTGTGCTATTTAAGGACCGTTTCGGGGGAAGATTTCACTCATGGGAAATCATTCGGAGAGAGCAGCGCGGGATGTTCGGCCGAGGTTCGCGGCGCGTGGGTTTACCCGGACCGGAGTTTACCTCTACCGACACATCGCCCTCATCATTCTGGTTGATTGCGTGATTGGTCTCGCAGCCTACGTGATGGCATTCTTACTCCGTTCCGTGCTTCCGCTACCCTTTATTACTACGGAGTTGATGCCTGCAGAACGCCTGATCCAGGTGAAACACTACTGGTGGCTGTTGCTGATACTCCAACCGGTGCTTCTCTTCGTGCTCGATACCTACCACGAAATCCAATTCAAGGAGTTGCGAGAGTTCGTGTTGTCAGTGGGCACTGCAAACGCCTTACTGATTTTGACCGTCGTTGCAGTCTATTTCTTTACCGGGAATCTGACCTTTCCGCGCACTGTGTTTCCCGTGTTCTGGATTCTGAACTCTGCGGGCATCATAGGATGGCGCATGCTCATCAAGCGTACTGCCTCGGGCCGCAGACGACGTGTTCTGATCGTTGGCTCCGGACCTCTTGCCCAGCAATTGGTGGACGAGTTGGGCCGCGATTCGGGACTCGGCCTCGAAGTGGTTGGAATCGCTTCGGATCATCTTGAGAAAGGAAAATCCGTCGGCCCATACAGGGTGCTCGGCAATCTCAGAGAGATTGACTCTCTAATTGGCCTCCACCAGGTGGAGGAGGTGATCCTGACTCCGGAGGAAGCATCCTGGAAGGACCAGCTAGTCGATTCCATTACACATCTGGAGAGTTTGGGTGCGCGGATCAGCATCGTGCCTTCGATCTATGAGATCCTTATCGGCCGTATCAAACACTTCGAAGTTCGAGGTATTCCGCTCATCGAGGTCGTCGCGGACCCCTACGATCCAGTGGCAGCGTTCTGCTATCGGCTCAGGGACATCGTTTTGGCCGTCATCCTATCCATCATTCTTCTTCCACTCTGGATTGTGGTCGCCGGTGTGATAAAGCTGTTCGACGGAAGTCCTGTCTTTTATGTGCAAGACCGGCTTGGCCAGTGGGGCAAGCTCTTCCGTCTTTACAAGTTCAAAACCATGCCGGAGCGGGCTGAGGATGAAACCGGGCCCGTCCTGGCCGCGATAAATGACTCGCGACTGACCCCGTTGGGCCGCATCCTTCGCAGTTACCGCATTGACGAAAGTCTTCAGCTCCTCAACGTGATTAAAGGGGATATGAGTCTGGTCGGGCCCCGGCCCGAAAGGCCGGAGTTTGTGGCGAAGTTCGAGAAGGAAATATTGGGATACCACGAGCGGCACAAGGTGAGGCCCGGCCTAACCGGTCTTGCTCAGGTGCGTGGCCATTACCACACGGATCCGGTCATCAAATTGAAGTACGACCTCGCCTACATTTACAATCACTCATTTCTCCTTGATCTGGTCATTCTTCTGGAAACAGTACGAATTGTGATTCGCCGCGAAGGGATCTAAAAACTGAACCACGAAGACCTCGAAGACCTCAAAGAAATCAACAATTTTTATTGGACCAAGACGACCATTTGCTTGTTAGTTAGTGGAGGATGTGGCCGTCATGGAAGAAAGAATCGAGAGGGTTGCCAGGGAAGTTGTCGATTCGGCTATCAAGGTGCATACGGCGCTGGGGCCGGGATTGCTCGAGTCGGCTTACCAGCAATGCCTGGTCCACGAACTCCGCAAACGAGCATTGAAAGCCGAGGTGGAGATTTGCCTGCCGATCGAATACGATGCGGTCCGGATAGACGCGGGCTATCGGATCGATATGCGGGTGGAAGATTGCATCATCATCGAAAACAAGACTGTCGATCAGGTTCTACCGATCCACGAAGCTCAGTTACTGACCTACCTCAAACTGAGCGGCTGCCCTCTCGGGTTTCTCCTGAATTGGAAGGTGAAACTCCTGAAGGATGGGATCCGAAGGATGGCGTGGCGACACGCTTAAGATTCATTTATATTTCTTTGAGGTCTTCGAGGTCTTCGTGGTTCAGTTTTTAGTAAAGATTTCTTTGAGGTCTTCGAGGTCTTCGTGGTTCAGTTTTTAGTAAAGATTTCTTTGAGGTCTTCGAGGTCTTCGTGGTTCAGTTTTTAAGGCGCCACCTGGGCCACAGGCCGAACGTTAAGAGATTCACCAAAGCACCGGTTCCCCAAGAGAAGTGCACCGTGGCGAATGCCACAGGCAAAAGCGCGACAACCTTCCAACGGGGCACGCTGTTGCGCATGCCCAGCGCCGTCCCAATTAAAACCGATCCATAGAGTGCGATTACTCCCGCAAGGGCTATCCGAGCGACCTCCCAAAAGAGACTCAAGCATGCCAGAGCGACAAGCGTCGCCACGAAACCCGCAGGAACCGCCTGCCTCCATCGCAAGGAGCGGGGATGCTGTTTCAGCATGCTGGCCTTCCACCAGCCGTACCGGAAATATTGCGCCGCCAGATCCTTCAATGTGGACCGCGCCACATAAGTGCACCGGATACTCGAATCCAGAATTACCGCATGCCGTGCCATCCGGGCGCGGTAGTTGAATTCGTAATCTTCATTTGTCAGTAAGCTTTCGTTGTAACCTCCCAGTTGTTCCCAAGTTGACTTCCGAAAGCAACCGAAGGGGACCGTGTCGATCGGCAGGCGACCGGGCCGTGCGTGTCCGATGCGGTAAGCCGCGTCACCGGCCCCTAACGGGTGAGCCACCGCGCGGGCGATGCTTTGGGCTGTCGCGCTGGAGTTGCCTGCCTCGATGATCCAAACACCTCCAACGACGCCGGCGCCTGTCTGCTGGAGCGCCTCAACGCACTGCCGGACATACGTCGGTGTTGGGCGCGAGTGCGCATCCAGCCGAACGATCACGTCACCTCTGGCTGCCCTGACCCCTGCGTTGATGGCCTCTGGAAGGGTGATGCAAGGCCGGAGAAGTACCCTCAATGGAACCGCGGGATACTTTTTCTGGTAGTTTTCCAGGATTGCATGCGTCCCGTCTGTCGAGCCGCCGTCAATGAGTATGATTTCGAGAATTGGTGCGTCCTGAACTCGAATGGCATCGAGCAACTGCTCGATTGACCCAGCCTCATTCAGACAAGGCACTAGCACTGACACTGGACTCATAAGCCCTTGCTTCAAACTGCGAAGACTTGCAAGACCTCAAAGAGTTCCTCTATTTGTCTTTGAGGTCTTCGGGGTCTTTGCAGTTCAGATGTACTTTTTAAGACCGAGAATGACTGCTCCTATGACAATCTTCGGCAACAATGCCACGACATAGAGCACTATCGCATAGCTCAAAGCCACGCTCTTGTCGACTGAATACACCGACAAACCCAACACGACCAGGTAATGAAACACGCCGATCTTTCCCGGCAATGAAGGCGGTGCAATACCGATCTGAAGCACCACCAGCAAAAACAGTGCTGCGATAGGGGGGAGCCGCAGATCGAGGGCGATGAAGAGGATGTAGTTTGTGGTGGCTGCAACCACCATCATTAGAAAGGAGAGGCCCCACACGTAGAAGCTGATCCGCGGATAGCGGACTGAGCTGAACCCGTCTAGCATCGATCGTGTATAGCCGGTGAAACGCACTCCCCATGCGCCCGGGAATCTCTGGAGCTGCCGCTCCACCCACGCAAGCAGTAGACTACCGCGGAAGCCCAGAATCACAACCACGCAGACGGCGACAAGGATGGTCACGAGCAGAGCCTTCCCCGAATTGCGCAGCCAAGGCGGGAGGGATACGGTCAGGAGAAGAAGGAAAACGCTCAGGCCAACGACACCCAAATCTATGGTTTTTTCGATGACCACGGTGGCAAGGATGCGGACCTTGCTGATGCGTTCGCTGACCGGGAGTGCATAGGCGCGCGCGACATCTCCGAGCCGGGCCGGGATGATGATATTGAGCATCTGGGCCAGTACGATGCCGTTGAAGAGACCGCGCCAGGGAAGGCCCTGATGATCGGGATAGAAGAGCAGGCGCCAGCGTGCCGTAGACATTAGAAGCACGGTAAGCACTGACAGCAAAGCCAGGGCTGCGAGCGTGTAATGGATGTTGCGCAGTGCGGTCCCCAAGGTCGGCCAGTCGATCTCACGGAAGGCGAGCCAGAGAGCCAGAGTCCCCAAGCCTGCCCCCACCACGATTCGCGGAAGCGCTTCGCGCAGCGACGCTCGCCAGGTGATTGGCAACTCTGAGGCTCGGGAAGAGGAAGGAGGCATCAAGTCAGAGAACCTGGTATGAAGTGGTTCAAGACGGATGGACGATTGCTCTCATTTTTTCTTTGGTGAGGCTGCACCGGTGCTCTTGGGTTGAGTGGCACCCTTCGTTTGTGCCGGTATGGGGATGAGCTTGATCAGGGCGGCAGCATCATCCTTGTTCTTGAGCCGGGCGGCCGTCTGCTGTGGCGCCGTGGAAACAGCATTCAAGATTGTGCAGATGTCGTGGACGTTAGCGCTCATCCTGTGCTCGGCGTGCGCCCTGACAAGCGGGAATAGTGTCCAGGCGAAGAACCCGAGAAAACGGCTTTCCGTCCGGATGTAGATATCGATGCGGCCGCTCATGCCTGAACCCTTGGGATTCATGGTGAGGACGAGCGCCATTCTCCCCCGAAAGGCGGGGACGAGCTCGTGATTCAAGGCGCCGGTGCCGTAATAGACGCGCCTGTTGGGCGCTTGCTCTACCAGGTAGAGGTTTCCCTGGATCCCGGTGGGATCGTCAACGTGAATGGCATCCCCCTGCATACTTACCTTGTACCGGGGAGTGAAGTCATACGCTTCCCAGAGGCGCGCCACCAGGAGTGGAGCACGTAACAGGCTGTCAATAAGGGGAGCGCGGGCCGGAAAATCGTAGGTACCGGAAATGGAAGCGTCCGGCGATTTCATGAGAACCTGTACCTGCGACTGCAAATCTCCACCCGCTGCAACGCGCTGCCCAATCAGAAGCAGCAAAAGAAAGCCAAATCTTTTCATCTTTTTTTCTCTTCGAGGTTTTTGAGGTCTTCGTGGTTCAGTTTTAAAGTCATGTTTCTTCGAGGTCTTAGAGGTCTTCGTGGTTCAAGTTTTTGCTTTATGGCAGGATGTCATCGACTGCAATCTTTGCCTCAGGGGCGGCCAACGGCGAGATGACATCTCCGGGTTGGAAGTGGCTCATGGAGCAGTAGGATCCCTCGATCGGATCCTGATAGACTTCGACGCAGTGATCCGCGATGTTAATGAGCCAGTAGTCCTGGATGCCAGCGCACGCATAGAGCTGTCCCTTGCGCTGGCGATCGTATTCCAGGGTGGTATCAGAGACCTCCAAAACCAGTAGGGCAGTGACCGGATGCAGGTCTCGGTAATCCCGTGGAAATCCGCGGACAACGGCAACATCGGGCTCGGGTTCAGAAACTGCGTTGAGAGCAAGAGGCGCCTGGGCGCGCACTTCGAATCCCGGCCCAAAGGCGCTGCGCAGGGCCTCCTCGGCCAGTCGGATCGCCGTGAAGTGAGCGCTTCCTTGCGGAGTCATCTTAAGAATCTCGCCGCCGATCAGCTCTACCCGCTCACCGGGTGCGAAGACACCCGCTGCGGCCATCCTGTCATATTCCTCGCGCGTCCATCGCCGCGACTCAATAGCTCTCATGGGCTGCTACTCCATCTGAAAAGAGTGTACGGCACTGCGCGGCCCAAGTAAATCTTTCTGCTGCAAAATGTTTCTTCTGAACCGGATGTATTCCAAAAAGGCACGCTTTTTTCTTTGCGGTTTTCGTGGTTCAGTTTTGAAAGTCATGTTTCTTTGAGGTCTTTCTGGTCTTCGTGGTTCAGTTTTGAAAGTCTGTTTCTTTGAGGTCTTAGAGGTCTTCGTGGTTCAGTTTTGAAAGTCATTTTTCTTCGAGGTCTTTCTGGTCTTCGTGGTTCAGGTTTGAAAGTCTGTTTCTTTGAGGTCTTAGAGGTCTTCGTGGTTCAGTTTTGAAAGTCATGTTTCTTTGAGGTCTTCGTGTCTTCGTGGTTCAGCTTTTTAGGCGAATACTTCGGAAAGCGGAACGTTCAGATCGGGCAGCAGTGGTGAGGACAGGCGGTCCGATCTGCCCTGGCCCCCGGCCGTAACGTATCCCGGTTCGCAAAGTTTCAATGCCGGCTTCCGTAATCACTCGGTCGAAATATCTGTGTGGGTCCGCGGGCTATTCCTCCCGGAGAATTTCTTCTTCGGCCAGTCTGCGATAATAGTCTGTGACGGCGATTACGATCTTATCCGCGGCTTGCACGGCTTCTACGGCCGTCGGCTTTGCATAGAACTGGTGCGGATAACCGCTTGGAAGGCCGTTAGGATAACGCGACGGGATGTAATGGAGGTCGAGTTTCCGGGCCTCATTCAATAAGTCAAGCCATTCGGGCGATCGTCTGCCTGCTTCTCTTGCCATTTCGAAGAGCGAATGCGTCATCAGGGCTTTCCGCCTGGAGCCGAGATAGAACAGGAGAGATTTCAATGCCTTCTCGCCCGCCTGTTGCGCCAGGAAGCAGGCGGCGGAATGAAATCCGCCGTCGATATTCCAGCGAGCGGCTCTCAAATCGTAGAAGGCCTGCTGGAACCAACGCCGGGCCTCAGTTTTCCTGCTTGTGGCCATAAATCAGGATCGACTCCTCGGCGATCGTCTCAGCAAATGCGTTGCCCTCCTGCAGCATTGTGTGGAACTCCTCGGGAGTATAGACCAGCAAGTCAACGCCTCCAGCATCCGCAGGGAGATGTTTTGAGGCTTCCATGAGCCGGTCGAAGAATGGGAGACATGTGCGCTTAATGATTACGAGGTCCACGTCGCTCAGCTCGTCGCTCTCGTTGCGGGCCCACGAACCAAAGAGGTAAACGGCTTCAGGCTCGTAAGCGAGCAAAGCCTTGACAATGCTGTCGATTCTGCGGCTGCGCCTCTTAGCGGGCATTGGATTTCTCCTGCGATGCTACGTTACATCGAAAAGTAGCCCGGAATACACCAAAAAAGACGGGAAATCCTTCGTGATTTCTTTGAGGTCTTCGAGGTCTTTGTGGTTCAGGTTCTTAGGCGAATACTTCGGAAAGCGGAACGTTCAGATCGGGCAGCAGTGGTGAGGACAGGCGGTCCGGTTTCCCGCAGACTCCGGCCGTTATGTATCCCAGTTCACTCCAGACGAGAACCTCGACCGTGGCAAGCTCCGGATCGACAATCCAGTATTCCTGAACCCCAAAACCGGCGTAGATCTTCCTTTTGAGGTCGAGATCCTTGCTCCGGGTTCCTGCCGAGAGAATCTCGATGACAAGGTCCGGCGCGCCCTGTAGGTTCATCTCACCGATGATGCCGGCTCGCTCCTTACGGACAAAGAGTATGTCAGGCTGGACCACGTTTTCCTCGGAAAAGATCACGTCGTACGGTGCATCCAGGATCTCACCGAGACCTTTGTCCTCAGTGTGCTGGATGAGAGCTACCTCCAGCTTCCTGGACACGCGCTGATGCCTTGTATTGGGAGCGGCGACCACGTAGAGGTCTCCATCGAGGATTTCGTAGCGCTTGTCCTCGGGGAGCAGGAGGTAGTCGTTGTAAGTGAATCGGACTTTTGCCCGTCTCATGGTTGCCTTCGACGTTACCACTATCCCCGCGGCGTTTCAATCCTGGCGTCCATATTGTTTCGCCCGTCGCCGTTCTATTTTGCAAAAGACGGGGCACGCATTTCTCTTGGTTTTCTTCGCGGTCTTCGAGATCTTTGCGGTTTGCCCTAGCGAGATCCGGTGCGCCACGAACGAACTTCTCTGGCGATTGATCATAGGGAGCCCGTTCAGTGGACACAAATCGAAGACCTCGAAGCTTTTAATGTCATGTTTCTTTGAGGTCTTAGAGGTCTTCGTGGTTCAGTTTTGAAAGTCATGTTTCTTTGAGGTCTTAGAGGTCTTCGTGGTTCAGTTTTGAAAGTCATGTTTCTTTGAGGTCTTAGAGGTCTTCGTGGTTTGCATTTTTGTTGCTTATCCTTCTCCCCAATTGTAGCCACGATCTTTGGGCACGATCCGCTCTTCGCCACAAACGCGCTTGCCTGTCTCCTTGTATTCCTGTAATCTATACGCACAAATGCAAGGATGCTTCATATGATGATCCACCGTTCGCGCTATCTCGCTGAAATCGATGCCATCCTGGAGAATAATCCCGTGTGCGCGTTGCTGGGCCCGCGCCAGTGCGGCAAGACCACGCTTACGCGCGAATTCATCGGCGGCCGGGCGGATGCGCATGTCTTCGATTTGGAAACCACGATCGGGCGTGCCCGGCTGGCGGAGCCGGAGCTTGCCTTGGCTTCGCTCGAGGGCCTTGTCGTGATCGACGAAATCCAGAGGGAGCCCCGGTTGTTCGAGGTACTCCGTCCGATTGTGGATCGCGTGCAAACGCGATTGCGGTTCCTTATCTTGGGAAGCGCCTCCCCGAATCTTGTCCGCGGCACATCCGAATCGCTCGCGGGCCGCATCGGTTTCGTTGATCTTAGCGGATTTGACCTAGCCGAGGTAGGCGCCGTCAACTGGAAACGGCATTGGATAAGGGGCGGGTTCCCGCGTTCGTATCTTGCGAAAAGCGAGGGAGCCAGCTTGCGTTGGCGGCGCGATTTTATCCGGACTCTCCTCGAGAGGGATATGCCGCAGCTTGGCGTCCGGATACCTGCGGAGTCGCTGCGACGCTTTTGGATGATGCTCGCACACTGCCACGGGCAAATATGGAGCGGGGCTGAGATAGCGCGATCCCTTGCCGTGAACGAGCACACCGTGCGGCGCTATCTCGACATTCTTATGGGCAGCTTCCTTGTGAGGCTGCTGCAACCTTGGTTGGAGAACATATCGAAGCGGCAGTACAAGGCGCCGAAGGTCTACATTCGCGACAGTGGTATCCTGCATGCCTTCTTGGGGCTTGCCAGGTGGGAAGATGTGGCAGGCCACCCAAAGCTCGGAGCCTCGTGGGAGGGATACGCTCTGGAGCAGGTGCTCGCCATCGCGCCGGAGGCCGACGCTTACTTCTGGCGCACGCATGCAGGCGCTGAACTCGACCTGCTGCTGATGCTCCGCGGCAGGCGTTACGGGATTGAATTCAAATACAGTGATGCGCCAAGTATGACGAAATCGCTGCGTGTAGCGCTTGCCGATCTGAATCTGGATCAAGTCTGGATCATTTATCCCGGCAGCGAGCGCTATCGCATTCATGACAAGGTCGAGGTGATCCCCCTCGACTACGCCGCCGTAATCCTGGGTTCGGCCTGCCATCTGCCCCCATGATCCGGGACACCCCACGACGGTTGCGGCTCCCCCGGATCGATTTCTTCGAGGTCTTAGAGGTCTTCGTGGTTCAGATTTGAAAGTCATTTTTCTTCGAGGTCTTAGAGGTCTTCGTGGTTCAGTTTTAAAGTCATTTTTCTTCGAGGTCTTAGAGGTCTTCGTGGTTCAGTTTTAAAGTCATTTCTCTTCGAGGTCTTAGAGGTCTTCGTGGTTCAGTTTCGAAAGTCATGTTTCTTTGAGGTCTTAGAGGTCTTCGTGGTTCAGATTTGAAAGTCATTTCTCTTCGAGGTCTTAGAGGTCTTCGTGGTTCAGTTTTAAAGTCATTTCTCTTCGAGGTCTTAGAGGTCTTCGTGGTTCAGTTTTAAAGCCATTTTTCTTCGAGGTCTTTGGCGTCTTCGTGGTTTGCATTTTGTAGTCCCGACTATCGCTTCAGGCGTTTGATGGCTTTCTCGAGATCTTTCCGGTCGACGACGCGCATGAATCGCAGCACGGTTCACGCTCTTCGGCAGGCACGTTACGGGCAATCAGGAGACCATCACGATAGTCTACCGTGATTGTCGTGCTCCCAGCCAGGATTCGCCCACCACACAGTGGGCATTTGCGATTCTCAACGTCACTCATAATCGGCGGTTCCAAGCCATTCTTCACGCGAGATGCCTGCCTGCCGCAGCAATCGCCGCAAGAATCCTGCCCCGATATCTGCTTCATGGGGATTAGGCAAGATCAGCGTCAGATCTCCTCGCCGCATTTGAGGGTGGCGTCCGCCGGCATAAGGTCCCTCGAACCCAAGGTCGCGCAATCGTTGAACAAACTCTCTCCGCGAAGCAGGTGATGATTTGTTCATTGAGGCTTGTGAGAAATCATGCAGGCTGGGCCATTTTATTCAGATCGATCTCACCCAGCACGGGAATAGACAGGCCCATTCGCAGACGCAAGGCCAACCAATCGCTAAGCGCTTCTCTCAATTCGCGCCTGCATCCTTCGAGTGTTTTGTGGCGAGACCAGACGCCCTGCAAGCCAGGGATCTCACCCCAGTAGGAGTTTTCATCCTCAATGATTCCGTAAACCGCAATTTCCATGGCGTAATCAATGTAGCTGGCAAGCATATCTTTACTCTTTCACCTGCAGCCATTATACCTGAGGTGATTTAAAACTCCCACTGATTGATCAGTGACGATCATATTGGCCGTCGGACGGGATTCCGACACAGCTTCGTTCTCAAGAAAAACGGAACACGGATTTTCACAGATTTACACGGATTTGAATCCGTGCAGAACCGCGTAATCTGCGTCCAGATTAAAGTACTTGAATCCGTGAAGCTCCTTGGAAATCTGTGTCCCGATACTATTTCGACTTCGCCGTCGCTCCCGGGGAATGCATCTCCCCGCACGATGGAACGGAAAGGTATCCGAGGTACACCCCTCCCGAAACGCCGATCGCCAGCGCAGCGTACGGATGGTTCCCGACAAAGGAGATGGCCACGAGCGACAGCAGGATCCACACGATGAGGATCTGCCACGCCGGAGCCCGCTGACGCAGCGGCTTGGCGTGAGTCTCCAATCGAAACAGCGCGGCTGAAATCGCCAGCGCTACCCACCAGAAGATACCAGCCTTGGCGCCCAGGGGGATAGCATCGTTAATACCGTAGACGAATTGTGCGAGAAGCCCCACACCGAGTCCGATCGCTATCCGCCGGTGGAGCTGGTTTCCAGAATGCCGGAAAACTCCCGCCAGCATCCACGCGGCTGCCGACCAGACGCCCACATAGGTGATCATTCCGGGAATGCCCAGATCCAGCGCTGTCTGGAGAATATTATTATGAGCGTTCGCGATATCGACATCCGGGGAGATCGTAAAAAGCGGATACAGCACATGGACAACCTTGCGGAAAGCGTTCATCCCCATCCCCGTGAACGGGAAGTCCTGGATTCCGTATATTGCGCGCGACCAGATTTCCAATCGGGCGGCGAGGCTGATCTCCCCTCCAGATGTAATGCTCTGTTGCTCGGCCATCAGGTGGTTCCAGGGTTGATAGACAAGTCCCAGGATCAGGGCTATGAGGATCGCCGCCATCACGGTCCAGCGTACCCAGCGGAAGCGAACAGACGCAACAAGCACGGCCGCCGCGGATATCCCCCATGATTAGAAGGGACAGGAGTAGGATGTTCAGGGGAGTGGGCGCGAAGACACGCCGGATGGTGGCAAGATTGAATATCCAGAATGCTGGAATAAGGAGGGCAACCCACATCCAATGTGGGCGTGGGAAGAGAAGCAGGGGGGCTAAAAGGAGGGGAAGAATGACCGCCAGCCATCCGGCCAGGGCGGACAATCTCAGCTTGCGGATTGGGCGGGGTGTTGTGGCCTCGGATTTGAGCACTGCAAGCCCTATCCGACCATGGCCACGGTCTTGTGCTGGTATCCGATATCCAGATCGCGGAGGATCCGGTTAATGGTCTCATTAGCCTCGGATCGCGCCGCTTCCTCCAGGCCTCTGCAAGGTTCGAAAATAGCGATCTTAAGGATCCGCGAATCTGGTCTGTTTAGGATTGCGGTTTCGGGCGCCGAATTGTTAGATGCTTCTCTGAGGCGAAAATGCAGGCTAGTACACTTCATTATGCGTGCCTAGATCAACCAGCACGATCAACTCTTCACCCGTTTCTGGATCTTTCTCAAAAGCGAAGATAATGCGACAATCGTACTCTACCCAACACGCCCATAATCCCTGTAGTTGTCCGCTCAGTTTATGGGTCTTGAGCAAAGGGTAAAATGGGTCGCGGGCCAGTTGATCCAGCACCTCGAAAATGCGTTCCTGCAAAATGCGGTCACGCCGCGTCTGTTGCTTGAACGCCCGGTGAAAGCTGCTGTCCCATGCTAGCCGTCTCATGTCAGATCTTGTTTGAGATCAGCCACCGTGCCATACGCCGCCCGCCTGTCCCGGACCGCTTGCAGCGTTATCGTCGCATTGCGCGCAATCTCCGCCCGGCGTTGATCCAGCCAACGCCGCTGCAACACGTCAATCACCGTTAACCGATCTTCCGGTGACAACCGCTCAATAACCTCCAACGCCTGTTGTACGGGAGAAGTCTGTTCTGCGCCCATCTCTTTACTCCCACGCAGCGGCCCAGCTCACGTCGGCTAAAATACCGCGCCGGTCGCTGATGCTAGCGCGCAACACAGCGGGCTACAAATCCATCTAATAAAAAACTATAGGGAATTCTATCTTGCGGCGCAAGGGGAAAGTGCCTCGTGACTGGATGTGGGGGAGGATATTTGGCAGAGGAATCAGGTTCCGCAGCGAATTGCCGGGCACGGAACCAATCAAAACGTCGAGCTGATTTAAGAACTCCTGCCGATTGCTTTCCCTATACATCCATCATCGAAGTGATTAATTTCAACCCATAAGGTCAAGCTGCTTTTGAACCACCAAGACCTCTGAGACCTCAAGGTATAATCTCTTCGAGGTCTTCGTGGTTCAGTTTTAAAGTCATTTTTCTTCGAGGTCTTAGAGGTCTTCGTGGTTCAGTTTTGAAAGTCATTTTTCTTCGAGGTCTTAGAGGTCTTCGTGGTTCAGTTTTGGAAGTCATGTTTCTTCGAGGTCTTAGAGGTCTTCGTGGTTCAGTTTTGAAAGTCATGTTTCTTTGAGGTCTTAGAGGTCTTCGTGGTTCAGTTTCTTAGGCGAATACTTCCGAAAGCGGAACGTTCAGATCGGGCAGCAATGGTGAGGACAGGCGGTCCGATTTCCCGCAGACTCCGGCCGTTATGTATCCCAGTTCGCTCCAGACGAGAACCTCGACGGTGCCGGCTTCCGGATCGACGATCCAGTACTCCGGGACGCCGAATTGGGCATAGATCTTCTTTTTGACTTCCAGGTCCTTACGTCGGGATGCTTCCGAGAGTATTTCGATGACAATGTCGGGCGCGCCTTGCAGGTTGGCTTCACCGATAATGCCGAGGTGTTCCTTGCGAACGAAAAGAATGTCGGGCTGGACGACGTTCTCCTCAGAGAGGATTACGTCGCATGGCGCAGGCAAAAGCTCCCCCAGGTCGCCCTGACGGACATGATCAAGCAGAGCGTCGAACAGCTCTCTGGATACTCGCTGGTGTCTTATGTTGGGAGCGGCGACCACGTAGAGGTCTCCATCGAGGATTTCGTAACGCTTGTCCTTGGGGAGCAGGAGGTAGTCGTTGTAAGTGAATCGGACTCTTGCCCGTCTCATGGTTGCCTTCGACGTTACCACTATCCCCGCGGCGTTTCAATCCTGGCGTCCATATTGTTTCGCCCGTCGCCGTTCTATTTTGCAAAAAACGGGGCACGCATTTCTCTTGGTTTTCTTCGCGGTCTTCGTGGTTGGCTTTTTTTTAAGCCGGCCGGTCCTGCTGCCGGGGATCGATCAGCCGGAGGTCGCGGAAAACTTCGTAATCTGCCGCATTGCAGGTGATCAGCACACCCACGCCGTTGGAAAGTAGCGTGGCCGCAAAGAGCGTGTCGGCGAGGCGCTTGTGTCCCAGCCGGTGCTTTTCGATCAAATCGAACGCGAGCCTGGCCGCCGCTTCGTCCGTGGCCAAACACTCGACGTTGGCACACCCGAGGTAGTTCCGGACGATGTCCAGCGCTGCGGCCATGGGGACCGGCGGATCGAACCGGCGTGCGTCCGTCACCACATGCAGGAACTCGTGGAGAACGGCCGGGGTGATTGCCAGGATGACTTCGGGGGAGGCCAATTGCTCCTCGAGAAACGCACGCACAGACCGGTGTCCGCCGATCGAGGGGATGTGAGCGGAGATCAGAACGTTTGTGTCAAGGCCCCGCTTCAAACGCGCTTCTCCTTCGACTCGAAGATCTGGTCGTACAACTCCTGCCGCCTTGGCAGCGCGCCTGCGAGCCGGTGTCCCCGTAGCACCGGCACCATAGTGAGTGGTTTCCTGGCCTCAATCCGTTGCGCGCGGTAAAAGGCCATGGCCTCTCGGATGAGTCGAGCGATCGAGCGATCCCCGGTCTTTGCGGCCTTTCGGAAGGCTTCATAATCCGATTCAGATATCGCAACAGATATTGTTTTCATATTGCTTATGATATCGGCCGCCAATTGCCACGTCAAGCCAAATCAGATTCCCAGGCCAAAAACTTGAACCACCAGGGCCTCGAAGACCTCAAAGTATAATTTCTTCGAGGTTTTAGAGGTCTTCGTGGTTCAGTTTTGAAAGTCATTTTTCTTCGAGGTCTTAGAGGTCTTCGTGGTTCAGCTTTGAAAGTCATGTTTCTTCGAGGTCTTAGAGGTCTTCGTGGTTTGCATTTAGCAGTCCCGACTATCGCTTCAGGCGTTTGATGGCTTTCTCGAGATCTTTCCGGTCGACGACGCGCATGATCGTGACGGTTTTCTCATCGATCCGATAAAGAAGCCTGTAATCGGCAATCCGCAGCCGATAGAGAGGATATCCAAACCCTTTAAGCTTCTTGTTCAAAGGCGGGGATGGAAAGGGATCTTGTCGAAGGCTCATGATGCCCTCGATAATCCCGGAACGGACAGTCTCAGGAAGAGACCCGATGTCTCGTACGGCAGGTTGGGTTAATTGAACGGCGAAGTCGGTCACCTGAATTCTTACCGAGAGCGGAGGTAGTCCTCCAAAGAAACGACCTCTCCCTTCAAACGTGCCGCCTCGGCATCGGCAACCATCTTTTTTATCCTCGGGCTGTGTTCCAGGACGAAATCGTCCAGGTCGTCCTCGGTGAGCGCTGTTAGGGAAGCCGCCGGCTTACCCCTGTGGGTGATAATCACAGCTTCTCCCTTCATTACCATCCGAAGAAGTTGGTTGGCTTTGTTCTTCAATTCGACTGTATTTGCTACTTTCATGCCGCGGCCACCTCCTGATCGTACAAAGCTATTTTAATAGCCATATAATGCGCGCGTCAAGGGATCCTTTTTGGGAACCGCGAGGGCGTTCACTACCTCAAAGCATCTATTTTTCTTTGAGGTCTTCGAGGTCTTTGTGGTTCAGATTATTCGCGCCGAAAAATCTCCGCGACAGAAATCTTGGCCTGAGGCGCGGTCAGGGGGGAGATGTGATCTCCGGCGAGGAATCGCTGGCAGGTGCGGTAGGATTCCGGGCCTGGGTCCCGGTACGCTTCAATGCAGCGATTGATGATATTGACGATCCAGTAGTCCTGGATGCCCGCCCGCGCGTAAAGACTCCCCTTGCGCCGGCGGTCATGCTCCAAGGTGGCATCGGAAACCTCGACAATCAGCAGCGCCGTGGTGGGGTGCGCATCCCAGTAATCCCAGGCGTTCCCGGGGACGACTGCCAGGTCCGGCTCGGGCTCAGAAGTGCAGCTGATGCCCAATGGTCCCTGGACCCGAACCTCGAACCCAGCGCCGAAAGCTTTGCGCAGAGCTTCCTCAGCAAGGCGGATGGCGGTGAAGTGAGCACTTCCTTGCGGAGTCATCTGGAGGATCTCCCCATCGATCAGTTCAACGCGCTCGCCGGGAGCGAACATGTCGGCGGCGATCATTTTGTCGTACTCTTCTCGAGTCCAGCGCCGCATCTCGATGGCTTTCATGGATTCACTCCGCTATAAGAGAGTATACGGCACCTCGCGACAACAGTAAATCATTCCACTGCATAATGTTTCGCCGAGGGCCATTTGCTTTCATAAAAAAGGCGAACAGCTGCTCTTGAAACACGAAAACCTCCGAGACTCAGAGCTCCCAATTTGAATTTCTTTGAGGTCTTAGAGGTCTTCGTGGTTCAGGTTTCTTTGTGGTCCAGGGGCTCGCCGAGCGATGGAACCGAGAGGTATCCGAGATATACCCCTCCCAAAACGCCGATCGCCAGCGCAACGTACGGATGGTTTCCGACAAAGGCGATGGCCACGAGCGATAGCAGGATCCACATCACAAGGATTTCCCAAGCTGATGCCCGCTGGCGCATCTGCTTGGCGTGAGTCTCCAATCGAAACAACGCCGCCGAAATCGCCAACGCTACCCACCAGAAGATTCCAGCTTTGGCGCCCAGAGGGATAGCATCGTTAATACCGTAAACGAATTGGGCGAGAAGCCCCGCGCCGAGTCCGATCGCTATCCGTCGGTGAAGGCGGTTCCCGGAATGCCGGAAAACCCACGCCAGCATCCACGCGGCTGCCGACCAGACGCCCACATAGGCGATCATTCCGGGAATGCCCAGATCCAGCGCTGTCTGGAGAATATTATTATGAGCGTTCGCGATATCGACATCCGGGGAGATCGTGAAAAGAGGATACAGCACATGGACAACCTTGCGGAAAGCGTTCATCCCCATCCCGGTGAACGGGAAGTCCTGGATTCCGTATATTGCGCGCGACCAGATTTCCAATCGGGCGGCACGGCTTACTCCCCCAAGGGCAGAAGGAGGTTTTCCCGTACCGCCTCGGCGGCGTATTTAAGCGCCGCCTGGAGGTCCTCTGGAGAGAAGGACGGATATGCGCGGAGCAGGATCTCCGGAGTGTCACCGTCGGCAATGCTTCCTACAATAATGCTTACTGGGATTCTGGTTCCTTTTATGCAGGGCTCACCGCCGTGGCGTTTGGGATCGATCACGATCCTGTCCATCCATTCCCGGCTTTGCATGCCAATTACACCTTTCGAGAATCAACACAGCTATTATGCGGTGATTGTGTTTTATTGTCGAGTTTCAAACACTGATGGTCTTAACGCCATTCGCGGTTCACCAAATAAGCCGCGACAACCTCCAGGGCCGCAA
>Ga0315280_10003315_pt1 | contig 24860 bp, 24 predicted proteins | sample YL17G06_40_MG_FD_203697 | JGI IMG/M metagenome (GOLD analysis project Ga0315280, IMG submission 203697) | Sediment microbial communities from Yellowstone Lake, YNP, Wyoming, USA - YL17G06_40 | ecosystem: Environmental > Aquatic > Freshwater > Lake > Sediment | place: USA: Wyoming | collected...
TTTCCGAATCAAGATCACCTGTTGGCTCATCAGCGAGAACTAACGCAGGATTGTTGGCTAGAGCCCTAGCGATACCTATCCTTTGCTGTTCGCCTCCGCTCAGTTCATCGGGTCTGTGATCAGCCCTGTCCTTCATACCAACAGCTTCAAGCAAACTCCAAACTCTAGCCTCACGTTCTATCTTGGATTTCTTTGCGAGAATCAATGGGAACTCGATACTCTCAATGCATGCATGCATTTTTCACCTCCTGAACGGGCGTTAATTAAGTCTATTAAAATAAAACGGTGGCAAGGCGGGTTTTTCTCGTAACACATCAGTCGGACATCTTTTTCCTCGGCTAACTTCTTTATCTCTCTCAACTTCGCCACGGCTTTTGGGTTGTTTAAAATCTCATTTCGAAAATGCTTCTCATACGCGTCCCAACCAATTTTCCCTTCTTTAAAATCTTTCAATAATTCCTTGGACGGGGCTAAAACACTCGGACGAGCAACCCTTACCTTAACTTCATCCTTCGGATACTTTTTCCATTTCGCTATGTATCCTTCTTTTAACATTTTCCGTCTCCTCGACTCAAAGTTAGGCTGTCGCCTTTAAAAACTCTGGGTCAGAGTAATTCTAACGAGTTTCAACAACAAAAAGGTTATGAAAGCTAGCATGGAAAGGCTTGAGCGTTTAATTAAAGTCTGTGGCTTGCTGCTACAAACGAAGGTTTATCTTTTCTGGTAAAGATGCAAAAAGACTATAGGCATTCACATGTAAGGTTAAATTGCCCGAGGTAGGCTACGCCGTAAAGAAGGTTGTCAAATGAGTCAGAAGCATGATGAGTTTCGAAGGCTTGTTGAACGGTATGTGAAAAACTATAGAAGGTTGAGGAGGCTGATCAGCAAATAACTCAAGATGCTTGCAGATTTCGGATAGGCTTTCTTCAGCGTTGAAATGCAAGTTTCGTCAAAAAATATAAATTGAATTGGAACAGATATGGGGTAAAGTGGTTTAATTGGTTGACATCCAGCTTCAGACTCTTCGCATGTGCGCTCTTCTTCATGATATTGGGAAGCCGGAATGTTGGGCGAATAGGAAACCTTGGTCAGAGCATATTCACTGGACCTATGAAATTGTTAAAGCTTCTCTTGGTGAGGAGTATGCTGTGGCTTCTATGCGGCATCATGCTGGGTTGTCTTATCCTGTTGAGTATCATCCTCAGACGGAGCTTGAAAAGATAATTTGTTTGGCTGATAATTTTGCGTCGGGCGCGGATAGGAGAAAAGAGTCTGAGCATGACGCATCTTGCCCTAAGCTGCCTATTTCTCTTACGCATGTTCTTTCTGATGGAAGCGTTGTTAGGAGCAGTTTTGATGAAGCGAAATTGGCTGAGGTTTCGAAAGTTTTGCAACAGAAGATTAAGGAAGTGGGTGTTAGCGTAGCTGAAGAACCTTTGGAAGTGTATTTGAAGATTTTCGATTTATTAGCGGTTTCTGAGCTGCGTGAAATGCCTGCGGATACTAGGACGCTGGTAAATGATGTTTCGTTGTGGAGCCATTTGAAATTGACAGCGGCGTTTGCGACTTGTATTTGGATGGATGGCGGTTACAGAGGCGACGCCTATGATAACTACAGTTTTGCCATTTTAAGCGGTGATGCTGATAGGATTTCAAGTTACATTAATGTGTCACGTAGGTTGCCGGATCTTAATGCTAGGAGTGAAAAGATTAAAAAGGCAACGGACAAAGCTGCGGGCTTGCTGGCTGAAATGCTTGGTCCTGAATGTGTTATTTTTGCTGCGGGTGGAAGCTTTTTGGCGCTGTCTCCAACTGGGAAAGCTATGGATGTTCTTTCAAAGGTAAAGGAAGAGTTTGAGGCTTTTACAGAGGGGCAAGTCACAATCACTGTTAATAGCGTAGTTGTTAATGGCGAAGAAATTATGAAGGATTTTGGAAAGGTTTGGGAGCGGGCTCAGCTTGAAATGCACGCTAAGAAAGGTGAACGTGAGGTTTCGCTTCCGGCCAGTGTTGAGGAGGGGCGGGATGTTTGTGACGTATGCCATGTTCACCCTTGGGTTTTTGAAGACAAGTTTAAAATGTTGCCTATAGACGCGGCTCCTCGACCTGAAAGGTTATGTGAAAACTGTTTGCGACTTCGCGGGGAAGGGAAGGGAGTCGAGTTGGACGCTTTGAAAGATAAGACCAATTTTGTGGCGTTGCTTAAGGCTGACGGAGATGATACGGGAAAGGTTTTGCGGGGAGACAAGTTTAAAAAATTTGGGAAAGCTAATACTGCTTCTCGTCTTTCCACGTTAAGCGATTTAATCCATTTAACTTGTGAGAACAAGTTGAAAGCTATTGTTCAAGAATTTGGTGGCGAAACAGTCTTTGCGGGTGGGGATGATGTTTTAGCCTTTGTGCCGGGCGAAAAAGCTTTGAAAGCTGCAGAGGCGTTAGCATCTTGTTTTAGAGATGAAATGGCAAGGAAATGTTCTATGTCTGTGGGGATTGCGATTTTCCGTTATGATTTGCCGGTTTATGTTGGTTTAGATGCGGCAGACAGGCTTTTGAAGAAAGCTAAGGAAGAGAACAAGAATAAAGTAGCCTATTCAGTTATTGGAGGTTCTGGCGTGACTTCCAGCGAATTAGAAAAGGTTAAGCCGAGGAAGTGGGAGGAGTTAAACGGGCTTTTGAATGTTGTGGAGTTTATGGATGAGAGCGGGGCTGCCGCGTTCCAGATTAGAAAGATAGCGAAACTTGCAGGAGACGGCCGCACACGCGAAAAAGCAGAGGTTTTTATCAAGTATCTCATGGGGCGAGAGGTGATTAGCTGGCGAGACGGTGAGAAGTTTTTGAACTATTTAAACACAGGGCTTCTTTCTGACGCGTTTATCATCTATAATCTGTTCAGGGGTATGTGATATGACTGAGGAGAAAGAGTTGAAGAAAGAAGGAGAAGAGCTTGCCAAGTTGGCTGTCGAAAGCGGTATGGGGATAAAGCAGTTGCGAACAATCTATAAGCTTGTTAGGACAAAGCCTATTGCTTTCGTTCAAGCGTTTATCCAGAATCAAATTGGAAGAGGCGTGCTGGGGCTTGCTGCTTTCATTAAAACTTTGGAGTTATCTCAGAAATACGAGAATGACAAGGGAGCTTTCGAGAAGATTTTGATGTGTGCCGTCATGTTGTATGCCTACTTTAAGGTTGCGCCAACTATGAATTTTAGAATGGCTTGCGAAGGCGTAGTGAAGGATGTGGTTAACCGTCAAGGCTTTGTCTTTGAAGATCTTGAAATCAGGTCTGCAGGGAAAAGGATAGATATGCAAGTTAAAACAAAGCATTTTCACGGAAACCCTAAGGCTTTAGCTATGGAGATAGAGAAGGCATTGAAGAGCAAAGTTCCAGAACTTGGCGATGTTTTCCTGAGAATTTGGATTGAATGAAATGTGTGGGAGGTGAAACAATGTTTGAGAAGTTGGAGAAGAGATTGATATTCAATGGCACAGTGGAAGCCATTACTCCTCTGCATATTGGTTCAGGGAAACCAGAAGTTGAGGTCGGAGGTGTTGAGATGCCTGTGCTCACCGACCCAAGTGAGCAACCGTATATTCCTGGGTCTTCTTTGAAGGGCCGGGTGAGGACCGAAGCTGAGCGCATTGCACGAAAGGAAGGCATGGGTGTTTGCAAGCCGCCAGACGTTAGGAACATGTGCGGTTCAATAAAAGCTAGGGTGGAGGACTTTTGTATCTGTTGCAAGATTTTTGGAACTGCAGGTGGGATTTCAGTGGCGAGTAAGGTGAAGTTTAGGGATATGTTTCCGTTACAGAAGGTGGAGGTGCTGCTTGAGAGGACTAGCACTGCAATTGACAGAGAGAAAGGGAGCGTCTACGGGAAAGCGTTGTATACTATTCAGGCGGTTCCCGCTGGAACCAAGTTCAACATGGAGATTGTGGCTGAAAACCTGGCTGATGACGAGTTGAAGTTGCTGCTGGCTGCTTTGAAGTCTGTTGAGGATTCTGCTTTGGGCGGTTCTTCGACGCGTGGGTTTGGCAAAGTTAGATTCAACATAGAGAGCGTAAAGGAGCGCACTGCAAAGTTTTATCTTGGCGAGGAGGCTGAAAAGGCGTTTTCCGGAGAAGAGCTTAAGCGTTGGTTGAAGGAGAAGGGCGGCTTCTAATGACCGTGTTTGCTCATCGTATAAGCGGCGTTCTTAGGGCTGCAACGGCTTTACATATCGGTTCTGGCGCTCGAACTGGCGTAATAAAGCATTGTCGCCCGTTCATCCCAGGAGCCGTTTTGAGAGGTGCTTTGGGAACAGCGATTATCAAAAGCGTTTGCAGGTTGGAAAAGCCTTTGGTTGACCATGAGGGCTGCGAGTTCTTTGACGAGTGTTTGTATACAAGGTTGTTCGGCGAAGAGTTTGGCAAGAAGTCTAATGTTTTCTTTGGGTATGCGTATCCTTTGCATTTGACATGCGGTGGGGTTTTTGCTCCAGCGGCTAAAACGTTGAGTCGCTGTCAAAATCCTCAGTGCCGTAAAGAGTTTGATGCTTTGGTTTCTCCTGTTGAGTGTGATGTTTGTAAAAGTGGCGTTAAGCCCTTTGACGGTTTCAAGTGTGGAACTTGCGGTTTGTTAGAGCGTCAGCCTTTAGCTGTTTCAAGGTTAACTTTGACCGCTGTTGACAGAGGTAAGGTTTCTGCTGCTCAAGTGGCTGAGGGAGCTGGCACGTTGCATACTTTGGAAGTTATCCCGAAAAATGCGCGGTTTGCGTTTAGCGTGCTTGTTGACGGCGATGCTGGGGATGCCGTTAGTCAGGTCAAGTTTGCACTAGCGAAGGCTTTGCCTGACGAGGGTGTTGGAGGCTGCAAGTCAAGGGGTTTGGGAAAGGTGGAAGCGGAGGATTTGCGGGTTGAAGAACTTGACGAGGGTGCAGTGCAGAAGCGTGCGGGAGAAATTGATGTGCGAAGGTTTTCAGTGAGGCTGGTTTCGCCGATGGTTTTGGATGGGAAAATGTTAGAGGAAAGCAGTTTGTTGGAGGCAGCTCGTCGGGCTTATTCTTGGGTTTTTCATGAGGGAAAGCCGAAGTTACCAGAGGTTCCACTTGAAGGTAAGCGCGTTGCGGTTGAAATGTTCAGCGGCTGGTCTTTAAAGGCTAATAGGCGTCGTCGGATTGAACCCGCTGTTTCCGCTGGTTCAATATTTCAGTTTAAATGCGATGAAGGTAGCCGCGAGTTAGCTTTGGCTTTGGCTGCTTTGGAGTATTATGCTGTTGGAGCCTACAAGCCTCATGGATGCGGACAAGTGGTCGTTGAGCAAGCTCGTTAAGCCCCACGATGTGTAGTTGTTCTGGTTTTAAAAGGAGAGTGTGTGGAAAGACAGTTTTGGTTTTGTTTCTGGTAATGGGTTAGCCGAGATTTTGTGGTTCATTGTCCCCGTGTTGCGTCTTGGCTAACGACTTAGGTGGGGAACACCGGCTTTCAAGGGTTTCGATTATCCTTTTAAAGGCTTTTGCATTTGGCAGATAATCGAAGATGCTGTTCTGGAGCGGACTGTTTTAGAGCTTATTGCTTGAAATGGGAAAGAAATGGTTTCGGACTCAATGACTCTAGAAAGGAAGAGAAAACAGCAAGTTTCGTCCGTTTGGTGGACAAGGCATAGTAATTATCCGACTCAATGACTCTAGAAAGGAAGAGAAAACAGCAAGCCTTGGGCAAAGTCCCATCTCCACATTCCGTAGAATTGTTTCAATGACTCTGAAAAAGAAGAGAAGACAGCAATTGAACTGCTGGAGTTCATCGACCGTATATAATCCATGACTCAATGACTCGAGAAAAGAAGAGATAACAGCAAGGCTATGGTTGCGGTTCCACTGTTCTCAGTAACGAAACCGATTCAATGACTCTAATAGAGAAGAGAAAACTGAAACACAAACAGCAAATCAACTCTACAATGCCCCGCCTCAACGATTCAATGACTTGTGAGAGGAAGAGAAAACTGAAACACAATTTCTGTTGAACCATCCGTGAAAATAAGTCTGTACGATTCAATGACTCTTGAAACGAAGAGAAAACAACAAGTGTATCACCGTGCTGGCGTCTGTTCCGCTAGATTCAATGACTCGTGAGAAGAGAAAACGGCAAGACTGCACTCCAAGTTATTGTGTCATCGCTGTTAGGTGTGGATTCAATGACTCTAAAAGAGAAGAGAAGACAGCAACTTTCAATATCCAGACATTCCTTTGGGATACCGCATTCAAAGATTCAATGACTCTTAAGAAGAAGAGAAAACAACAAGTTCCATGTTCTCCCACTTGTCAAAGCGTCAAATGCCGAGACTCAATGACTCGTGAAAAGAAGAGAAAACAGCAGGGGATACGCAAGAGTCTACCCTCCTTGGTGAGGGTCTGTTGAAGCCGCTTTTTTAACTTCAAAATCCGAAGAAGAACAAGAGACAGCGGCATTAAACCATCCAATCTTAGAAAAAATATTAAAGAAAAAGGAAAAGAATAACAAAGAGGACAATCCGTTTATAGGTGCATTAATATGACAGATGTCGAAGCAAAAGGACTCACAATCCTTCACCTTTCAGACTTCCACTTCAAGCCTAATTTTCAATATGACCAAGACATAATCTTAAACGAACTATTGAAAAAAATCTCAGAAATGAACAAAAGCGAATGGCAACCAGACCTAATCCTCTGCACAGGCGACATAGCCTTTTCAGGAAAACCCCAAGAATATAAACCAGCCGAAAACTTTCTAAACAAACTGTTAAAAATAACAGGCGTTACAAAACAAAAACTCTTAGCTGTGCCAGGCAACCACGATGTAGACTGGGATGAACCATCCCCCATTCTGGAAATCGAACTCAGCAAAGATGAGGATTCCGACAACTTCTTTGACTCACCAAAAAAACTGAAAGGAGTCCTCAAAAAACTTCACGGATACCAAAAATTTTCGCAAGACTACCTGAAACAACCATTCAACGAAAATCACTACTATTCTACTAAAATTATCAACATAAAGGGATTTCAAGTAGGCGTTGCAGGACTCAATTCAGCATGGCCATATCACAAAAAACTGTACAAAAAATCCGAAGCATTCGACCAACTTTTGGGAAGAAACCCACTTAAAAAGGCTCTTGAACAGATAAAAGAAGCTGACTTAAAAATTGTCATGTTCCACCACCCACTCCAATGGCTTCTCGAGTTCGAACAACCCAACATAAGAACTCTCTTAGAAGAAGATGCCGACTTAGTTCTTAATGGACACCAATTCAAATCAAATATGGAAATCCACCATGTAGGAGCAGAAAGAAGGCTTCTTTACATTCAAGGAGGACCTGCTCACGGAGCAAAACCATGGCCAAACCGCGTTCACCTCATACGCTGGGAACTTCAAGCGAACCGTCGAACTATAAAGGTGTACCCCTTAAAGTTCGACCGAGAGGCAAACAAATGGGTGTTAGACACCGCTATTTATCCCGCCAAACAAGGCTACATTGGACATTATGACATGACGGGGAAACCTGAAGTCTCACCAACTCGCAAAGCTCTAATAATTTCTGTGGGCACAGGCGTAGGCCTAACAAAAGACGCTGTCAAAAGTCTCGCAAACGGCTTAGCTTTCAGCATAGAACATAACAATCCAAACAAAACATTTTTCATCACTAGCCAAGAAAGCCGAAAAACAACTCTACCAAAGATACTGCAAAAAACAAACCTCCAAAACTACGAAACAATAGTCATAAAAAACATAGACGACATCCAACAAATCTATGAAACCCTGCGACCAAAATTCCAACGAATAAGGAAACAATACACCCACGTAACTGTAGATTACACATCCGGCACAAAAGCCATGAGCGCCGCATTAGCTATTCTTGGAACGGTCTACGAAGCCAACACCCTGAGCTACATAGGAGGCAAAAGAAAAGGTGGCGTAGTCCCAGACAAAACAGAAAAAATACTCACAATCCAACCTTACTTTGCCATTGCGGAACAGAAAATCAAAACAGCAATACAATTCTTCAACCATAACCAATTCAACGCTACGATCACCATCCTAAACCAAATTGAAAAAACAACAACAGACATCCAAATAAAGAACCGCATAACCCCACTAAAAGAACTTGCAAAGGCTTACGAATTATGTGACAAATTCCAACACGAAAAAGCCTTCCAAACACTCAGAAAAATCAAAATGGAAGAATTAAAGCTCAACAAGCGCTTCCTCGGGCAATTACTAAACGCCAAAGAACCCGAACTATACAGCATAGCCGACCTAATAAACAACGCAAAAAGGAGGGGGACAGAAGAAAAGAAATACGACGACGCCGTAGCCCGACTCTACCGCACCATAGAACTCATAGCCCAGTACACTCTCAAAAAAGAATACAACATAGACTCGTCAGCAGCCAAACCGACCGACATACCAGAAGAATTACTTAAAAAATGGAATATAATCCAGGCACCCCCAAAAATCAAAATAGGCCTCGAAAAAGCCTATGAACTGTTAAACGCAAAAAACCACCCCCTCGGCAAAAAATTCAAACAAGACAAAAAACTCAAAGACCTACTATCCAAACGAAACACATCAATCCTCGCCCACAACCTAAAACCAGTAACCCAACAAACCTACACACAACTACACCAAAAAACAATAGAATACGCAACCATAGCCATAAAAAACCTAAAACAACTACTGAAAGACTCAACATTCATAAAATGGACCAAATAGCAACACGAGAGAAAAGTGAGTGCTGCAACCTTGGAGCAGCTTGCAGGACTCATCAAGATCTGCGGTTTCTTGACGCAGACGAAAGCTTACCTGTTTTGGTCATGCTGCGTTCATGCTGATCTATTTGGAAGGTTCTCTTCACTTTAACTTATCTCTCCACTGGGCGAGAGTGTCGTTTCAGCGATAGCTTAAAAACGGTTAGAAACGCATTTTTTTAACCCCTCAACAAATTGGGAGAAGTGAGAGATTGTCTCAAAACATGTTAGCTAAGACTTTGCCAGCGCAACCATTGCTCTCGCTGAACATACGAAACATAAACCAGCTTTTTCCTGGCTTCGCAGTGGGAGACTTTGCGGTTGTCTACGGTTCGCCGTCGGTTTTGTCTTTATCTTCACTGTTGTGTGTCAGGGCTCAGTTGCCAACTCAGTTAGGAGGCTTAGGGAGCGACGTTGTCTTTGTTGATGGTGGAAACACGTTCAGACTCTACCAAGTAGCCCGCCTTGCTCAGCTTCATCAGCTTAACCCGCAAGAAGTGCTGATGCGCATTTACATTTCAAGAGCATTCACGGCTTACCAGATGACCGTGCTCATAATGGAGAAATTGAAGGAAACCGTCAAGAGATACGACGCTAAACTCGTGGTAATATCCGACGTTGCAGGGTTCTTTTTAGACAAGGACGTTCCAGACGAGGAAGCGCGGAGAATTTTCGGTCAAGTCACTGCTTACCTTTCAACCTTCGCGGAAGAAAACCAGCTTGTACTAATCGCCACTTGTCCTCCACATCAAGATTCAAGACGGAACCGTTTTCTTCAAACGGTAACTTGTGGAAGAGCAAACGTAGTCGTATCCGTCAGGCATACAAGGTGCGGCCGCGAATTCGTTTTGGAAAAGCATCCCCGCTACGTTTTAGGCTCTGCAGAGTTTCCTTCTGAAAACTTGACGTTAACAGAGTTTATGGAGGGCTACGCGTAATGGGCAAGACTGTTGAGTCGTACAGGATGGCGTTGGAAGATGAAATTCGCAGGTGGAATGGATTCGCAAAGGCGCTGCGCAGCGAGGACAGAGAAGCGTTTGAAGCTTTAATGGATGCGTGTAGAAGTTACGCTTCAGCAGGAAGCAACGCTGTTCAGCCCATACTCTTTGAACCCATGATCATGTCGATTCTGTTGAACCAGCAAAAGAAACTGCACAGACTAGAGAGTGTGATAGATGCAGTCAAGCAGCAATCCAGCCAACCCTGAACATGTTAAAGGCTGGATATTTGACGTTTATCCTTCTGGTCTCGGCGAAATGGCAGTGTGGATTATTGCGGAGAATGGCGAGAGAATAAGGTTTACGGACAAGTTTCAGCCGAAAATCTACGTTTCAGGAAGACAGGAAGACATAGAACGGTTGGCCAGCCGATTCTTTTCAAGCAGGCTTATCGCGTCTTGGAATTTCGCCTTCAAGTACGCGCGTCCCACGGACATCAAGAAATCTAGGGTTCTGGAAGTCACAGTTAAAGACTGCCGAAAGATTTCAGCTTTTACTCGTGATGTTCTGAGGGTGGGCGATTATTTGCGGTTTGAAGTTCACAATTGCGACTTGCACGGAGATAGATATTACCTTTTCAGTCACGACTTGTTTCCGCTTGCATTCGTGGAGGTTGAAGCTGAAGAAACAGGATTAACATATACGCTTTTGGATTCTGTTGAGAGCGTAGACTACGCCGTACCACCGTTGCGGACTATGAAGTTGCACGTGGAAATAGCCAAAAAAAGCAAAATAGCAAGCCTCAACGACCCCATAGATAAGATCATAGTGTCTCAAGCTGAAAAGACAATAGAGCTCGATTCTGGCGATGAAAGAGAGAGGCTGCTCGGTCTTGTGAAAACAACTAGGGAATTTGACCCTGACGTCATTTTAACGTTCGATGGAGACTCCTACCTGTTTCCTTACCTCACGCGGAGAGCAACAATCAACAACGTTCTCGACAAGTTCATCCTCAGCAGAGACAACGTTCCCGTTGCCCCTAAAACCAATCGTGGCAGAACCTTCTTTTCGTATGGACGCACTTTCTATAGAGCCCCCACAACGCGGCTTTACGGAAGAGTCCACGTTGACGAAGCTAACAGCTTCATCTTAAAAGAGGCGGGGTTTGAGGGCTTAATTGAGATAGCGAGAACCTGCAGGGTCCCGCTGCACACGGCGTCGCGCTCGTCAATAGGTTCAAGCATGTCTTCGCTGCAGTTTTATCAGGCCTTAAACGATGAAGTGTTGATTCCCAGAAACAAATGCATGCCTGAAGCTTTCAAGTCTGCTTACGAGCTTCTTGTCGGCGACCGCGGCGGCTTCGTCTATGAACCGCGCGTCGGGATTCACGGTTTGGTTGGCGAAGCAGATTTTTCCAGCATGTACCCAAGTTTGATGGTGAAGAACAACATTTCTGCCGAAACAGTCCTCTGCAAGTGCTGCTCAGACTCGAAACTGCGTGTTCCCGAACTGAATTATCACATTTGCGAAAAACGAGTGGGCATAATTCCAAAAGCATTGAAGCTTGTCGTTTCCAAAAGGTTGACTTACAAGCGGCTAAAGCAGGAGACTCAAGACGACGGGCTGAGAGAAGTTTACGACAGGCGCCAGGCAGCCTTAAAATGGATTCTTGTAACGTGCTTCGGCTATTTAGGCTATAGGAACGCCAAGTTCGGCACCGTTGACGGACACATGAGTGTGTGCGCTTTCGGCAGAGACGCTTTCCTTAAGGCTGCCCGCATGGCGGAGAATCGAGGATTCATGGTTATTCACGGAATTGTTGATTCTTTATGGCTTAAGAAGGAAGGCGCAACAATCCAAGATTACAGTGACCTCTGCAAAGACATAAGCGAGGAAATAGGGGTGCCGTTGAATTTTGAAGGACGCTATAAATGGATAGTGTTTCTGCCGTCAAAAATGCATCCCAACATAGGCGTCCTCAACAGGTACTACGGCGTCATGGAAAACGGCAAGGTGAAGGCTCGAGGCATAGAGGTCCGCCGCAGGGATACGCCCCGCTTTGTTTATGACGCCCAGACGGACATGATTAACGTGCTGGCTTCCGCTGACAACCCTAAAGAATTTTTTGAAAGGATACCTGAAGCATTGCAAGTCGTGAAAAACTATAGGAATAGACTGCTCAACGGGGACGTGTCAATCTGGGATTTGATCGTGACGAAGCACTTGTCAAAGAACCCGAAAAGGTACAAGCAACGAGTCAGCCAAGTAGTTGCAGCAGAACAGTTGATGAAAGAAGGCGCGCAGGTTCACGCAGGCCAAAACATCCGATTCCTCTTCACACATGCTCAGGACAAACGACACGAACGGAGAGTAAAAGCAGAACAGCTAATAGAGAACGGAGTAAACCCAGACACTAAGAAGTACCTGCTTCTCCTGTATTCATCAGCAGCCAACCTGCTCAGTTTTGCGGGTTACACAACAAAATCGGTGTACGACGCAGTCAGAGGGCACAATCAAACCGGCCTCACACGCTATTAAACGAACCTTCACGGGACTGTTGAGCAGGGTCAAGTTACAATTTAGAACCGCAAAGAAACAGTATCTCAACAGCAAGCGCATATATGAGTATGAACGCGTTTCTCTGCACATTCCCAGAAAATATCACGAATCGATTAAGCCGTTCCTCAAACAGGATTTTGACGTGAGCGTAGCTGCAGAGAAAGGCTGCATCGCCATCACTCTCACACCCCAGAAACCAGTTCAACACGCAGCAAGCCCGTCTTACAAGGCTACTTTAGAAGCTCGTCCCGAAACTTGATTTGTTTTAGCTTCTTGCGATTCTGTCGACCTCATCCTTGGTCAGCATTTTCCGTGCACGCTTTTATTTGGAGTTATCATAATAGAATTGGGGGAAGTTTGACTACGTTCGAGGAAAGGCTTCGTGATGCTCTTGTTTTGGTGTCAACGGGATTGACTTCGCAGGCGATAAAAGAATATTCTGGCATAATTGAGCAAGCATTGGAGAAATTCTATTGTGACATATGGGCTCATCTTGATTGTGACGAAAAACAGAGGCTGCTAAGCGTCGAAAGAAGCTTCAGCAAGAAAAGAACACCGGTAGAAACACTGGGGCTGGGAAAATGGATCGAATTCTTTAAAGAAGCAGAAATGCCAAGCTTGTTGCATAGATACCTGGGCATAGATCCGCCACTCTTCAACTACGAGACTTTGGAACTAATCAAAGAAATCAGAAACAAGTGTACGCACGAAGAATACAGAGCCTCTGAAAAGGAGGTCGAAACGGTTCGCCGTTTTGCAGTCAAACTGCTGGTAGAGAGCAAACTAATCAGAAGGGAGCCCGTTGAAATACGACCAGTTTCTGAAGAAGCTGAAGCAAGATCTGAGGTTGCCATTCTAGCCGATAGAATACGGCTGCTTCTAGCAGGAAATCTTTGTTTTGAGTTTCAGGATCATATCGAAAAAGAGTGGGGCCAATTCTACGATGTCCTTGCTCGGTGGGAATTTATCGGTGTTTTTTGCCTGCGGGGTGAGATCCACATAATGGTCAATGAAATAGAGTCGGACTACCATAACAATGTGGCAGAGGACGTATATAATGGACTAGCTCGACTGATAGAGTCAAAGATTCACGTTAATATGCCAGAAATCAAAAACATTAGGATACAAATCGACATTGCCCTTGGAGAGGCCAATTGGAGTAAAGCAGCTGATACTGGCATTGCAGCAGACCTTTAAAAAAAGGTTGCACACGTGCTATTATCAACGGCGTCTTGAGCGCGGGCTAGACGTAATACTCTTTGAGAGAATGATCAGTGACCTTTCAAAGTCTTGTCTATCTGCTCTTTAGTCAGTATTTTCCATTTTCCCTGGTCGTCCAAATCGACGAGCAAGACGTCTTTCGGGTCTCTCATCACAGAAGCTGCAGCATCCATTGCGTCAAACAACCCTAACATCCTGAAAGTCAAAACCTCACTCTTCTCGGAGTAAAGTTCTCGACAACCAAAGACATACCCATTATCTCCAACAGGCCTTACAGACTAGAACCAAATTCTATAAAGCTTAAGAACAAATTCAAACATATCTACGCGGCGAGAATTGGAGGAAAAAGACTTGAAGAAAGGACAAGGCATTATCAGTATAACGGTTCTAAGCTTTCTGCTGCTTTTCGCCATTGGAACTCCGTTAGCTAATTCAGCAGGTAGCCCAGCATTGGAATATGTGGTGTTTCCAAAAGTTGTTGACATCGACAGATACTCAGGAAGCGGTATCCTATACAACAGTGTGGGCGAGCTTCGAAGAGCTTACGATTTGGACTCGCTGATTCATGCTGGATATGATGGAAGTGGCCAGACCGTAGTCATCGTCGACGCGTACGGAAGCCCGACAATCTATGATGACTTGCTGTCATTCATAGTATGGCAAAATGCACGTGCTGAGTTGGCAGATAAGCTTCCTTGGACGACCATGGCCGATGTGCAAAGCCACTTGCATATCTATTATCCGACTGGAATGCCCACTTTTAATCCCCTGAACTTTCCGCTGGATGAAATTGGTTGGAGTATCGAGACAACTCTTGATGTTGACATGGTACACGCTATTGCACCAGGAGCCGACATTGCCTTAGTTGTGGCTTCGACTCCAGCTGGGGATGTTCTCAACCTCGCTGTGAACTATGCTGTTACCAACCACTTGGGATCTGTGATTTCTCAGAGTTTCGGCATGCCAGAATACTTGCTCCACGGAAACAACGGCCAAATGAATCAGGCTCACGACAACTACGTGTTAGCCGCATCCTATGGCATTACTGTGTTTGCTTCGACGGGAGACTGGGGTGCAACAAACGGCGGACCTTACAACAACGCTCTATTCCCAGCCTCAGATCCCTACGTCACGGGGGTCGGAGGAACAAACCTTTTCATGTATACGACGAAGCCCGGCTACACTGAGGGAACAGGGACCTGGATCAACAGAGTTGGATCGGTGGGCACATCGTATTTCTACGAGATTGCCGGAAATGACTATGAAGGCATGCTTGCAGACGGGTATCCAGCTCCTTTTGACATGGTTACCACGGGCGGTGCCATGAGTTCGTTGTTCTCAATACCATCTTGGCAAAGCGGAATAACCTTGACCGACACGAGCGGCGCAACAGTCACTCCAACCGGACGATGCACATCGGACGTAGCGTTCGACAGCGGAGTCTACGGTGGCTTAGGCGCTGTACCCTACACGGCTTACCCACCCTACGCAGGCTACTACATCATCGGAGGCACAAGTGCAGGTTCACCGTTCTGGGCTGCATTAACCGCCATCGCATGCCAGGCTGCAGGACACAATCTCGGATACATCAACCCGAGCCTCTATGCATTCTATTTCGGCGGAACAGCATACTCGTCTGGCGCTTTCCATGACATAACAACTGGCGACAACACATTCCCATACGATGGCGCTGTAGCAGGTTACAAGGCAACAACAGGCTGGGATGCACCCACAGGCGTAGGTAGTCTTGACGCTGCACTACTGGTTCCAATCATGGCGACTTGGTAAAGGCGTTAGAACAGCCCAACAACTTTCCCTTTTTTCTTTGCAGACTTTGCAACAGCTCAACGCTCGCGCCCAAGAGAATCAACCTAAGACTTCAGAACGTGGAAATCAACCTTGAACTTTTAGACGGCTACAATTTGTTTTGTTTGCTCCGTGTTCCAACTGTGGCTTTCAGTCCTGTGCCCCTCTCCCGCTTCTTCATGTACCTTGTTTCAAGCTTCATTATTTCCATGTCTTTTCTCTTGTTCAAATAAGCTAACACTTCGTATTCCACGTTTCCCGAGGCTGACATTCACCAAGGCAAAATCTGAATCAGCAACAAAAGAAAAAGGGGAAAGCATGTCTTTGTAAGATATCTTGAGGCTGCCTAATCAGTGCCGGGATAGACATATATTGGGACTTGGTTGTCTTGAATCTTATTCTGCGAAGGTTTAACCCCGTTTTCTCCGGGCTTAATCAGGTACAGGAGGATTCCGCATGATACCCATGCTTGCTGACCGATCGCCTTACCTTCTCCTGGAACTTCATGGCTGATGTAGTAGTTTCCAAGTACAGTGTTTCCTCTAATTGTGCCCTCTGCACCCCAGCCTATTTGTATGCCATTTTGTGCAATGAAGATCACTGGACCCAGCCCTGTTACAGTGTTGTAGAGTATATTGACTGGTTCTCCGTCAGTTGAGGGAACGTTAGCCACAATGCCGCCTTTCTGATAGTTATAGACGGTGTTTTGGGAAATTTCCCCTGAACTTCCGTAGTAATAGATTGCGTTGCCGTATTGAAGCCCATTCGGAGCGAAAATCCCGCCTGAATGGTATCCAATATTGTATATTTCACAGCCAGTCACTTTAACGTCTGATTGAGCGTCAACGGCTATGCCGAATTGCTCCGCATCATGAATTGTCAAACCATGAATTGTCAGTCCTGGCCCTTCTACCAATATTGCAATGTCATATCCAGTAGCATCGATAATATCGGGCAGGGCAGCAACGTCATCCGCCGTTGCTACCCTATATTCATGAGTCATTCCAGTGAACCTGCCTGAATCAGCCTTTACAGGAATTACTATTGCCACCATGCCTGCCAGAAACAACGTCATCATTATTGCTGTAATCAATTTTGTTTTCATTCTGCCACTTCCTTTTTCTATTTGGTTTTTATTACGGGATTTAGCTCGCCATTAGCGGCTCCAGTACCCGCTCAGCCCAGCAAACATTTTAACGTGCCCACTGAGCAAAGACACGAGTCGGGAGCATGCTCCCGAACACTCAGAGTCGCGTCTGCCCGACTAAATCATGGTTTAATTAGATCTTACCTTAAAACTTGTCGAAAGCAGTTATAGAAGCTTCTTCTATACGGCATAGAGGCCCGCAGCCACAAAAATGCATGGGGAAGGATGGCTCGTAATAGAAGCATACAATACGCCGAACAGCCATAGAACGCCCCTACGAAGCCCTAAGTAGCTTAGGCAGCCGCCAACGAAAATAGAGGGAAGAACAAGCGAGTGGCGAAAAGGCAGCTATCTCGTCATCACTTTGACCTCCGCAGAAATAAGCCCAGCCTGAGGTTTCAAAAGTTCGTGTTTAACAAAGCTTTTCCCGGCAAACAGTTCGCGAGGCGTAGTTTCAGCCAAGACAAGCCCACAACGACATGTGCTATAGGCTTTTAAGATTAACCCAAGCATGGGCTTTCTGTTCACTTTAACTCATCTCTCTCCACCTGGCGGGAATGTCTTTTGACCGCGCCTCTTTTATACGGCTTATGCAGACCGTTTCGTCGTTAATGGAGGTTTAGGGTTTGGTCATCTCTGAAGAGCCTAGGTTCGAATTGGATGGTTTAACGCCTCTGCAGCGTAAGCTGCTGGTTGACCTTGTGCGTAGGAATCACCCTCAATTTTGGAGCCGTTTCAGAAGCCATTTCTACGGTTGGGAATATGCAAAGATAAACTTGGAAATGTTCCTCGAAAATCATTCCTTGGAGTTCATTGAGGAGCTTAGGAAGCCTGGTTTTAACGGTTGCGAGTTAAGCGTTTGCTGGAGGAAATAGTTCATGTCTGGTGCTGAGCGTTGTAGAAACCCTTGGGATGGAACGTGCAGAAACACGGACATAGAAGTCATCATCGTCTACAAGGGCGCTAGGCTTCCTATTTGCAGGCGCTGCTGGAGCAAGATAGCCAACAGCAACGTTGAGTGGGGTGGGTCTGAATGGTCAGAAAGTGTTGGGGAGGAGGCGTAAAGAGTCATGTACGCTGTGGGTTTATGCTGGAGGAGGGGCGGCTGGGTGTTCAGCGCGTATCGCTGTCGAGGCGACGTGTACGCCACGCTGAAAGTTAGAAGGATTAAACATGGCAGGGCGGCAGCAACGTTGAAGGTTCAGGAGGGGCTTCAGGTTGATGGTTGGAGGTGTTTGGGTGTCCGACGACTTGGGAAAGATTAAGGGTGTAGGACCGTCTACGGCTTCTAAGCTTCGTGCAGCAGGCTTCACAACTGTTGAAACTTTAGCTGTAACCCCGGTTAGGGAGATAATGAGCAAGGCTGGTTTGGGAGAGGAGAAAACCTTCGAGATATGCGAGGAATCCAGGAAGCTTATGAATTATGGGTTCGTCAAGGCTGCAGATCTTTGGGAGCGCAGAAAGAACCTGCTGAGGTGCACGACGTGTTCGAAGAAGGTGGACGAGATTTTGGGTGGAGGCGTTGAAACCCAAGCCATGACCGAGTTTATAGGAGACTACGGGGTTGGGAAGACGCAGATTTGCATGGTGCTCTCCGTCACGGCTCAGCTTCCAAGAGAGCAGGGTGGACTGGAGGGAAACGTGATATACATGGACACTGAGGGAACCTTCAGCCCGGAAAGAGTCTTTCAGATCGCGTCTAAGAGGGGGTTGGATGCTCGTAAGATTCTTGACGGCATAATCATAGCCAGAGCCTACACGAGCGACCACCAATGCCTCTTAATAGACCACCTTTTCAAGAAGTGCCCTGAAGAAAACGCTAAGCTCGTCGTTGTCGACAGCATGATAAGCCACTTCAGAGGCGAATACATAGGCAGGGAAGTGCTGGCTGAGCGACAGCAGCTTCTAAACCAGTACCTCCACAAGCTTTTGAGGCTTTCAGAAGCCTGCAACCTGGCGGTTGTCATAACGAACCAGGTTCAGTCGAACCCAGCCATGTTCTACGGAAACCCGGAGCTTCCTACAGGTGGACACGTGATGGCGCACGCGTGCACGCACAGGATACACATGAGGAGGGGGAAAGGCGGCACCAGGGTTGCTAAGGTGATAGACTCGCCCTACCTGCCCGAGAACAAAGCGTCATTCATCATCACTGAGAAGGGCATAGAAGACACGGAGAAGAAAGCTGAGGAAACCGAAGAAGATGACGAAAACCAGAGCCAAAAAATTTAACTTTAAACCAGAATACTACTGAATGGTGTCTAAATTGTCTGAAGAGAAACTTAGAGACTTCTTGAAGAATGGAAAAGACTGGTCTAGGATAAGAACGACTGTTCCAGGAGTGTTCGTGTTGAAGCTTCCAGCCTACAGGGGTTCCCCAACCAGGCTGACTGTGGAGCTTAACCCCGTTGGAGAGGATGGAAGCCCAAAGAAGAGGCGCGGCCTCGTCTTAAGGTCAACGGCTGAACTTGAAGATTACAAGGAGCTATTCCAATACGAGAAGCTGTCTAAACTGCTCAGCGTACTCGACACTGTTAACCCTAAGGTTGAGGCTGCTAGGCGAGGGAAGGGAGAAGAAGTCATAGAGCTGTAAAGCACATGCTTGAAAGCTCAACGCCAAAATACTTGGAGCAACCGCTCATCTGGCCTGACACGATAGAGTTTAGGCTCTACCAGAAACGCATAGCCGAAGTAGCGTCTGAGAGGAACACACTCGTCATACTTCCAACAGCCCTTGGCAAAACTGTCATCTCAGCAATGGTTGCTGCAAACACACTATACAACTACAGGGACGCCAAAGTGCTGGTTATGGCGCCCACCAGACCTCTTGTAATGCAGCATAGAAACAGCTTCCTCAAAATGTTGAAGCTTAAAGAGAAGGACACAGCCATTTTAACAGGCAAAACCCCTTCAGACCATAGGAGGCTGTTCTGGGAGGGCGAGGCGAAGGTTGTCTTCTCCACGCCTCAAGTTGTGAGGAACGACCTTCAGGACCGTAGGCTTTCACTTGAAAATTATGGTTTAGTGGTTTTCGACGAGTGCCACAGAGCCGTAAAGGAATACGCGTACACTGACGTGGCTAGAACATACGTTTCACAAGCCCGCTACCCCCTCATATTGGGCATGACGGCTTCTCCAGGCTCAGACGTCAGCAGGGTTCTCGACGTTTGCAGAAACCTCTACATAGAACGCGTAGAGTTCAGAAGCGAAGAAGACTCAGACGTGAAACCATACATTCAACCCATAGAAATCGAGTGGAAAAGGGTGAACCTCCCAACAGAATATTTGACGATAAGGTCCCGCATCGGAAGCATGCTTGATAGGAGGCTGAACTGGCTTGTTCATAATGGTGTAATCAAGCGCAACCCTGAATACGTCACTAGGAAAACGCTGATAGAGGCTGGAGAACAGCTCAGATACATGCTTGAGGCTGAAAGCATAGAGGAGGAGAGGGGAAGAATCTTCACGGCCATAATAAACCAGAGTCTCGCGCTGACATTGTTTCACATGTTTGAGTTGCTGGAGACTCAGGGATTATACACGCTGAAGGCTTTCCTAGGGAAGGTTGAGTTGGAGAAGGAAGAGAAACGCAGCTACACAGTCCTCCTAAACGACCCTGAATATGGAAACTTCAAAGCAATGGTCGGAGCAACATCAGTGGAGCATCCGAAGGCTGAATTGTTAAAGCAGATTGTGAAGGAACAGCTATGCAGGAAGCCCACTTCAAGAATGCTTGTGTTCACACAGTACAGGGACACGGCCAGCCACTTGGTTGACGAGCTGAAGAAGGTTCCAAGCGTGGAGACTGACAGGTTCGTGGGCCAAGCCTCGAAACTCATGGATAAAGGCTTAACGCAGGAGGAACAGGCTGACAGAATAAGAATGCTTGAAGACGGCGAACTCAACGTTTTAGTGGCAACATCAATAGCTGAGGAAGGCTTAGACATTCCAGCAGTAGACCACGTCATATTCTACGAGCCCATACCGAGCGAGATAAGGTACATTCAGAGGCGTGGCAGGACGGGTAGAAAAGCGCCTGGAAAAGTCACAATCCTAGCCGCTAACGAAAGCCTGGACATGATATACCTCTACGCAAGCGGCAGGAGAACGGAGAAGATGCGCAGGACAGCCCAGAACATAAACGTGAAGCTCCAGCCCATCCTGAGGAAAATCGCAAAGCCCGCCCCAAACCCCCTCACGCCCATGGAGCTTAAAACCATAGAGGAAGAAGCCGTAAGATTCGAGGCTGAACCAGAAATCGTCAAAACCGAAATTGAAACCATGAGGGAGTTCAACAGAAAAGTTGCGCGAACGGAAAGAATCCTCTACATGAAACTTCTGGAGGCTGGATCAGAAGGCGCAACCCTCGATCAGCTCACGTCAGAAATGGAGTTTGAAGGAGCATCACCACAAGCCGTGAAGGCAGCGCTCGGCTTGATGATGAAGGAAGGCTTAGCCACAGAGGTTAAACTTGCAAGGTACGCTTCCACATCAGCTGTAAAACCCGCAGGCGGGAAAGTCTATGAAGTCCTCGTTGAAAAAATCTATCCAGGCTCAGCCGTCGTAAGAGTCAACGACAAATGGAGGGCCAGGCTCGACCCATACGAGTACAACGGACCGAGAAACCTGATAAAAAAGAACGCGAGATTCAACGCAACCGCAGACATGTACAGGATGAACGAAACACTCTGCATAAGAATAAAAGAGGTCACACAGAAACTGTGAAGGCGCGATGTGGAAAACCGCAAAATTAAGCCTAGCATCTCAGCCGTTGAAAACTGAGAGTCTTCCACTGCTCCTCTTGCCCTTCGCCACTCGCCGACCACCATGGCCCGGCAACGAGAATTTGTGTGGAAGTTTCTATTTACTTCGACCTTAGAAACATGTATTAACTTTGCAATGCTAGTCCAAGGATTCCAGTCTTCATAAGAAGAGTCTTCGCTGCACTCATCAGATATGAGTGTTCCCAAGTGCACCATTCTTCATGTTTTCATTCAGAAAAAGAATAAGAACCTAAACGATGTATTTCAGTTAAGGCGCATGAACGATGACGGATAGTGAAGAATTCGAAGAGTTGAAAGAGGTGGCTAGAGAAGTCGTCATCTTGTTCAAAACCGTGTGGGATGAAGTAGAACACCAATTCTCAGGGTTATCCAGAGAGGAACAGCACCGAATCTTTTCTCTCATAGCTCCGTTCATAACTGACACGTTCGCTATGGCAGCAAGAGAAGGCGTAATGGAAGATATAACTAAACCCAGCAGTAAAAGAAAGAAGAGGAGGCGAGTGTGAACTCTATGAGTGTTCGCTCTCAACCTAAGGCAAGCATGAGAACTAGACTGCCCAACGGGGATTTCCTGACGTTGAGTGTTTGGCCTGGGAAGTCCGACCCAACAGCTGAAGTTGTCACAGTGCAAATCCGCCACCTCTCAGGCGATCAATGGGAAACCATCGGCAGACTAGCCGCTTACAGAACCGCCAACGGAACCTACTCACAACTGCCAGAACGCAGACAGCAGAAACAGGACAGCGGCGACTCTACGCTAGAAATTTGAGTGGCGAGAATCACTCAGGAAACCCTGAAAACAAAAAGTCTCCATGTCAACACAACGGCAATTTCACGCTGCACCGTCATTTTTCTGTGGGCATCATCTGATATTCTGACCGTTTCTATTTTATGTTTCCCTGAATTTTTGCGTACCTTCCAGCCCTTTTCCTTTAGGATTTTTTGAACTTCCGGCAGGCTTACGGCGAATTTTACATGTTGGCATCTTGTTGATTCGCAGTACTCGTACCAAACATTGTCCGGCTTGAAGTAGACTTCTATAATCGCGCCAGCGGCTGACGTTAACCTTAACGTTTTCCTTACTCATTTCTAAGGAAACTTCCCTTTATAGTTCCATCCTTTCCTGCGGAGTGGTTCTATTGTGATTTGAGGGATTGAAAGGACATATTTGATATGTTCACATTCTGTGCTATCGCAATATTCGCACCAAAAGACAAAACCGTGCTGTCCCACCGTGCGAATATAAATGTCGATCATACGGGGTATTCTTTTGCCGTTAACATCATGCCCGATTTTTTTATCTTCAATTGTAACATGATCTTCATAAGTGTTGAAATGTCTAAACCTTGGAGTAAACTCAAAAATGCGGAGTTGATCTGCCCTGCGTCTTACCGCATCTTCAATAAACTGTGCGAGACTTCTATAACCATGATCGGGATATTCTTCTATAAACTCCTGAATTTTCTCCATTAATTCTTTCTTTAAGCTCGGTTTAATATATTCACTCAAAGATTTTAACCATACTGCAATATTGCAGCAAAGTATAAAAGGATTTGCGTAATGGAGTAATATTACCGCAAAGCTTTTAACCGACAGAGACAAAATTGGAGTAAAAATGGAGTAACTCTAAATGTCGTTCAGAAAAATCAGTATTCCAAACAAGCTTGTCGCTAAGATCGAGAACATCATGAAGAAGATTGATCGCTATCGGAGTATCGCCGAGTTTATTTCTGAAGCTGTCCGCCTTCGTATAGAACAATTAGAAAGAGAAAGTCCTGTGGATTATAGCGTTGCCCCGCATGCTGTAACAATGGATAAGGAGAAGTGACAGCGTGAGGGAAAGGGGAGTTAAAGGTTTTTTCTTAAGAAGGCTGTATCGTCATCACTCTCATGCATATGCGCCTAAAGCTGATTTCAGAGTCTAAGCTTGCTTTGAAGGAGTGAACTGGGGATTGGTTGGCTTCCAAAACACAGGCATATTTGGCGAAGCCCGTTCAGCAAACACTGGGAAGTCGGATTTTCAGTGGTCCACCGGCGCCAGCCCCCCATGCCCACAATGCGGATCTAACAGGCTTTGGCGCGACGGCCTGCGGTATTCTCTGTTCGGGGATAGGATCCAGCGGTGGCTTTGTCGTAACTGCGGCCTCCGATTTTCAGACTCTAGAGATGTTCAGAGGGCGTTGAGCGCGTTTGAAAGAGTTGAGAGAGTTGATACCAAAGCAGTAAAAGGCAGGGGCGACAAAGCTCTTGAGTGCCAAATATGCGTCGAGGAGACGAAAAACTTGGCCGCGGAAAAAAAGAAGTAGAAGTTCCGCGAAGAAGCGAGGTGGACCTAAAAGGTGCAATCGTACAGTTCCTGTGGCAACTCAAAAAAGAAAATCGCTCTGAAGACACAATTACTACCTACGGCTACTCTCTCGAGATACTAGTAAAACGCGGAGTAAACCTCTTCGATCCTGAAAACTTCAAAGACGTCATGGCAAGACAAACGGACTGGACTGAAACGAGAAAGCATAACATAACGAAAGCCTATCGCTGTTTCCTCAACCAACATGGCATTAAAGCAACACTCACGAAGTACAAAGTAACACGCAAGCTACCCTTCATTCCGACTGAAGAAGAAATAGACCAGCTGATTGCCAGCGGTTACAAACAGATGGCAACACTTCTACAAACCCTGAAAGAAACAGCAGCAAGAATCGGAGAAACCTGGAAACTCGAATGGGACGACCTAGACACGGAAGCAAGAACTCTAAACATATCACATCCTGAAAAAGGCTGCAATCCAAGAAAACGCCCAATCTCAGCCAAACTCATGACAATGCTACTTTCCCTACCAAGAAACAACAAAAGAATCTTCACGTATAAATCAAAAGACGTCGCCGGAAAAACTTTCAGAGCCCTACGGAAAAGAACAGCCAAAAAACTGGGAAACCCACGACTACTCAAGATTCACTTCCACACATTCCGCCACTGGAAAGCAACGATGGAATACCACAAGACCAAAGACCTCATACACGTCATGCAAATACTCGGCCACAAATCACTCAGATACGTCTTGATCTACACGCAGCTCATTGACATTCCAGATGAAGGATATAGCTGCAAAACGGCGAAGACCATCCAAGAAGCAACTCAACTAATAGAAGGAGGATTCGAATACGTCACAGAAATGGAAGGCTACAAGCTCTTTAGGAAAAGGAAATAAACCCCAAAAACCATCATCATCGCCACAGGTACGTAATCTAACCAAATGCGGTCGTAGTCTAGCCTGGTCTAGGACATCAGCCTGCCACGCTGACGACCCGGGTTCAAATCTCGGCGACCGCACCAAGCGCTCACTTTCTGTGGAGAAACCTTCGTGCACTTGAATCTGTCAAGGGCCCAGGCATTTCTTGATAGATATCAGGAACGTAAAAAGGAAGTTGGACGCCTGATAGGATATGAGCGAGAGAGAAAAGGCCGTAACTTGCCCAAGGTGGCTAAGAAAAAATGGGTTAAGGTGAATGTTTTCTTTTGTGGACCATGGCTGTTAGTAACGTGGCGACCAAGAGCGGCTGCGTCAGCTCATCGCCCTGCTGTTGACAATTACCACAGGTGTTCTCACTAGCATATTTGTAAACATAGGCATATAACGCAGTTCTAGTGGACT
>Ga0315280_10003317_pt1 | contig 24852 bp, 23 predicted proteins | sample YL17G06_40_MG_FD_203697 | JGI IMG/M metagenome (GOLD analysis project Ga0315280, IMG submission 203697) | Sediment microbial communities from Yellowstone Lake, YNP, Wyoming, USA - YL17G06_40 | ecosystem: Environmental > Aquatic > Freshwater > Lake > Sediment | place: USA: Wyoming | collected...
CAAAAAGCCTTTCATTTGAATCTTTTGGCCCTGGTTGAAGGAATTCAGCCAAAAGTTTTAAATTTGGTTGAATTATTGCAATATTTTATTTCCCATCGAAAGGAAGTAGTTTTCAGAAGAACTAAATATGATTTAGAAAAAGCAAAAGAAAGAGATCATATTTTAGAGGGGCTTCAAAAATGTTTAGGGAAAATAGATGAAGTCATTAAGATTATCAAGGGTTCAGAAAACCGGGACGATGCCCAAAAAAGATTAATGAAACGCTTTCGATTGGATAAAATTCAGTCCAATGCCATTTTGGAAACAAAATTGGCTTCTTTAGCCAAATTAGAAAGGAAAAAAGTTGAAGATGAATTAAAAGAAACTCATTTGAAAATTAAAGAATTTTTGGCTATTTTGAAATCTCCTCAAAAAATAAAAGAAGTTATTAAAAAAGAACTGGTTCAATTAAAAGAAAACTTTGGGGATAAAAGGAGAACAAAAGTTCATATCCAAAAAGTGGGCGAGATCTCTGAAGAAGATTTAATTCCTCAAGAAGAAACGATCATTACTTTAACCCAGGGTGGTTATATTAAAAGGATAAATCCGAGAAATTATCGGATCCAAAAAAGAGGCGGGAAAGGAATTTTGGGGATGAAAACAATTGGCGAAGACATTGTTGAACACTTCTTGATTGCTAATACCCATGATCAGCTTTTGTTCTTTACCGATTCGGGAAAAGTTTTTAGAACCCCTGTCTATGAAATTCCTGAGGGGGGGAGGGTAACCAAAGGCCGGGGCCTACTCAATTTTCTTGAACTATCACCTCAAGAAAAAGTTTTATCTCTAATACCCTTCGGTAAGGAAGAATACGTCCCGCAGGCTGGCCCCTCTTTAACAAAATATTTAGTAATGGTAACCAAAAATGGTATAATTAAAAAAACTGCCTTAGAGGAATTTGAAAATGTCCGTCGCTCAGGATTAATTGCCATTTTACTGAAAGAAGGAGATTTACTGCGAAAAGTTCGTAAAACTGGCGGAGATGATGAGATAATTTTAGTGACGAAAAATGCCAAATCTGTAAAATTTAAAGAAAACGATATTCGGCCTATGGGTCGGTCGGCGGCTGGAGTAAAAGGAATAAGATTGGGAAAGGGAGATGAAGTGATAGGAATGGACATAATTAAAAATCCCAAATCCCAAATCCAAAATCCAAAACAAAAGGAAAAAAATTATTTATTAATACTTACGGAAAATGGGTATGGAAAGAGAACTGATTTGAGGGAATACAGATTGCAAAAGCGAGGAGGGACAGGAATTAAGACGGCAAAAGTGACTCAGAAAACTGGCAATTTGGTAGCCTCAAAAGTTTTAACTAGAGAAGAAGATTTAATTGTTATTTCTCAAAAAGGTCAGGTAATTAGGACAAAGATTTCTCAAATTTCAAAACTTTCCAGGGACACCCAGGGAGTGAGAATAATGAAATTGGAAGAGGGTGACAAAGTTGCCTCTGCCACCTGTATATAGTATGGAAGGCTTCTTAAATCCAAGTGAAGTATTAAAACAATTAGAATTAGGCAAAGAGATGGTTGCCGCTGATTTTGGATGTGGTTCGGGTGGCTGGGTAATACCCTTGGCTAAAAAATTGGAAGAGGGAAAAGTTTTTGCCATCGATATTTTAGATGAATCCTTGTCAGCCCTGAGGGCTAAAATTAAGTTGGAAAAAATTTTAAATATTGAAGTTTTAAAATCAGATGTCGAAAAGACCTCTCGAGTTTTGAAAAACTCTTGCGATTTAGTTTTAATGACAAATCTCCTTTTTAAGGTTGCTGATATCAAGAAGGTTTTTGAGGAGGGAAAAAGAGTTTTAAAGACGGGAGGAAAAATTTTGGTGGTTGATTGGAAAAAAGATGCTTCTTTTGGTCCGAAAGAAAAAGTTTTACCAGAAGTGGTTAAAAAAATCGCTGGGGAAATCGGTTTAAAATTGGAAAAAGAATTTGAAGCCGGTCTTTACCACTACGCCTTGATTTTCGAAAAATCTTAAATTATGATAATATAAAAAAATGAGAAAATTATTTTATTTTGCTTTATTAATTTTAGGGGTAATAATTCTCTTTTCGGCAAAGAGAGTCAATGCTCTGACTTGTAATGACGTCGGTGGTATCTGTGAGCATCCATCGGATTGCACAGATGGTTATGAATGCTATCAATCTCAGTTAGATTGTACAGTATATCCAGCGACATGTTGTTGTGTAGTAAGTACTACTCAGTGTAGTAACGGGAATATAGATCCAGGTGAACAATGTGATGGCAATGATTTGGGTGGCAAAACTTGTCAAGACTTTGGCTTTACTGGTGGTACTCTATCTTGTAACTCTAATTGCACTTTCAATACCTCTGGCTGTACCGGTGGTGGTGGCGGCGAAGGGATAATTGAAATTAAAAATCCTTTGAAGGCTGAGGAATTTGAAGTGATTGTAGATAATATCATTAATTTCATTTTTAAAATTGCCATTGTTTTAGCCCCACTTATGTTAGTTATTGCCGGGGCTTTATTTGTCACGGCCGGCGGCAATGAAAAACAAATTAATCAAGCAAAAAATATAATTTTGTGGACGGCAGTTGGTTTTTTTATTTTGCTTCTTGCCAAAGGTATCCTGGTTATGATAGAATCAATATTAGGAATAGAGTAAAGGTTAAAAGTTTAAAAATAATAAATAATTAAAGATGAAAAAAATTATACCAGCTTTAGTTTTTTTAAGTTTATTAGCTGTTTTATTAGTGCCAATTTTAGTTGAAGCCCAAGAGAAAGTGCCAAACTGTTGTAGGCTATCAAGGAGTATTACTTTAGATGAAGTGACTTATGAAAAAGATAAAACTGCAGGAAGTGAAGACATCTGTTATTTGACTGGGCATGCACCGGATTATAAGACTAAAGAATGGGGCCTACTCTGTCTTTTAAGTTCAGTCTATGTTATTACTGACTGGATTTTCACTTTTTTGATGGCACTTGTCGGAGTGATGATAATTTTAGGAGCCTTTACTATAGCGACAGCTGCTGGTTCTCCTGAAAAACTAAACAAGGGAAAAAATTACATTCTCTATGCTGCAATTGGAATGATGGTTGCCATTTTAGCTAAGGCTGTTCCCGCCCTTATTAGATCTTTACTAGGCTAATTAAAAATTTTAAAAGGTCGAACTAAATTAAATAGGAAATATTAAAACATGATGAAAAAAATTTTACAGGTTTTAGTTTCAATCAGTCTTTTGGTGGTTTTGCTCTCACCGATAGCAGTTTCAGCTCAAGTCACTCAAGCTCCTGAGACATGTACCCTAAAATATGATTTATCTGGTGTGAATTCAGCTTGTACTAAAAATACGACAGTATCTATAGCAGATTATGGGATGTGTTGCCTATTGAATACAATCTATAATGTTACTAATTGGATATTTATTATTTTGGTTGGGGTAGTAACAATTTTTGTCATTTTAGGAGCCTTTACTATAGTGACAGCTGCTGGTTCTCCTGAAAAACTAAACAGTGGAAGAAATTATATCTTGTATGCAACAATTGGATTGTTAGTTGCCTTTTTAGCTAAAGCTGTTCCCGGTATCGTCAAGATTATAGTTGGTGTTACCTAAGGTTTAGAGAGAAGGATAGAGAGAATTTTGAATTCCTATTCGGAAGAATAGATAATTTAACTCGAATTTAAATCAACCCCAATTCTGGGGTTGTTTTTTTAGCGGAATGAGATAAAATTATCTCAGGCGGACGTGGTGAAACTGGAAAACACGTAGGATTTAGGATCCTATGGCGAAAGCCTTGTGGGTTCGAGTCCCACCGTCCGCACATTAAAAAATCGGCTAGATAATAGCCGCTTTTAACATCCCAAATTGGAAGGGGGTCGGGGAAACCGAAGGTCGGTTTCCCCGTTTAGGAAAACAGGCTTTCGCCGAAGGCGAAAAATTAAGGGTTCCCGAAATTTGCGAAGCAAATTTGGGATAATACTTAGAAACCGAGGGTAGGGGCCCAAGCGAAGCTTGGGAGGGTGGCGGGCGGGTTGTAGTCTAAGAAGCGTCCCAAAGGGGCCCAGCGGAGCGAAGCGACGCGTGCCGCGACTTAACTACCCTTACCACTATTCTCTAACCACAATTCTTCTCTTTTTTTCTTTTTGAAGTTTGGTTGTCCTGATCGTTAAAATTCCATCCTTTAAGGTGCCTTCAATTTTATTAGGGTCAACCTCAACTGGCAAGATTATTTGGCGAGAAAATTTTCCCCAGTAGCATTCTTGAGAAAAATAATCTCCCTTTTCTTCAAATGGTCTTTTTCTTTCTCCAGCAATTGTTATTACATCTCCTTCCAGTGAAATATCTAAATCTTCGGGCTTAACACCGGCAATGGCTGATTGGATGACTAATTCTGTCTCTGTTTGATAAACATCTACCGCCAATTGTCCCACCGGTTCTAACCAGGTTTCTTTGAATTCTGTAGTTTTAATACTAGACGGCTCTTTTGCTTTAGCTTCTTCTTTAACAATTTCTTTTTCTTTTACTTTTGATTTTTCTTCCACCTCTTCTGTAGTTTTTTTCTCTACCGAAACTTCAATGGTAACCGGTGTCGAGGAAGGTTCTTTAATTTCCAACATAATTGGTTTTTCTTTGCACCCGCTCGGCGGGTACCCGATTTTTTTTACTTTCGCTTTTCTTGGCCTTACTTTTTCTTCCATTTTTTCCTCAGTTGGTATTTCAATTCCCATTCCCTTTTTTAATTTTTCAAAAAAATTTGTCATATTTCACTACGAATTACGAATCAGTACGAATATACGAATTTCAAGAATGCATTCTATATATTTTATACTTTATTCGTAGATTCGTAAATATTCGTAATTCGTAGGGTTTTAAGTTTTTTAAAGCCAAATGAGACAAAGATAGCCGCAATTAATAAGCAAAAAAGCGGAATTAAAAGTTTTAAACTCCCCTCACCTTTCATAATAGAAAAATTGTAAAATCCATGCAAGAAAATAGCCAGGACTAAACCTACGGAGACTAATTTCCATCGAGGGGCCCGCTCGAAGGGCGGGAGGGTCGGGAGAGGAGAACTTCCCGCGAAGCGGGAGCTCCCCTCCTTGGTGGGGGGATTGGAGTCCTTGTCAAAAAAGGAAAGGCCAATGAAAAAACCAATTATGGCTGCACAAAGGGCATGTAAAAAAGTTGCTCCTAAAAATCTCAAGAGAGAAACACCAAAAATTTCACTAAAGAAAGTTGGGTACCCGCTCGGCGGGTGCAAAGGCACCAAAATCAAAATGTTCTCTCCGGCAGCAAAACCTAGGGCTGAAATTATCATATAAATCATGGCATCTATTGGTTCATCAAATTCGGGATCCCTTAAAACCTTTTCTTTCACCACCAAAAATTTTAAAAATTCTTCAACTAAAGCCACCCCTAAAAAAATATTTAAAATAATAGCAAGGGTGGGAGAAAAATTTAATTTCGAAAGTTCTCCAAAAATTGCTGTTTCAAAAAAAATTGCCGGGAGAGTCGCCAGCATTCCGTAACAGAAAATTTTTAAAATCATCAATTTTGGTTCTGGTTTTACATCTCTTCTTAAATAAAAATTTAGCCAAATGAGACTTGGCAAAATTGCAAAAACAATGTAAAGGGGGTAACTTAAAACCTCATTCATATTTTCTTATTTTTTCAGTTGCCCAAAAACCAAGGTGCTTCCCTAACATCAATCTTGTCTGAGCATCCAAAGCTGGCAGGGCTCCAAAAAAAATCAGGGTAATTGGCAGCAATAACCATTGAAAAACCATTGAAAGGTCTCTTAGAACACCCCTTCGGGGTACCCGATTTTTTGGTTTAGGAGGCAGCATTGAAAAACTCAAAACCCCAGAAATAATCATTCCAATCATCGCCAAGGTCATTAAATTACTTACCAATCTCGGCAAATTATAACTCAAAAGAGTAACATTGAATTTTTCTCCCCCTAAAATTAAAGGTAACCAGCCCAAAAAGAAAATCAAGAGAGAAGAAGTCGACCAAGACCAAAAGCCATCTAAAATATTAATAGAATGTCGCAATTTCTCAGAGAGTGAAATTTTGGTATTTTTGAAAAAGCCAAAAAATAAAAAGGGGATATCTGCACATCCCCAGGCCCATCTTCTTTGTTGCCGGTATTGATTAATTATTGTCCTTGGTAAATTTCTAGCTAAAACCGCATCCATTGAAACTGGATAATGAAGGGGGGTCACATTATAATCACCATCATAAAAAAGGTAAGCTTTCCAAAAAATTCTTGAATCATCGGAAATAACATTTTTTGGGTAACCTACCTCTTCTAAAATTTTAAAAGGCATAGAATGAGAAGAAAAAGTTGACAATATCTCCGGTCTTTCCTGCTGCATCATTTGCCAAAAGGTACCCGAAGTTGCTACTACCCTCGAAAAGGCCGGCGCTTGCCAAATGTTATTATTATAGATAGGAATGGGTTGGTACGAAGACTTTTGAGGTTTTTTTGCTGTTAAATAATGAAATGCGAGACAAGAAAAGTAATGAGGATAAGGTTTGGTATCGATATCAAAACCAGAAACAATAATATTTTCTGAAGGAATTTTCAAGGGTCCAATTATTTTTTCTTTTGCTTCTTTGACGGCAAAAGCTTCATTAGAACCTTTTCCAGCTATTTCTCCGGGGAGGTCTTTTGGATGGATTGTCACTAAAAATTTAAAAAATTTTTTTGAAAATTTTTTTCCAATTTCCTCCGCCATTTTTTGGATCCCATCCCTTCTTTCTTCCAAAGCTAATACTATAATCATTTTATCTTTGGGATATTTTGAATCTAATATCGCTTTTAAAGATTCTTCAACTATTTCTTTTTTTTCTTTGAAAACTGGCAAAATTATTAAATGATAAACCTTTTGCCAATTTTTAATTTGGCTAAGTTTTTCTAGCCAATCAATTTTTAAATTTTTTTTCATTTGCAAAAAAGAAACTATTTGATGAAAAGCAAGATAACTAATTTTTAGCAACCAATAAAGATCGAATAAAATAATAAAAATGGCCACCACTACCGGTGCTAGCCAAGACAAAAAAATTGCCGAAATTAAAGCCCCCCAAGAGAGAAATCCTGGAAAAATTTCCAGGAGGCGATATAAAATTTTTTCTTTTGAATTTTTTAAGTCTTGGGTTCCCGAGATATTGAGGTACTCTTTCATGCGGCGCTACGGAGAATCGAACTCCGATTTTTTCCGTGAAAGGGAAATGTCCTGACCGTTAGACGATAGCGCCAAATCAATCTAATCTTAACCTAAAAATTGAAAAAAGACAAGGAAAAAACTAAAATGATTTTAGGCGAAGAGAACTTCGTCCTCTTCTTCACCTTCGCTTACCTGAGCGTAGCGAAAGGTGGAAAAGAACAGAATGTTCTTTGACCCATAAATGAAAGCTCGGTATATGATTATTTTAGCCATTGAAACAAGTTGCGACGATACCTGCGTAGCCATCGTAAAAGTCAAAAGTCAAAAGTCCGGGTACCCGCCGAGCGGGTGCAAAAGTTTTGATATTCTTTCTAATATTGTTTCTTCCCAAGTTAAACTCCATGCCAAATATGGGGGAGTTTGGCCCTATTTAGCCAAAAGGAAACATCAGAAAAATTTGCCAGTAGTTTTTGAAAAAGCAAGAAAAGAAGCAAAAATAAAAAAACTTGATTTAATTTCTGTCACTGGAGGTCCGGGATTGGAACCCTGCCTTTGGGTCGGAGTAAATTTCGCTAAAGACTTAGCGAAAAATTTAAATTTGCCAATTATTCCAGTAAATCATATTGAGGCCCATATTATTGCGAATTGGCTTTCGCCAATTCGCTCAAAATCAAAAATCAAAAATCAAAAATCAAAAATAATTTTTCCAGCGATTTGTTTAGTTGTTTCAGGAGGCCATACTCAATTGATTTTAATGAAGGATTTTTTAAAATATAAGATTTTGGGTGAGACAAGGGATGATGCGGCTGGCGAATGTTTTGATAAAGTGGCCAGAATTTTGGGGCTTGGCTATCCTGGTGGACCAATCGTCGCCTCTGTGGCGGCGACTAAAATCAAAAATCAAAAATCAAAAATCAAAATTAAATTACCAAGACCAATGATTTATCAGAAAAATTATGATTTCAGTTTTGCCGGATTAAAAACTGCTGTCTTATATCAATATCAAAAATCAAAAATCAAAAATCAAAAATATAAACAGGCAATTTGTGTTGAAGTTCAGCAGGCGATAATCGATGTTTTAATTTATAAAACTTTAAAAGCAGCCAAGAATTTTAAAGCAAAATCAATAATTTTAGGTGGCGGAGTTACTGCTAACGAAGAATTACGAAACCAATTCAAGAAAATTATTAAAAAACAACTACCTAATATCCTATACTTCATACCTAATACCTCCTTGTGTACTGACAATGCGGCAATGGTGGCAGTAGCTGGATATTTTCATTGGTTAAAAGGAGAAAGAGAAAAACCAGAAAATATTGAAGCTAATGCTAATTTAAGGTTAGAATAAACTTATGAAGCTCCCAAAAGTCTACGATCCAAAAAAAGTTGAAGATAGAATTTACAATCTCTGGTTGAGATCTGGTTTTTTTAATCCCGACAAACTACCTAGTAAGAGGACCAAAACTTTTACCATTATTATGCCGCCCCCCAATGCTAACGGTTCCCTTCATATTGGGCATGCCGTTTTTGTTACCCTTCAGGATATTATGATTAGATATCAGAGAATGCGAGGCAAAAAAACTTTATGGTTGCCCGGAGCCGACCATGCTGGGTTTGAAACCCAGGTAGTTTTCGACAAAAAATTAGAAAAAGAAGGACGCTCAAGATTTCAAATTTCTCGAGAAAAATTATATCAAAAAATGCTCCAATTTACTTTAGAAAATAAAAAAATAATGGAACGGCAACTTAAAAAATTGGGGGCTTCTTGCGACTGGTCGCGAAAAAAATTTACTTTAGACCCGGAGATTATTGAAGTTGTCTATCAAACCTTTGAAAAATTGAAAAAAGACGGACTTTTATATAAAGGAAAAAGAATTGTCAATTGGTGTACCAAACATCAAACTTCTCTTTCGGATCTGGAAGTAAAATACGAAGAGAGAAAAAACCCTCTTTACTATATAAAATACGGACCCCTTACTTTGGCAACGGTGAGGCCAGAAACCAAATTCGGGGATACGGCTTTGGCCGTTCATCCCAAAGACAAAAGATATCAAAAATTTATCGGAAAAGAAATTGAAGCCCAAGGACTTTTGGGTCCTTTCAAAATTAAAGTGATTGCTGATGAATCAGTTGACCCTAAATTTGGTACGGGAGTAGTTAAAGTTACTCCTGCTCACGACCCTATCGATTTTGAAATTGGCCAGAGACACAATTTAGAAATCAGACAAGTTATTGATTTTAATGGTAAATTGACTAAAAAAACCGGTTCTTATTCTAATTTGACCATTAAAGAGGCGAGAGAAAAAGTGGTTCAAGATTTGGCAAAAATGAGGCTACTTGAAAAGACTGATCCTGACTACCGACACAAGGTGGCGGTTTGTTATAAATGTGGAACGGTAATTGAACCTATGGTTTTAGACAATCAATGGTTTATTAAAATGACCCACCCCAAAAAATCAGGCGGGCCCTCTTTGAGAGATATGGCTGTCGAAACTGTTAAAGAGGGGAAAATTAAATTTATTCCTACGCGTTTTGAGAAGATTTTCTTTCACTGGATGAAAAACATTAAGGACTGGAATATCTCCAGACAAATTGTCTGGGGGATAAAAATTCCAGACAAAGAGAATATTGCGGGCGACGTATTTGATACCTGGTTTTCTTCTGGTCAATGGCCATTTGCTACTTTAATGACAACTAAAAAAGGAGATTTTGAAAAATATTATCCAACCCAGGTTATGGAAACTGGTTGGGATATTCTCTTTTTCTGGGTGGCCAGAATGATTATGCTTGGGTTATATGTAACAAAAAAAGCGCCCTTTAAGTATGTTTATTTACATGGTTTGGTGCGTGACAAAGACCGCCAAAAAATGTCAAAGTCTAAAGGCAATGTTATTGATCCTCTGGGAGTGATTGATATTTATGGCGCCGATGCTCTCAGAATAGCTTTAGTGATTGGAAACACGCCGGGTTCTGACCCCATTATTTATGAAGAAAAAATCCGTGGCTATCGGAACTTTACTAACAAGATTTGGAATGCCAGCCGCTTTGTTTTAATGAACCTTACCGATTTTAATCCAAAAACCCAGCCAGAACTTACAAAAAAAGATAAAAAAACCCTCAAATACTTGAAGGGATTTACCAAAGAAATTACCAGATTAATGGAATCTTTCAGGTTTTATAAAGCGGCTGAAAAAATTTATCATTATTTCTGGCACAACTTTTGCGACAAAATTATTGAAGAACAAAAACCACACCTTCAAAGCAAAAATAAAAAGGACCGCACCGCTAGCCAATATTTTCTTTTGGAAATTTTAAAAACCAATCTTAAACTCTTGCATCCTTTCATCCCATTTATTACCGAAGAAATTTATCAAAAATTGCCAATTAAAAATAAAAAAAGTTCTCTAATGATCGAGGAATGGCCCTATTCAAGATGAATTCTTTGACTGAATTCTTTTAGCTTCTCCCTTAAAAGAGGATAGTTTTTTAATTCCGGGTCTTCTACTAAAATTTCTTTTGCGTTTTCTCTTGTTTTTTCAACCACGGAAATATCTTTTAAAGAAGCCATAGCTAAGTCCGGAATTCCCCATTGTCTTATTCCACTAAAATCTCCCGGTCCCCTGATCGCCAAATCTTTTTCTGCCAATTCAAAACCATTTTCGCAAGAAACCAACGCTCTTAATCTGGCGTTGATGGTTTTTGAAGACATTTCGGTGAAAAGAAGACAATAAGATTGAAAAACCGATCTTCCTACTCTTCCCCTGAATTGATGAAGTTGGGCCAAACCAAATTTTTCCGCTCCCTCAATCATCATGACAGACGCATTGGGTACGTCTATTCCCACCTCCACCACTGAAGTTGAAACCAAAATGTCAATTTTATCTTTCTTGAATTTTTTCATTATCTCCTCTTTTTCTTCGGTTTTCATTTTGCCATGAAGCATCCCCACTTTTAAATCGGGAAAAATTTCTTTTGAAAGTTTTTCAAATTCTTTTTTTACCGCTTTTACCTCCGCCCAGCCCATTAGTTGTAAGTTGTTAGTTGTCAGTTGTAAGTTGTTTGCGGGCTCTATTCTCGGACAAATAACAAAGACCTGCCTCCCCTCTTTTATCTGTTCTCTAATAAAACCATAAGCCTCTTTTCTTTTTTGGGGCGGGATAACTTTTGTAATTATTTTTTTTCTTCCTTTTGGCAATTCTTGAATCAAAGAAATATCCAAGTCGCCATAAATGGTCAAAGCCAATGTTCGGGGGATAGGGGTGGCCGTCATTGAAAGAAGATGGGGAATGGTTTTCGGGTACCCGCCCGAGCCGGTGTGGCAAAGGCGGGCCCTTTGTTCTACGCCAAATCTGTGTTGTTCATCAATTACCACTAAAGCTAAATTTTTAAATTTTACCCCAAAATCTTTTCTTGAAGTTTTTTGGTTTTGGATCAAAGCATGGGTGCCGATTAAAATATCAGTTTCTCCGTTTTTTGTTTTTTCTAAAAGTTCTTTTCTGGGAATTTTTTTATTTTTAAAATAACTTTCTTTCCCAGTGATTAATCCGATATTAATTTTGATTTTCTCTAGAAACTGGCTAAACGTTTTAAAATGTTGTTTGGCTAAAATTTCAGTCGGCGCCATAAAGGCCATCTGATAACTTGCTTTAACCGCGTTTAAAGCGGCAATAATGGCTACCATTGTTTTGCCAGACCCAACGTCGCCTTCTAATAAACGGTTCATCGGCCTATTCTTTTCCATGTCTTTTAAAGCTTGCCAGGCTGATTTTCTTTGGTCGTTAGTTAAATTAAAAGGCAGCCCCTCGGTAAATTTTTTAATGAATTCAACATTTATTGGCACGGCCATTGCCTTCTCTTTGATTAATTTCATTCTTTCTCTTAAAACAAAAAGAGAAATCGTAAAAATCTCTTCAAAAGAAAATCTTCTCTTTGCCTCCCCAGCTTTTCTGATAGAATCGGGAAAGTGAATCTGCCAAAGAGCTTTTTGAAGGGGAAGAAAGTTATTTTCCTTTATTATTTTTTCGGGAAGGGAATCGGGGATTTTATCGCTTAATTTTGTCAGAAGCGGTTTTATGATAAATCTTAACCATTTCGAAGAAACCCCCTCTGTTTCAGGATAGACCGGGATTAATCTGCCGGTGTGAGTTAGGTCTTGTTGCCAACCATTTTTAGAGACGCTGTTTGGGTCGGAAATTTTTTCATAAGCCGGATTAGATAAATATTTTGAGCCATCTTTCTTGGTTACTTTTCCTGCCAAACAGACAAACTCATCTTTTTTTAGAGTATTTATTAAATAGGGCTGATTGAACCAAATTACTTTTATTTTTCCTGAGTTATCTGCGAGGGTGGCTTGCGTGATAATCATTTTTCTTCTGAAAGTCCTCAAATTTCTTATTTCCAGAATCTTTCCCTGAAAACAAAAAGGACCGCCGGCATCGGCCTGGCTAGTTGGAATGATATTTGAGAAGTCTTCGTAGCGATGGGGAAAATGGAAAAAGAGATCTCTTACGGTTTTAATCCCCATTCTCTTTAATCTTTTTTGATATTGGGGTCCAATCCGCGGAATTTGCTCAATAGGAGTAGATAAATTCATATGCCCCTAGGCTGATTCGAACAGCCATTTTTTCCTTCGCAGAGAAACGCTCGATCCATTGAGCTATAGGGGCTCAAAAGGCAATTATTTAAATCTTATCAAAAAATTACTCCAAAATCAACATTTTTCTTAATAAGGACATAATTCAGTCACGGTCGTGACCTTACTATATCCTTTGTGATTTGGTATAATCTAAAGAGAAATAAAAATAAATATGAAAAGAAGATTAAAACGAAAATTGAAGAAAAAGATACTTGAGATAAGCGAGGGATTATTGCGTTCCTTGACTGATGTGGTTTTAGTATTTTTTAATTATGGTTTGGAAGTGCTCAACGATCCTCGGGCAGGAAGATCCCTTCCCTATGCTCTTTACAAGATGGACCAACGGATGCAAAAGATAAATTATTTAACCATAAAAAGGGCAATAAAAAATGCCATCAAAAGAGGTTGGATTAAAGAATTGGAAATTACCGAAGAAGGACAAAAGAGATTAAAAAATCTTTTTAAAAAATATTCTTCCCCTCCAAAATGGTCGGGCGAGTGGTATTTAGTGAATTTCGATATTCCTGAAAAAATGCGATGGAAAAGAGATATATTAAGAAAAAGATTAAAGGAAATGGGTTTCGGTAAATTACAAGATAGTATTTGGATTTCACCATTTAATCTCTTGGCCGAGGTGGAAAAAATTTTAAATGAATACTCCCTAGGTCCCTATGTTATTCTTTCGATTTCTGATAGGGTTGGGAGGATTGAATCTAAAAAATTGGCTGAGAAAATTTGGAAAATCTCGGAAATTCAAGAAGAATATCAAAAATTTATTTCAGAGTTTGAAACAAAAGAGAATTCTTCACCGATTGAAGTCGCTTTTAGTTATCAAAGCATTTTAGAGAAAGACCCCCAACTTCCAAAAGAACTTTTACCTGATGACTGGGCAGGTGATGAAGCCCATGAATTATATTTAGAAATTACTAGGGCCAAACCCCTTAAAAGAAGAGGACATAATTGAGTCACGGTCGTGACTTTAATATGTCCTTAATGGTTGACGAGGGAATTTATTTATTCTAAAATTGTTTTAGTGAATTGTTTTTGAGTTTAAAATGGAGGAGTCGCATAATGGTATTGCAGCAGGTTGCTAACCTGTAGCCGTGTAAAAAGCGGCCTGTGGGTTCGAGTCCCACCTCCTCCGCAGAGAAATTAAAAACTCAAGGAGGAGTGCCGGAGCCAGGTTTAACGGGATGGTCTTGAAAACCATTGTAGGTGAAATACCCTACCGCAGGTTCAAATCCTGCCTCCTCCGCTATTAAAAAATCCGGATTCATTCCGGATATCTGTTTGAACTTTTTGTTTGAACTCCGACTTCAAACATTTTTAAATTGGTCTTGGCCGGGGGCCGCTCTAGCAATGACAAGACCAATCACTTCTTTTACCCCGGCTTTCTTTAAAACTCGGGCGCATTCTTTCATGGTGGAACCGGTGGTGTAAACATCATCAACTAATAAAATTTTTTTCTCTTGAATTTTCTCTGGATTTTGGCAAGAAAAAACTTCTTTAACATTCTCTTTTCTTTCCTCTTCAGAAAGTTCGACTTGGGCCAAAGTTTCTCGATTTTTTATTAAAACATCATTAAAAAGCGGTATTTTCAAAAATTTTGCAATTTCTTTTCCAACCTCCTCTGCTTGATTAAATCCTCGCCATTTCAACCTCCTTTTTTCTGAAGGAACCGGAATTAAGAGAAGCTCTGAATTCGAAAGCAAAAAGGGCGGATTTTTCTCGAGTAATTGAAAGTGGTCGATGATTAAGCTGGCTAAATCTTTTGCCAGTTCTTTGACAAAAGGTTCATATTTGAAAAGCTTTATTAAATTTTTAATTAGAGGATTCTTATATTCGGTGGCAAAATATAAATCGGAAAGATTTTCTGTTTGAAATTTTCGATGAAACCCTGAAATTTGGAGTATAGCCTTGCAATCTTGGCAGAGATAACTTCCCTCTCTTTGGCAGCCAAAACAAAATTTCGGAAAAAACAAATCCAGAAAATTTTCTATCTTTTTTGTCATGTGTTATAATAACATATGATGAAATTTCCCAAAATCCAAATTCCAAAATTTTTACCAAAAAAATTTTTAGGGATAGATATTGGTACTTCAGCTATCAAAATAGTCGAATTATCTTCTTTTGCTGGAAGAATAAAATTGGAAAATTATGGTGAAATGGCCGCCAGGGTTCTTTATCAAAAGCCATTCAGAACATTTGAAAAAAGTACCCTTTTGCTTTCGGCAGACGATATTTCCCGAGCAATAAAAGCAGTTTTAGAAGAGGCAAAGATTAAGACAAAAGAATCTATTTTTTCTATTCCAGATTTTGCCACCCTTTTCACCACCTTCGAATTACCACAAATGACAGCCGAAGAATTACCCCAGGCAGTCAGCGCTGAAGCCAGAAAACAAGTCCCCCTGCCATTGGGAGAGGTAACGTTGGATTGGCAGTTAATAGAGGGAAGGGTTTCTGACCCAAGGAATACAAAATTAAAGATTCTTTTAGCCGCCGTTCCCAATGAGATAATTTCGCAGCATCAACACATTGCTGAACTTTCGAATTTAAAACTTTTAGCTTTGGAAGCGGAAGTATTTGGTTTAATGAGATCCCTGATTGAAAAAGGAGAACGGGGAGTGATTGGTTTGATTGATATTGGAGCCCGGACCACAACCTGTAGTATAATTGAAAAAAGAATCTTAAAAATCTCCCACAGTTTTGATATCTCAGGAGATGATCTCACTGAAAGAATAGCCAAAGGATTGGAGATGGAAGAGGAAATGGCCGAAGGTTTTAAAAGAAAATACGGAATTTTATTTTCCCCTCTTCAACTTCCCCTAGAATCAAAAGATATTAGAGAAATTTTGCTTCCCCTCATTGACATTATTTTGAGAGAGAGTGAGAAGATTTTTAAAAACTTTTACTGGAAAGAAGGGAAAGAAATTGATAAAATTATTTTAGCGGGCGGAACTGCCCTTTTACCCGGCATTTTGGAGTATTTTCAAAATTATTTTAAAAAGGAAGTAGAGCTTTCTAATCCCTTTTTAAAAATTTTCTTTCCTCCAATTCTTGAGAAAACTTTAAAAGAAATGGGACCTGCTTACGCTATTGCCGTCGGCATGGCCCTTAAGGGTTTTGAATAATTTATGCGAATTGAAATCATTCCAAAACCAATTGAAAAAATACCAAGCTATCAAAAAAAATTATTTTATTTTTCAATCTTTCTTTTTATGGCCCTCCTCCTCGTTTACTTTATTTTAACCTCTATTGAAAAAAAATCAGAAAATATTCTCTCAAATTTAGAAGAATCGATTACCAAAGGAAAAACTCCAGAAATTATCTCTCTAGAAAAAGAAAACCTGAATTATCAGAAAAAAATTAAAGATATCTCCCCACTCCTCCAATTGCATCTTTTCCCTTCAAAAATCTTTGAATTTTTTGAGAGAAACACCCACCCAAAGGTTTTCTTTTCAGAAATTAATTTAAATTCTCTAAATTCAACAGCCAGTCTTTCTGGTCAGACCGATAGTTTTTTAACCTTAGGTCAGCAACTGGCAATTTTTGAAAAAGAACTCCTGGTTGAGAAGATGGATTTAACCCAGGTTTCTATTACCAAAGGAGGAAAGATTGAATTTTTTTTAAATTTTTCTTTCAATCCAAAAATTTTTAAAGAGTAAAATAAATGAAAAATTACCCCTTTTATATCACAATCTTCTTTCTACTCTCATTTTTTCTGATAATTTTTCTAATTTTTCCTAAATATCAAAACCTTAATTCTTTAAAAAAAGAGATTTTTGAAAAAGAAGATGAACTTTCGTCCCAAGAGAAATATTTTGAAACCCTTCAAAAGACCTCTGAAGAACTAAAAAAATATGCGCCTTCCCTTTCAAAAGTTGATGCTGCTCTGCCCAAAAATCCTTCTTTACCAGAACTCTTAAACTTTATTCAAAAAACAAGCGCCCAGTCAGGTCTTTCTTTAAAGGGAATTAGTCCAGCCGCCACTTCGCCACTTAAAGGAGGAAAAATTAAAGAGACTAGAATGAATTTTGTTTTAGTTGGAAATTATCCAGATTTCAAAAATTTCCTTTCCATCTTAGAAAAATCGGCTAGACTTATTGATATCGAGAATTTTTCCTTTTCTTCTCCGAAAGAAGGTCCATTTAATTTTAACTTAACAATAAAGGTTTATTCATATTAAGCCCTACGAATATACGAATTGATGAAATTTAATTTTCAAGCAAATAAGAAATATCAAATAATTATTCGTAGATTCGTAAATATTAGTAATTCGTAGTGAAAGATGGCAATTTTGTTTTTAGAAAAAATAAAAAAACAAAAATATTTGATAATTGTTTTTCTAGTTGTAATTTTAATCACCTCCTTTGTTATTTGGAGAGGTTTCTTTATCAAAGAAAAACCCCCTGAAAAAGTAATTTCAAAACCTAAGAGAGAAATAGAAATTGATTTTGAAACTTTGAAGAATCCAATTTTGGAAGAATTTCAACCAGTTGAAAAAATAATTCCCCTGGGACCGGAAATTAAAATTGGCCGAGAAAATCCGTTTATTCCCTACTAATATTAATATGGCTTTATTAGAAGAATTAGTTAAAAAGGGAATTTTAGATAAAAAAGTGGCAGCTTCTTTGGAAGAGAAACTGAAAGCCTCTGGCAAAAAAGAGGAGGAATTAATTTTGGAAAAAGGAATTGTTTCTGAAGATTTTTTATTTAATTTAAAATCAAATTATTTAAAGATACCATCTAAAAAAATAAGACCGGAAGAAATTTCGCCTGAGGTTTTAGAGCAAATTCCAGAAGAAACCGCCAGTTTTTATCAAATGGTTCCCCTGGCAAAAAAAGAAAATGTTTTGGAGGTGGGCATGGTTTATCCTGAGGACTTGGCTGCCCAGGAGGCCCTAAGTTTTTTGGCCAGGAGAGGAAAATTCAGCTATCAAGTTTTTTTAATTAACCCAACCGACTTTAAGAATATTTTAAATAAATATAAAACCCCAAAAAGGGAAGTAGGAAGGGCCCTGGAAGAGTTGGAAGCAGAATTAAAGGTAGAAAAGGTCCCGAAAATAGCTGAAATTGAAAGATTGGTTGAAGAAGCACCCATTTCAAAAGTAGTGGCCGTATTTTTGAGATATGCAGTTGAGGGAGAGGCCTCCGACCTCCATATTGAGCCACTAAAAGACAAATTAAGAGTTCGCTTTAGATTAATGGGCATTTTGCACTCCTCGATTTTTTTACCAATTAGACTTTTACCAGCCATGGTTTCCCGAATTAAAATCCTGGCCAATTTAAAAATTGATGAAACCAGAATTCCTCAAGATGGCAGATTTTCAACCAGAGTAGAAAACAGAGATATTGATTTTAGAGTTTCAACCTTTCCAACAGCCTTGGGGGAGAAAGTAGCCATTAGGGTTTTGGATCCAAGAGTTGGGTTAAAAAAATTTGAAGAGTTAGGGTTATCTGGTAGGAATTTTGAAGTGGTAAAGGCAACAATTGAAAAACCCTATGGAATGATCCTATCCACCGGTCCTACTGGTTGCGGAAAAACCACCACCCTCTATGCTATTTTACAGATTTTAAACAAAGAGGGAGTAAATATCGTTACTTTAGAAGATCCGGTAGAATATTTTATTGAGGGAATTAATCAATCTCAAATTAGACCGGAAATTGGCTATGACTTTTCCCGAGGTTTAAGACAAATAGTGAGGCAAGACCCGGATATCATTATGGTTGGGGAAATCAGGGATCAAGAAACTGCCGCCTTGGCTACCCATGCCGCCTTAACCGGTCACATTGTTTTATCAACCTTGCATACAAATAATGCCCTTGGCGTAATTCCCAGATTAATTGATTTGGGGGTTCAGCCATTTTTAATTCCTCCCAGTCTGAGCATTGCCATTGCCCAAAGATTGGTTCGAAAACTTTGTTCAAAATGCGAAAAGAAAATGAAACCAAAAAAAGAAATTAGAGATTTAATTTTAAAAGAAATTGATAATCTTCCTGAGAAAATTAAAAAAGAAATTAAAATAAAGGAACCCCTAACCATTTTTGAATCGGTGGGATGTAAAGATTGTCAAAATACAGGTTTTTCCGGCAGGATTGCCCTTTTTGAAATTTTGGAAATGACACCCCAGTTAGCTGAAATAATTTTAAAGGAACCCTCGGAAGCGAAAATTAAAGAAGAGGCAAAAAGGCAGGGAATGATTACCATGAAACAAGATGGGATTTTGAAGATTTTAGAAGGGATAACAACAATTGAGGAAGTATTAAGAGTGGCTGAAGAAAAATAAATAACCCTACGAATTACGAATCACTACAAATATACGAATTCGTAGATTCGTAAATATTCGTAATTCGTAGTGAATTGATGAAATCAATATTATTAGTTGAGGACGATCCATTTTTGATTGACATAAAAATTTCTTTGAAATTTTTATTCGGGGTAACAGTAAGTTAGAATAGATAATCTTGGTTATACTTAATAGTAATTAACATAAATAAAGGCAGGCCTCTAACGGGGTAAAATAATATGATGAACTATACTACTTATCTAAAAAAACTTCTTGAGATAACTATAAAAGAGCAGGCCTCTGACCTTCATTTGTCGGTTAATTATCCACCAGTCCTGAGGATAGCCGATCAACTTATCCCTTTGTTGAAAGAAAAGAAGTTGTCTTCAGAAGATAGTCAGAGTTTAGCTTTTTGTTTAATGGCTAACGACCAGCGGCAGAGATTCGAGAGAGAAAAGGAGATCGATTTTTCCTATAATTTTGAGGAGAAGGCCCGTTTTAGAATCAATATTTTTTTCCAAAGAGGATATATATCTTCAGCCTTAAGATTAATTCCATCTAAAATCAGAACAATTGAAGAACTCAATCTCCCGCCAGTTTTACATTTATTTGCCAGGGCAAATCAGGGCTTTGTTTTAATCTGTGGGCCCTCTTCCCAGGGAAAATCAACGACTTTAGCTGCCCTGATTGATGAAATAAATCATACTCGAGCCGAACACATCATCACCATTGAAGACCCTATTGAGTATGTTTTTGAGACAGATAAGGCAGTGATTGACCAAAGAGAAGTCTATCAAGATACCCTTTCTTTTGCCAGGGCCCTCAGGTCCACTTTTCGCCAAGACCCTGATGTCATTATGGTTGGAGAAATGAGAGATCCTGAAACAATGGCTACTGCCATCACTGCTGCTGAAACCGGGCATTTAATTTTTGCCACTTTGCACACCAATTCAGCTAGCCAGACAATTCATCGAATCGTTGATTCTTTTCCGCCGGAACAACAAAATCAAATCAGAGCCCAATTGTCAGGATCACTTTTGGGAGTGGTTTCTCAGAGGTTAATTCCGAGAATCAAGGGGGGATTGATTCCTGCCTGCGAAATAATGATTTCAAATCCGGCAATTGCTAATCTAATCAGAGAAAATAAAATTCATGAAATCCCCATGGTCATTGAAACATCGGCTGAAATTGGCATGATTTCTTTAAATAGATCCCTGGCCAATTTAGTAAAAATGAGAGAAATCTCTTTGGAAAATGCCATCAATTATTCTCTTAATCCCGAAGAATTAAGAATGCTCGTTCATTAACCCTACGAATTACGAATCAGTACGAATATACGAATATTAATATGAAAAAATTACCTAAAAGAAAGGATTTAATTTATCCTGAGTTAAGTTATACGATCATCGGCATTTTATTTGAAGTGTATAATAATTTAGGCCCGGCTATAAAGAAAAATACTATCAGAAAGCCATCACCACAGCTCTTAAAGAATCCGGTTTGGCTTTAAGAGAACAAATTTATTCCCCCATTATTTTTAAAGCTAATAATATCGGACATTGCTATTTTGATTTTTTAATTGGAGATAAAATAATTTTAGAAATAAAAAGCGGAGATAAATTTTTAAAACAAAATATGAACCAAATTTATTCCTACCTTAAATTAAAAAAATTAAAATTAGGAATTTTGGCGAACTTTACCAAAGAAGGTTTAAAATTTAAAAGAATCCTAAATTTATATTCGTAGATTCGTAAATATTCGTAATTCGTAGGGATATGAAGTTTAACTATCAGGCGAGAACTAAAAAAGGGGAAATCCAGGCTGGGGTAGTTGAGGCTTCCTCAAAAGAGGCAGCAATTTTACTTTTGCAAAAATACGGACTCTACATCACCTATTTGGAAGAGGTAAAAGTTCCATTTTATGCTCGGGAAGTGAAAGTTTTTAAAAGAATTTCTTTAAGGGATATTGTTTTATTTTCCCGGCAATTGGCAATAATGTTCTCTTCCAAAGTTTCTTTGGTTGAAACCCTCAGCACCATTGCCAGCCAGACAAAAAATTTAGAATTTCGAGAAAGGATTTTAGATTTATCTCGTGAGGTGGAAGGAGGAAGTGCTTTTTCTAAAGCCCTTAGCCGCCATCCCCAAATTTTTTCTTCATTTTATATTTCGATGGTGAAATCGGGTGAGACCTCGGGTAAACTTTCTGAATCTCTATCTTACCTAGCTGATCATTTAGAAAGGGAATATCATCTTATTTCCAGAATTCGGGGGGCAATGATTTATCCTTCCCTGGTTATTATGGTCGCTTTGGTCGTGCTTTTGTTGATGATTTTTTTTGTTATTCCTCAGTTAACTAAAGTTTTACAAGAATCCGGTCAGCCCTTGCCGATTATTACTCAATTAGTCATTTGGCTCTCTCTTTTTTTAAGAAAATGGGGGTTTTTATTTATCGGACTCCTGGCTGGTCTAATTATTTCTGTCTTGAGGTATATTAAAACTTTAGAGGGAAAAGAAAATTTCGATAAAATTTTATTAAGGTTACCCCTCATTAGCAATCTTTTAAAAATGGTTTATCTTTCCAGGTTTGCCGAAAATCTCTCCACCCTTATTTCCGGTGGCCTACCCATTGCCCAGGCCTTAGAAACTACCGGAGAAATCGTTGGCAATACAGTTTACAAAGAAATTATTTTTCGGACCAGAGATGAAGTTCGAAGAGGGGAGTCAGTTTTTTCTGTTTTGCTGAGATATCCTGAGGCCTTTCCCCCCATTTTTTGCCAGATGACTTTAGTTGGTGAAAAAACCGGGACCTTAGATAAAACTCTACTCAATATCGTCGATTTTTATCAAAAAGAAGTGGATAGGACAATTGATAATCTTTTAAGTATTTTGGAGCCCGTCTTGATAATTTTTTTAGGATTGATTGTTGCCGGTTTGATGGTCTCGGTTTTATTACCCCTTTACAAGATAACTGCCTTCTAGACCTTACGAATTACTAATCAGTACGAATCTACGAATTTATGTATTTGCGGCTTCGGTTACAAATAATATATTGATTCGTATCCGAAACTGCCACTTCGTAAATTCGTAAGTCAGTTTCGGTTTATTCGTATATTCGTAGATATTCGTAATTCGTAGGGAATAAGTTATCCACTTGCCCGCCAAAATTTTTGGCAGTATAATTAATAAAACACACATTACCAATAGAAAAATTTAGGCGGGCTTGTCAATTTGTTTTGATAATATTAAAATTTTAAAAGGTCGAACAATGGTCAATGATCAATATTATGAGAGAAAAAGGGTTTACTTTAATTGAACACGAAGGCTCGAAGAGCCTGAGGCGAAATGAGAGTTTTACTCTCATTGAACTGCTGGTCGTGATTGCCGTGATTGGGCTTTTATCATCAATTGTCTTGGTTTCTTTGGGTCCGGTCAGGAAAAAGGCCAGAGATGCTAAAGGCGAATCTGAGGTTAGACAAATTATGACCGCCTTTGAATTGAAATACAGCGATAACGCGGTTTATCCAGACTTGCCAGATACTGCTACTGCTATTGCCAGCGGCGATACGACATTATCTCCCTATTTAAGTCCTACTCCTTATACTAGTGGTGGTATCCGAAATTATTATTGGTATGATGATGGGACAACAACTCCTCAGAAATTCTGTGTTTATTTTCAGTTAGAGGCCGATCCCGCTACCTATTTCACTTGTAGTTATAAGGGCTGTAAAACCAATACTTCAGCTGTCTGCCCTGACTTTTAATTAAAAATAGGGACGTGTACATTTTTTAAAAAGGTCGAAAATATTCAAAAAAGAAAAACGGAGATACCGCGTGGAAAATCAGCGTTAATCAGCGTTGATATCCGCGTAAATCCGCTTCTACAAAAATGAGAAAAGGTTTTACTTTAATTGAATTATTAGTTGTCATTGCCATTATTGGAATTTTGGCTGGAATTGTTTTAGTTTCTTTGGGTGGGGCGAGAAGTAAAGCCAGAGATGCCAAGCGTCAGGCTGATATACGTCAAGTAGTGACGGCTGAGGAAATGTTTTATAGTGACAATGAAAAATATGTCACGGTAACAACTTCCCAAAATGGGACACCGGCGATTGGCACCTATTTAGGTGCTCTCGAAGATTCCCAGTCTGGTAAATATTATCGATATTTAAAAAATGATACCTGTGACCAGAAATTCTGTGCCTATGCCGTTTTAGAAAACAAAGCAGCTGGTGCTACTACTTCAACCTGGGTAGTTGCTTATGAAGGTGGGGTAAAGACCGTCAACGATAAAACCGAACCAGATACTGCTTGCACTTGTGTCACTGATTTAGGCTTGTAAAAGTTTGGAAATCGGGTACCCAGCCCCTGGCTGGGTGGGATAAACTGGCGGAAAAATCCGCCAGTTTTTTTACTCAACACCCGAGGTTGATTAATATTTATTAATCAACACTCGTGATTACTCACTCGTGGTTGATTATGTTAAAATCAATTAATGTTTTGGATATTTTTTAATTTAATCATTTTTGTTTTTGGTACAATTTCCGGCTCTTTTTTAAATTGCGTCATCTACCGTTTGGAAAAAGGCGAGAATTTTTTAAAAGGAAGATCTTATTGTCCCCATTGCAAACATATTTTGGACTGGCGGGATCTAATTCCAATTTTTAGTTTTTTCATTTTAAAAGGAAGATGTAGATATTGTCAAAAAAAGATTTCCTGGCAATACCCCTTAGTTGAATTAGCTACAGGAATTATTTTTCTTTCAATTTTCAATTTTCTCCCCCACCAAAAATTTGGTGGGGGATTCAATTTGATAATTGCCTGTTTTTTAATTTTGATTTTTGTTTACGATTTAAAACACTACATCATTCCTGACAAAATAATTTATCCCGCCATCATTTTCGCCTTAATTTTTAATTTTCAATTTTTAATTTCCAATCAATTTTCAATTTTTAATAATACAATTTTAAGCGCTTTTGGGGCGGCCGCCTTTTTCCTCTTCATGGTTCTTATTTCGCACGAAAAATGGATGGGCATAGGGGATGTAAAATTGGCTTTTTTAATGGGGCTTTTTTTAGGTTTCCCAAACATTTTAGTTACTCTTTTTTTAGCTTTTTTAATCGGGGCAGTAGCGGGACTAATTTTAATTGCCTCGGGCAAAAAAACTTTAAAATCAGAAATTCCCTTTGCTCCATTTTTAGTTACCAGCACTTTTTTAGCTCTTTTTTTTGGCCAGAAAATTCTTGACTGGTATTTAAATTTATTTCTGCTAAAATAAATTAAAGGTCAAAAAATTAAAAAATAAACAAAAAATATGAACAAAAAAATCTATCCCAAAACCGTTGCCTGCCCCGTAGGGAACCGCAGGTTCTCCTTTGGGGCCTTACTGGTCGGAATTTTGGCAATGGTTTTTTTCATAAGTTTAATTGTTCGGGCTTGGACAGAACCTGGTGTAGTCCCACCGGGAGGAAATGTTCCACCACCTTTAAGATCTGAATCCACTGATCTTAATTTAGCTGGAGCAACTTGGTCAGAAAGAAGTGTAATAAATGTAAATCAGCTCACCGGCTACAACGATATATTTCTGAAGAGTAATTCAGCTGAAAATGCTCCAGTATATATTTCAGGTTCCCAGCTCAGTTTTTATTCAGGAGGGATAGAGAAATGGAAAATAGATTCGACTGGTACCCTTACCATTGGTTCTGTTCCCTGGGCAAGATTGACTTCTTTTCCATCTGCCTGTTCCTCTGGTCAGTATGTAA
>Ga0315280_10003318_pt1 | contig 24847 bp, 23 predicted proteins | sample YL17G06_40_MG_FD_203697 | JGI IMG/M metagenome (GOLD analysis project Ga0315280, IMG submission 203697) | Sediment microbial communities from Yellowstone Lake, YNP, Wyoming, USA - YL17G06_40 | ecosystem: Environmental > Aquatic > Freshwater > Lake > Sediment | place: USA: Wyoming | collected...
TGTTGCCCCCATGGGTTGGGCAACAGGGTGGAGATTACGGCAAACGGAACAGTCGCCGGGCGTTGGCTGTGGTTTGCGCGGCGAGCTGCTCCAAGCGGACGCCGCGGAGCTCCGCAAGGCATTGGGCGGTGAGGATCAGGTGGGCGGGCTCGTTCCGCTTCTGCTTGCCGCGGAGCGGGTGCGGGACGAGATAGGGGCTGTCGGTTTCGACGAGGATCCGGTCCGCAGGCACGGCCCGGGCGGCGTCGCGCAGGGGGACGAATTTCTTATTCGTGTACGTAACGGCTCCGGCAAAGCTGATGTAGAAACCCAGGGCGAGGCACTCTTCGGCAAATGCCCGATCGCCGCTAAAGGCGTGGAGCACGCCCGAGAGCGGGCCGCGACGGGCCGCCTCGCGAAGCATCGCAAGAACGTCGGCCTCCGCCTCGCGGCAGTGGATAATCACCGGCAGGCCGCGTGCCTGGGCCAGCCGAAGGTGCCGGTCAAAGTAATCTTGCTGGACGGCAAACGGCGTGAAATCCCAATGGCGGTCCAGCCCGGTCTCGCCGATGGCGACCACCCGGGACTGATCGGCCATTGCCAGGACGCGGTCCCAATCGTCAGCCGCCGTCTGCCCGCAGTAGTTCGGCTGGATGCCCGCCGCGGCAAAGATGTCTTCCTCGCTTTGCGCAAGCCGCAAGGTGGCTTCGCTCGAATCGGCCGAGATTCCCGGGCAGACGATGGCGGCCACGCCGGCCTCTAGGGCCCGGGCGATCACGGCGGGGCGGTCGGGGTCGAAGTCCTCGGCATCAAGGTGGGCGTGGGAATCAACAAATGATGAATGATGAATGATGAATGATGAATGGGGTGCGTCAACGTCTGTATTCATCATTCATCACTCATCACTCATCATTCTCCGCGCAGCATCTCCAAGTGCCTTTGGGCCTGCTGGAGCGTCTCGTCGGCGAGTTGGCGCAGGTGCGGGACGTCGGCCAATTCCGCCGCGATGGACTGGATGGTTTCGAGGTCCCGCTTGAGAAGCTCGGCGGCGCGCTGGCGGAGGAAGTCGGCGGAGAGGTCGTGGATGTCGGTAAAAGCAGTGGGAAACTGGCCGGGATCGAGTCGGCCGCCTGCCTGCTGGATTGCCTCCGCGATCCGCTGGGCGGTCTGCCGCTGGTCGGCGGCCACCGCAGAGAGCGTCTCCAATGCCTTCCGCTCGCCGAGCGGAGCCCAAGGCCGCGTCCCCTCCACGTAAACCGGCAGCGAGCGATGGTGTACCTGGAAGAGGCCGTTGAGCAGGTCGATTGAGCGGTCGTCATCCATCGGAGGGCCATCAGCTTTCAGCTACCAGCTTTCAGCTATCAGCTTTCAGCTATCAGCGGCACCGAAACCTCATGCTGATAGCCGATAGCTGATAGCTGACTGCTGATAGCCTCCCGGCGGGCAAGCCCGCCGGCTAAATGGATCCTAAAACAACAGGGTTGCGGCCGTCTTGGCCAGGTCAAATAGTCCGCCCCACCAGACAAAAAACGCCAAAAGCGGCAGCGTCACCGCCAGGCAATACACCCCGGGCCCGGAGGCCAGCGGGATCGCCGCCGCCGGACGCTCCGCGGGCTCCGCTTCGAACATCATCACGCGAACGACGCGGAGATAGTAGAACAGGCTCAGCACGGTGTTCAGCACGCCGATAAACAGGAGGCCCAGCAGGCCGGCCTCGAACACATAGCTGAAGATGGCGAACTTGGCGGAAAACCCTGCCAGAGGCGGCAGCCCCACGAGGCTGAACAGGATGATGGTAAAGCAAACCGCCACGCCGGGCGAACGGCGCACCAGCCCGGCGTAGTCGGCGATGTCCTCACTTCCCAGCTTGTTCCGCAGGAAGGCGGCGATGGCGAATGCCCCCAGGTTCATGAACAGGTAAATCCCGACATACACGGCCATCGAGGCTACGGCATCCGCGGCTTCGGCGGGACTGCGGCCCATGAGCACCAGAGCGGCAGCCACCGGCATCATCATGTAGCCGGCATGGGCGATGGTGGAGTAAGCCAGAAGCCGCTTGATGTTTGTCTGACCGTAGGCCGCGAGGTTGCCGAACGTACACGTCACGGCCGCAAGGAGCATGACGAGCCCGGCCATGAACTGACGGGCCGGCTCCAGGACCTCCGGCACGTGGGGCAGGTTGCCAACCTGCCCGGGCAGATTGGCAATCTGCCCCACTGCCGCATCAGGCCCTACGTATCCGAATGTGACGGCCAGCCGAGCCAGGAGCCCCAGCGCCGCGGCCTTGGAGGCGACGGAAAGGAACGCGCCCACTTCGGCGGCCGCCCCTTCGAACACGTCGGGGGCCCAGAAATGAAAGGGCACCGCCGAGAGCTTGAAGGCCAGCCCGACCATGAGCATCAGACCGCCCAGCACCAGGACCAGTACGCGCTGAGCGCCGGCCCCGGACTGGAGCAGCTCGGCCAACTGCCGGGCCATGGTGGGCAAATGGGCCGAGCCGAGGGCCCCGACCAGGAGGCTGATCCCGTAGAGCATCACGCCGGCGGTGGCGGCCCCGAAGACCGCGAACTTCAGGGCCGCTTCGCTGCTCTTGCGCCGCTCGCGCAACAGGCCGGCGAGGGCGTACATGGGGACGCTGGCCATCTCGATCCCCAGGAAGACCATCAGCATGTGGTTGGCCGAGACCATCAGGCACATCCCCAGGGTGGCCCCGAGAATGAGCACGTAGAAGTCGTTGGCGTCGTCGCGGTTGGGGACGCCCGAAAGCCGAGTGAACACGGCGTAGAGCACGGCGAACGATAGCAGGAGCCCCCGCATGTAGACGGCGAACTTGTCGCAGAGGAGCATCCCGGTGAAGATCGGCGTGCCCGCCTCGCCGCCGTTGGGGACCGGCAGTGAAACTTTGGGCTGCAAGTAGTGCCACGGAGCCACGAAGTATAAGGCCGCCAGCGAGCCGGCCAGCATCAGCCAGAAGGCGTGCGGTCCGCGGCCCAAGGGCACGATCCGCGCCAAGAGGATCACCACGATGGTCGCGCAGATCGCCAGCTCCGGCAGGAACGCCCCGAGGGACGTTCCCAGCGTGTCGCTCACCGCGTGCTGAATGAGGTCGTAGAAGCTCACGGCTGCTTGGGTCCTTGACTCCACACGAGCGGCTGTCTGGGTTGGCCGGAGACTTCCGAAATCTCCAAGACTTCGGAGGTCCGCGGCTTCCGATCGCGGTCCCCGGACGGCCCCTCGCGTTGCTGGGTCCATCGGGCCAGCCGCGCGACGGTCCGATCGACGCTCGGGGACTGGTACTTCAACAAAGCCTGGGGATACACGCCCAGGAGCACCGCGAACGCCAGAAGCGGGGCCGCGATGGCCACTTCGCGTCTGGTCGCCGGGGTCAGGGCCTCGGCGTGCGGCCCTTTGTACTCCGGCCCGAGGTAGACCCGCTGAATGGTCCAGAGGATGTAGCCCGCGGTAAGGATCACCACCGAGGCGGCGATCACGGCCAGCACCATGTTGTAGTTCCACACCGAGAGCACGACGAAGAACTCGCCGATGAACCCGCACAGCCCCGGCAGGCCCATCGCGGCGAAGAATATCCCAACCGCCAGGCCGCTGTACACCGGCATGCGCCCGAACAGTCCGCCGAACTTGTCCAGGTCGCGGTGGTGGACGCGGTCGTAGACCACGCCGACCAAGAAGAACATGCCAGCGGAGCTTAGCCCATGGGCGATCATCTGGAACATCGCCCCGTTCATGCCCAGCATCCAGTAGTCGGGGACGAAGGCGTTTCCGGCGGTGGCCGTCCACACCCCGATGCCCAAAAGCACGTAGCCCATGTGGCTCACGGAACTGTAGGCGACCAAGCGCTTGAAATCCTTCTGTGCCATGGCGGCAAAGGCCCCGTAGACCATGCTCACGATTCCCAGCCCGCAAACGAGCCAGGCCAGCTCATAAGCGGCGCCAGGACAGACCGGGTAGCATAAGCGGAGGATTCCGTAGCCGCCCATCTTCAGGAGCACCCCGGCCAGGATCATGGAGATGGGCGTGGGGGCCTCGACGTGGGCGTCGGGGAGCCAGGTATGGACCGGCACCGACGGGACCTTGATGATGAACCCGACCAAGAGGAGCAGGAAGGCCCACCACTGGATCGACTTACCCCAAAGAAGCTCCTTGTTGAACGGCGAGTCCTTCAACTGGCCGATCTCCGCCAGGGCGAGGAGATTGAACGTGTGCACCGGCGTGTTGGATAGGGCAGCCCTCTGGACTTCCGCCGAGGTGAGGGCTGCCTCGGTAAGCCTCTGCTCGTCCAACAGCCTCAGTCGGCCGAGGTCGCTATTGAAGTAGAGCATCAGCAGGGCGACGAGCATGAGCACGCTGCCGACCAGCGTGAAGAGGAAGAACTTGATGGCCGCGTATTCGCGCCGCGGCCCGCCCCAAACGCCGATCAGGAAGTACATTGGCAGGAGCATCACTTCCCAGAACACGTAGAAAAGGAAGAAGTCGACCGCCATGAAGACGCCGAGCATCCCCGTCTCCAGGAGCAGGAAGAGGGTGCAATAGCCCCGGACGTGCCGGTTGATGTTCCAACTGGCCCCCATGGCCAACATGCTCAGAAAGGACGTCAGCAGCACCAGCGGGAAGCTGATGCCGTCGATCCCCAGGGCGTAATTGACGTTGAAGCCCGGGATCCAGGGGATGCTGACCACGTGCTGCATGGCCCCGTCGCCGCCCAGCGCGAACCGCGGCACCCCCGTTTTTCCGCCCCCGGGGATCGCCATCCAGACGGTCAGCAGGAACACCAGCACGGTGATGATCGTCGAGAAGAGCTTGACCAGCTCGTCCCGGTTCTTCGGCACAAAGCAAATCACCAGGCCGCCTGCCGCAGGGAGGAAGATGATCAGGCTCAAGAAGATCAAGGCGTTTTGATTAGCCATGGGTTATCACGGTGCAGCGAAGGCGTACATGCGGAGAAACGAGACGATCACAAACAGCGCCACGGTGCCGACGGCCACCAGCATCACGTACTGCCGGAGGCGGCCGGTCTGAACGGTCCGCAGCCCCAGGCCCGCCCAGTAGGTCCAGGCGGCGATCCCGTTGACCAGTCCGTCGACGAACGTGCGGTCGATCCAGTCGTCGAAAACCGAGACAAGCTGAACGGAGCGGGCCAAGTTGTCGGCCAGCCAGTCGATGACGTTGCGATCCACGGCGGCCGCCCACTGGGCGATCCGCAGCGCCGGCCGGACGAAGAGGAACTGGTAGGCCTCGTCGAACCACCACTTGTTGCGCAGGAACCAATAGACCGGCGACATTGCCCGGGCGATCCTGGCCGGGTCGAACCACCGCCACCAGTAAAGCGCGCCGGCCAGCAAGAAGCCCGCCAGGGCGACGCCGAACGCGGTGAGCGTGACCGGCACGTGGATCTCGTGCTCATGAGACAGGCTCTCTGCCGGCAAGGTCACGCCCGGCATGAGCAAGCCGCCCAACGCACCGCCCGCGGTGCCCTGCGGCCGGGCTTGCTCCAAGAGCCCCTCGATTCCCAAGTTGGTTCCGGGGATCGTCCATCCCGCGATCACGGCGAACACCGCCAGCACCACCAGCGGAACGTACATCACCTTGGGCGACTCGTGGGCATGCTCGTAGAGGTGATGGTCGCGGGGCTGCCCCACGAACGTCATGAACCAGAGGCGAAACATGTAGAAGGCGGTCATCGCCGCCCCGCCGGCCGCAACGTAGAAGAGCCACGCGCCGGCCGGGGTCCAACTGGCAAAGGAGAATAGCTGGGCGAGGATGGCGTCCTTCGAGTAGTAGCCGCTCAAGCCGATCAGCAAGGGCACGCCCGCCCCGGAGATCGCCAGGCAGCCGATCAGCATCGTGCCGGCGGTCCACGGCATCTTCTTCCAGAGCCCGCCCATCTGCGGCATCTCATTGGTGCCGCAGGCGTGGATCACCGACCCCGAGCAGAGGAACAAGAGAGCCTTGAAGAATGCGTGCGTGAAGAGGTGGAAGAGTCCGGCCACCCAGCCACCGACCCCCAGGGCCAGCATCATGTAGCCGAGTTGGCTCACCGTGGAATAGGCCAGCACGCGTTTGATGTCGGTGGCGCAGAGGGCGATGGTGGCGGCGATCAATAGCGTGATGCACCCGACGACCGCGATCAGCAGCAGCACTTCCGGAGTGAAGACCGAAAAGAATCGCCCCACCAGGTACACGCCCGCGGCGACCATCGTGGCCGCGTGGATTAGAGCGCTCACCGGCGTGGGGCCCTCCATGGCGTCGGGGAGCCAGACGTGCAACGGGAACTGGGCGCTCTTGCCCACGCAGCCGCAGAAGATCCCCAAGCCGGCGATCACCAAGAGCCAGTAACCCAGACCTTGGGCGTGCCAGAGGGGAAACTGCTGGGCGATCCGGGCCTCGGCGGCCGCCGGGTCGGGCGCGTCACCATAGCCGTAAATATCCTTGATCAAGTCGACCTGGCTGAAGATGCCTTGCTGGATCATCTGGTTGTTCGGGCCGCGGCTGTCGCCGAAGGCAAACGTGCCCAGCCCGCCCCAGATCGCCATCAGGCCCACGAGCATCCCGAAATCGCCGACGCGGTTGACGATGAACGCCTTGTTGGCCGCATTGGAGGCGCTGCGGCGCTCGTGCCAGAAGCCGATGAGCAGATACGAGCAGATGCCCACGAGCTCCCAGAACACAAAGACCATGGCCAGGTTGCCGGCGATCACCAGGCCCAACATGCTGAAGCAAAACAGCGACATATACTGGAAGAAGCGCGGGAATCGCCCGCGGCGCTTCAGTCGCTGACCGTCGCTGGTGGTCACCAGCGGGTCGGTCACTTCGTGCAGCTCTTCGTGCACGTAGCCGAAGGAGTAGACGTGGATGCAGGTGGCCACCAGGGTCACCATGGCGAACATGGCCACCGTCAGGGCGTCGATGTAATAGCTAAGGTTGATCTCCAGCGAGCCGAACTGAGCCAAGGTGTACAGTTCGCCGGTGATCGGCTCGATCGTGTGGCCGGCGCCGTGCTCGCCGGTCCCGATGGGGTGTTCAATAAGCCACGCCACCAGGGCCACCAGCGAAAGGACCATGCCGGCCCCGATCGCCCCGGTCGCCACGTAGGCCGAGAGGCGGCCTCCCTTGCCCATGCGCGGGCCGGCAAAGAGGATTAGCGCGAAGGACGCCAGCGGCAAGAGCCAGGCAACGCTGAGGAGAATCGGAAGCAGCCGGTCGAGGTCCATCAGCCTTTCAACTCATCCCCTTGGTCCACGTCCACGGTGGCGTGGGTGCGGTAGTAGTTCAGGGCGATTGCCAGCGCGACGGCCGCCTCGGCCGCCGCCAGCACGATGACGAAGAGGGCCAGCAACTGCCCATCCAGCCCGATCGACGCGGCCCCCTCGTCCCGCAGCACCCACGAGCCGAAGGCCACGAAGTTCAAGTTCGCCCCGTTGAGCACCAGCTCGATGCCCATGAGCACGCCGACGGCATTCCGCTTGATGGTCATGCAGACGATGCCGCAGACAAAGAGGAAGGCACCGACCACGAGGTAATGGGCCAAACCGACGGGTTCGCTAAGCAGGTTCATGGCGGAAAGTAGACGGAATACAGTAGATGGTAGACAGTAGACAGTAGTCAGGAGTCCGCTTGCCTCTTCGCGGCTGCCTCAACTCGTCGTTTCGCACGCGCCAGGTACGCCGCGCCGACGAGCACCACGACCAAGTGAAACGAAATCACTTCAAACGCCAGCAAATACCCCGACATGCCGGCGCGGAGGGCCGGATTGTTCTGTTGGAGCTGGTCCACGCGCACGCCGATCAGGCCGAGTCCGAGCGGGGCGGACGTCGGCGGCGCTTCGGCCAGCCCGCGGGCCTCCGACGGAGGCTGGCCGGTCCAGCGATCGACGCTCAGGGCCGTTTGCAGCAACACGGCCAAGAGCGAGCCGCCGATGACCACGGCCAAGACCCATTGGCCGGGCGGGGTTTTCATGCTCACCAGCGGTCCCCGGGCCGTGAGCATCACCCCGAAGGCCAAGAGGACCAAGGTGCCGCCGACGTAGATCATCAGTTGCAGCCCGCCGAGAAAGTCGGCCCCGGCCAGGAAGAACAGCCCGGCCACGCCGCCCAGCGAAAGCACCAGGTAGAAGGCCATGCGCACGATGTTGCTGGAGATCACGACCGCCAGCGCGAAGGCGCAGGTCAGGAAGGCCATCAGGAGGAAGAAGAACGCATGGCAGTTGATTTCCACGTTCACCATCCTCCGGGCCACATATAGGTCCACCACATCGCCCCGAGGAACATCGCGGCCGCCAGCGGGATGCAGTACTTCAGGCAGACCGTCATCACCTGGTCGATCCGCAGCCGCGGGAGCGTCCAGCGGAGCCACATCATCCCCAGCACGCCGGCCGAGCACTTTGCGAGCATGTTGCACATCCCCAGGAAGTTGCCCAGCCAGCCGGCCAGCGGGTGTACGTCGCGGCTCAGTCCCAGCCAATGGGCGATCGGGATCGGCCCGTTCCAACCGCCCAGGAAGAGGATCGCCGCCAGCCCGCTGATAATGAACATCGACGCGTATTCCGCCATGAAGAATACGCCCCAGCGGAAGCCGGAGTATTCGGTCATGAAGCCGGCCACCAACTCGCTCTCCGCCTCGGCCAGGTCGAATGGGGCGCGATTCACGCTGGCCACGGCACACGTCATGTAGACGAAGAAGGTGATGAAGATGAACGGGTCATGGAAAATCAGCCAGTTGGTGAACCAGCCGGCCTGGCGGTTGCCGATCTCGACCAAATCCATAGTCCCGGCGACCATCACGGGGATCACGGCGCAGAGGGCCAGCGGGACCTCGTTGCTGACCACCTGGGCCGCCTCGCGCATGGCCCCATAAAGCGACCACTTCGAGGCGGAGGCGTAGCCCGCCAGAATCACGCCCAGGACCTCCAGGCCGGCGACGGCCAGGATGAAGAACACCGCGGTATTGAGGCGCTGGGCCACCCAGCCGTCGGCAAAGGGGAGGGCCAGGTAGAGGCTGCACGAGGCACAGAAGCTGATATAAGGCGCAGCGCGGAACAAGAAGCTGTCGGCCCCTTGAGGAATGATGTCTTCCTTCGACAGCAGCTTCAGCCCGTCGGCCACGGATTGCAGCCACCCGAAGCGTCCCCCCACGCGGGTCGGCCCCAGGCGGTCCTGGATGCGGCCGGCCACCTTGCGCTCCAGCCAGTTGCAGACCGCCGCAACCAGCAGGGCCAGCACGATCAGCAGCGCTACCTGCACCAGCGCGGCGATGCTATATGCCAGCCAGGTGGCCAAATAGTTTTTGAGGTACTCCGCCACGGAGGGATCCTAAAGGTCGAGTCTGCCGTAATCCGTGAAGAGGCAAGCCTGCCGCACGCCGCTTCGTCGTGGATCGCGTCTTCTGTCTTCTGTCTACTGACTACTTTCTACCGGTCGATTTCCCCCAAGACGATGTCCAGCGAGCCAAGGACCGCCGGCACGTCGGCAATCAGGCACCCGCGGCACAACTCGGAGGTGACCGAGAGGTTGCAGAAACTGCTGCTCCGGGCCCGGACCCGCCAAGGAATCGCGGCGCCGTCGCTGATGATCATGAAGCCCATTTGGCCCTTGGGGGCTTCGGTCTCCAGGTATGCCTCCCCTTTGGGGAGTTTCTGCGTGAGGCGCACGGGCGCGCCGCAGTCGGGCGGCGAGCCGCGATAGCGCTCGATCGCCTGCCGCACGAGATCCACCGACTGCACCACCTCAAGCATCCGCACGTAAAAGCGGTGCCACGAGTCGCCCAGCACGGCCGCGGCCGGGACCGGCGGATACTTGTGGTCCTGCGGATAGTGGCCGCTGACCTGGGCGATCACCTCGAAACGGTAGCCCTCGTACATCTTCGTGTACCACGGCTCGCCGTCGCGGCGGAGGTCCCAATCGACGCCGCTTCCCCGCAGCACCGGGCCGGTGCAGCCGTAGCTGATGGCAACCTCGGGCGGCAGGATGCCGATCTTTGCGGTGCGGCGGATGAAGATCGCGTTGCTGGTCAAGACGGCGTGCAGCTCGTCGATCACCGGCTCGAACTGCCTGAGGAACGCCTCGCACTGATCGAGCCACCCGGCGGGCAAATCGGCCGTCACGCCGCCGACCGTGATGTAGCTGTACGTCAGCCGCGCGCCGCAGGCCAGCTCGAACAGGTCGAGGATCTTCTCCCGCTCGCGGAAGCAGTACATGAACGGCGTAAAACTGCCCAGGTCCAGCCCGTAGGTCCCCGCCGCCACGAGGTGGCTGGCGATGCGCCCCAGCTCGGCGATCAGCACGCGCAGGTGCCGGGCCCGCTCCGGCACCTCCAGGCGCAAGAGCTTCTCCACGGTCAAGGCCCACCCGAGATTCATGTTCATCCCGGCCAGGTAGTCCATGCGGTCCGTGTACGGAATCCATTGGCGCGGCGTGACGTTCTCGCCGATCTTCTCCGCGCAGCGGTGCAGGTAGCCAATATGGGGCGTGACTTCGGAAACCACCTCGCCGTCGGCCCGAACGACCACGCGCAGCACCCCGTGCGTGCTGGGGTGCTGCGGACCCATGTTGATCAGGATCTCGTCGGTGCGGACGTCAAACTCGACCGTCTCGGGATCGATGCGCTCGAGTGACATCGGCCTACCTCGCTCGAATCCCGTGATACTCGGTGGGCATCTGGTAATCCTTGCGGAGCGGGTGCCCGACCCAATCCTCCGGGCAAAGGATCCGCCGCAGGTCCGGATGGCCGGTGAAGTAGATGCCTGAGAGGTCGTAGACCTCCCGCTCGTGCCAATTGGCGGTGCTCCAGATGCCGGCGACGGAAGGGACCTCGGGGAGCTGCCCCTCGATGCCGTCTTTCCACCGCGGCAAGCGGACCTTGAGCACGAGGCGGTGCTTGCAGACGAGGCTGGTGAGGTGGTAGATCACCTCGACGTGCGGCTCGCACTCCAGCTTCCGCTTGGGATCGACCTGGAGGTAATCCACGCCCGTAATGCAATTCAGCATGTTAAAGCGCAGCTCCGGCTCGTCGCGGAGGAAGCGGCAGACTTCGGGCAGGGCGTCGGCGGCGACCTCAATCCACGGGTCGATCGCTTCCAGGTTGCTCCCGGTGATTTGCGGGCCGAACCGGTCGGAAAGTCGCTGGAGGATGCTTGGAACGTCCATCGCTGTCCGCTTCACTCGTTCGCCAGGCCGGCTGCGAAAGGCCGGGGACCCTCGACCCGGCTGGCGGGCTCGCTGGCCACGGCGCGGACCCAGTTCAAGTCGCCTCGCTTCCACACGTAGGCAAAGCCCACCAGCAACACGCCGAAGAACACGGCGACGTCGGCCATCGCCATGCGGGCGAGCTGGCGCGCGGAATCTTCGATTTCACGAGTGTTCGTCTCTGGGATCGAGAAGCGATAAGGGACGACGGGGTGTTCGATCCCCAACCGCTCGAGCTGCGCCGCGGCCTGCCGGGTCAGTTCGCCGTAGGGCTCGCCAGTGTTTGCCTCTCTCACGGAAGAAACGACCTTCTCCAGTCCCGGGTCCGACAACTGGGCCGCCGTGCCGAAGACCGTCGCCCAGGGGAAGAAGAAAGCCACCTCCACGTCGAAGATGAGGAACACCAAGGCGACGACGTAGAACCGCAAGTCAAATTGGATGAAACCCGGCCCGATCGCCGGCTCGCCGCACTCGTAGGTCTCCAGCTTTTCCGGCCGCGGGGCGCGGGGGCGGAGCAACCAGCCGATGAGCAGGGCGGCGAGGACCACCACGAATCCGGCCAGGAAGAAGAGAAGCAAGTAGGCAACGATCGAGATCGGAGTCATCGCACCAGTCGGGCAGATTCGGCTGCCGCCGTCCTCGGGGGCATCTTGGAAACCCGCTCATTGTAGGGGATCGAGGTGGATTTGCAACCCGGCCTACTCGCCGGGATCGGCTTGCTCCTCGTCGATCCCTTCCGCGGCCCCGACCCCAACGGCCAGCGCCCGCCGGCCCCGGTAGCCGGCATCCCACTCGTGCCAGTACAGCACTTCCCGTTCGCCCAACTTCCAGCAGAGGTAAACCAGGCGGCCGTCGATCATCGCCGGGAAATCCACCAGCCCGTCCGTGGCACTCTTCGGCTCCACCCCGAGGCGGCGCAGCTCCTGCACGTACTCCTGCAACTGGCGGGTGTCCTCCTCCAACTCGGCTTCCATCTGAGCGAGTTCCTCCTGGTACGGGTCGTTGCGACGTTGCGGCCGATCCGCGCCAAGAAAAGCCAGCCGCTCCCGACGCTCCATCACGTCTCGAGACAGTTGCACGAGGTCGGTCACAATGGCCCGCACCAACGGCAGCATGGCGTTGGCCTCTCGCGCGGTGAACGTCTTGACGGGTCGAGCCGGAGGTCGCGACATCGCTTCAAGTCTCTCGTAAGGGGTTCGTCCGTTCAGTGGTCCAGATCTCGTCTTGCCGCGCTCAGCCGCAAGCAGCGTCCCGCGCGAGCGGCTAGAGGCTCGGGCCCTCGTGGACCGGTTTGGTGATCTGCTTCGACAGCGAGACCGCCGTCGGATTCAAGGTGGCCCGGCCCCACGCGATCTCCACCGGAAGGCGGGAGAAATCGACCAGGCAGCCGTCCCGGCTGTAGCAGCTCAGATCGTAGGTGGACCCCATGAAGATGCAGTCCACCGGGCACGATTCCGTGCAGATTCCGCAGAACATGCACTTCGTATAATCGATGACGAAGCTCGTCACGCGGAAACCCTTGCGCCCCTCGGCACGCTCCTTGCCGATGTAGATGCAGTCCACCGGGCAGTCCCGCGCGCACCGTTCGCAGGCGATGCACGTGGTGAGGTCAAAGCGGTGAAACCCGCGATAGCGGGGAGACACCCTCGCCGGCAACTCCGGATACTCGAAGTGCTCGGTGAAGGTCTTGCGAGATGGGTGGTAAGTCCGAAACCAGTAGCGGATCGTCACCCATAGGGCGGCCACGACCGTGACGACCACGTGGACGACGTTTCCGATCCAACCGCGGAATCCCTTCCAGCAGGCGACGAGCCAATCGATCATGGCAAGATGATTCACTTCCTCAAGATTTGCCCAGGACAAGCCCGCATTCGCGCCAGGAGTGTCGACGGAACCCAATGCGAAGCGCCCCGACGAAATTATAGGCATCCCTCATTTCTTCACAAGGACCGCGCGGCCTTGCAGGGTCCGCAGCCGGTCACGGGGACCCTTTGGCGCCGGCCAGCGACGAATTGCCTGGTTCATCTTTTGATCCCACGTCCGACGCGTCAAGGGATGGGAGGCATTACACAGGCCGAAGGCGCACAAATCCCCGCGCGTGGCGAGATACAGCCGGGGCACCCGCCGAGGAGGCCTATTGGCGAGGCGATTGCCGGGCAAGCGGATGACAGGCGGATCAGCGGTCGGCGCACCCCATAAATATGGTGGTTTCTGCAAGCGAAAAACGCACAGGCCGCTCCGACCGCTTCAAATAGCGGAGCGCTACCCCTCTTTGTTACGGGAGCGTCCATTGCGCCAGATTCTCGGTACGCGTCACGGCTGATTGTCTTAAATGCTTGACAGTACGACGGTTACGCTATTGCCTGAACCCCATGTTTGAGGCGTGGGCCATGCGCTGTTCTGGCGGTTTCTGACGGTTCTAACAGTTGTGTTGGGAGGCACTTGTTTGGTCTGTAAGAAATACCGTCCACGCCCTCGACTTCCTTGACTCAACGTGCTAGCTGGCGTATGTTGAATTAAAGGTGGTTCCAGTGCGGAGAGCCGCGCGGGGCCCATGCCGCGGCCTCGCCAGACGAGGTCCTCGGCAGGAGGACGAAGGAACTTAGGATGTTGGTACTATCCCGGAAGAAGAACGAGAGTATTGTCATCAACGATGATATTACGATCGTCGTCGTCGAGATCCGAGGAGACAAGGTCCGCTTGGGGGTCGAGGCCCCTAAAGAAGTGCCGGTCCACCGGCGCGAAGTGTATGATGCGATCCGCCGCAACGAGTTGGCTGCTGGAGCCAAGGCCACCGAAAAGGAGCCTGGTACCACCGACGCCCCCCAGACCGACGCCGCCAAGACACCTAGCGATCCATAGACACCGATTTTCGGCTTCGGCGGCACCCTCTGAACTTCCTCTCTCTGGTCTCCGGTTGCAGCGCAAGGTTCATCCTCTGGGCTGAGCGTGCGCGACGCCGGGGACACTTTCGAGACTCCAGCCCCTCGCCGGGCGGCTTGACGAGGCGCCACCCCTCCGGTATACAGACGGTTCGGTCCGGGCCCCGTCGTCTAACCAGGTTAGGACACAGGCCTTTCAAGCCTGTAACACGGGTTCAAATCCCGTCGGGGTCACTTGGAAATGATGAGCAATGAGTGACAAGCGATGAGCAGGTCTCTCCCCATTCATCATTCATCATTCAGCATTCATCATTCTCTCCCGTACGACGCCTTCCTGCTGGTTTCCTTCGGTGGCCCGGAGAAGCCGGAGGACGTCGTCCCGTTCTTGGAAAACGTCGTCCGCGGGAAAGCCGTTTCGCGGGAGCGGCTGGTCGAGGTGGCCCAGCGCTATTACCGCTTCGGCGGCGTCAGCCCGATCAACGAGCAGAACCGCGCGCTGCTAAGAGCGCTGGTCGCCGAGCTGAACGCCCGCGGCCCGCAACTGGCCGTTTATTGGGGGAATCGGAACTGGCACCCGCTGCTGCCGGACACGGTTCAACAAATGGCCGACGACGGCGTGCGCCGGGCACTGGCCTTCGTCACTTCAGCGTTCGGCTCCTACTCGGGGTGCCGGCAGTATCTGGAGGACATCCAGCGGGCCAGAGAGTCCGTTGGGCCCCAGGCCCCGCAGATCGACAAGATCCGGCTCTTCTACAATCATCCAGGTTTTATCGAGGCGATGGGCGCGCAGGTGCTCGTGGCCCTGGGGCAGATTGCGATGGAACGTCGTCCGGCTGCGCGGCTCGTCTACACGGCCCACAGCATTCCGATGGACATGGCCCAGTGTTGCCCGTACCAGCAGCAACTCCTCGAGGCGTGCCGGCTGGTCTCGGAGTGGGTGGGGCGGGCGGAATGGGACCTTGTGTACCAAAGCCGCAGCGGGTATCCGGGCCAGCCGTGGCTGGAGCCGGACGTCAAGGACCACCTTCGCCGGCTGCACGAGACCGGCCCGGTTCGCGACGCGGTGCTGGCGCCCATCGGTTTTCTGTGCGAGCAGATGGAATTGGTTTTCGACTTGGACGTGGAGGCGGCAGGGGTGTGCGATTCGCTCGGCATTCATATCGTTCGCGCGGCCGCGGTGGGGGCGCACCCGCGTTTGGTGACCATGATCCGGGAGCTGACTTTGGAGCGGATCGAGGAGCACCCAACGCGGCTGGCGGTAGGCACGCTCGGGCCCAGTCCAGACACCTGCCCGTCCGACTGTTGCGTTCGCGATGTGGCACGGCCGCCCTCGGCTGTGTAGTTGAGCGCTAGGACGGGGATTCGTTTGGCCCCGGGTGAGTCACCGAATCCTAAGTAGTGCCAGGCCAATGGCTTGCGACGATTCTGCGGTATGTGCTTGACGGGGTGATATCACAATCATATCATTGTGATATACACGCGTCCCGATTCTGTTCCCCAGAGGAGTAAGCCATGAGTCACGAGAAACCGATCCGCGTCCCCAACGGCTGGGCGATTCTCCCAGTCACAATCGCCCTGTTCCTGGGCGCCATTGCCCTGCTGGTGCATTTCGTCTTCGACGCCGTGGCAGCGGAGAGCGCCCACCGGCTCCCCAACTTCTGGATCCTGCTGGGCGACGGCCTCGTCTTCGGACTCGGGCTCTTCTCTTGCTTCGGGTACTTCACCCTCCAGCCCAACGAGGCCCGGGTGCTGATCCTCTTCGGCTCCTACCGGGGCACGTCTCGCGACAGCGGCTGGCACTGGACCAATCCGGTGAACACCAAGCTGCGGATCTCGCTCCGCGCCCGGAACCGGGAGGGCGAGAAGCTCAAGGTGAACGACAAGCGGGGGAACCCGATCGACATAGCCGCCGTGGTGGTATGGCGGGTGCAGGACACGGCCCAGGCGGTCTTCGACGTGCAACAATATGAGGAGTACGTCAAGATCCAGAGCGACTCGGCGCTGCGGCACTTGGCGAGCCTCTACGTGTACGACCACGGGGAGGAACACGAGATCACGCTGCGCACCAACTGGGAGGAGGTCGCCGGCGCGCTGCAGAAAGAGCTTCAGGAGCGGGTGGGCAAGGCTGGGGTGCTTATCGAGGAGGCCCGGCTGACCCACCTGGCCTACGCCCCCGAAGTGGCCGGCCTGATGCTCCGGCGGCAGCAGGCGGAGGCGATCATCGACGCGCGGCAGAAGATCGTCCATGGGGCGGTGAGCATAGTGCAGATGGCCCTGAAGGACCTCGCGGAGCAGGAGGTGGTCCAACTGGACGAGGAGCGCAAGGCGGCGATGGTCAGCAACTTGTTGGTGGTGCTCTGCGCGGATCGTGACGTGCAGCCGATCGTCAACACAGGGACCATTTACTCCTGACATGAAACCGCGAAAGTTCTTTTTGCTCCGAATCAGCCCCGAACTCTACGACGCCCTGGAGGCGTGGGCGCAGCAGGAGTTTCGCAGCGTCAACGGGCAGATCGAGTACCTGTTGAAGGAGGCGGTGCGGAAGCGGGGCCGGGCAATCGGGCCGGATGAGGAAGGCCCGGTGGAAGCCGGCAAGCTGAGTTAGCCCACCCCTCGAAATTGGGGGCTAGACCCTTCCGCGGCAAAGAGGCTACCATGGGGGTCCAGCCGAGATCGACGGCCGGCGGACATCCCACAGTGCGCAATGGCAGGGTCTCCCCATGACATCCGAGGCGATTTCCCTGATCCGCTGCCTGGAGGAGAACATTTCCCGGGCGGTTCTCGGCAAGGAGGCCGTGGTGCGGCTCTCGGTCGTGGCCCTTTTGGCCGGGGAGCACGTCTTGCTGGAGGACGTCCCCGGGATCGGCAAGACCCTGGTGGGGAAGGCCCTGGCGAAGAGCGTTTCGGGCGAGTTCCGGCGCATCCAGTTCACTCCCGATTTGCTCCCGGCCGACATCACCGGAAGCAGCATCTATGATGCCAAGGACCGGCAGTTCCTTTTCAGCAGCGGCCCGATCTTTGCCAACATCGTCCTGGCCGACGAGATCAACCGCACCACGCCGCGGACCCAAAGCGCCCTGCTGGAGGCGATGAGCGAAGGCCAAGTCTCCGTGGACGGCCAGACGTACCCGCTCCCGCGGCCCTTCCTGGTCATCGCCACGCAGAACCCGCTGGAATTCGAGGGGACGTACCCCCTGCCGGAAAGCCAATTGGACCGGTTCCTGTTGCGGATCTCGGTAGGCTATCCGGATCGGGCTCACGAGCTGGCGGTGCTGACGAGCCACCGGCAAGGGGAGCCGGTCGAGAACCTCCAGCCGGTGCTGACCGGCCAGCAGGTCTGCGATTTGCAGCGGGCAGTCCGGGAGGTCGCCGTGGACGAGGCGATCAACCACTACATGCTCGACATCGCCCAGGCAACGCGGCGCACCGAGGACCTGCACGTGGGGGCGAGCATCCGCGGGGTGTTGGCCCTTTACCGGGCGAGCCAGGCGTGGGCCCTGGCCGAGGGGCGCGACTACGTCGTCCCCGACGATCCCAAGCGGCTGGCCGTGCCCGTGCTTGCGCATCGCGTGATCCCCAAGGGCTACCTTCACGGCGGCCAGCGGGAGGCGGTTGAGGCCCTCGTGCAGCGACTGGTGGACGAAGTGCCGGTGCCGGGTTAAGGCCCGGCTTCAATAAGATTGCCCAACTTGTTCTTTCCCGGGCCCTTAGCAGGGGGCAGTTCCGTTATCATGGCCAGCGTGAGAAGGTTGTTGAGCAGGCTGCCGTGGTTTCGGCTGCGCCGCGGTCGGCGTGCCGGGACCGTCATTTGCGGCGAGGGGCTTTACTACCTGGTCATCCTCGCGCTGGTGTTCTTCGTCGCGCTGGTCGGCGAGGTCAATCTGCTGATGATCCTGGCCGGGATGTTCGTCGGACCGTTGTGGTTCAGTTGGCGGCTGGTGGCGGCGACGCTCCGCGGCCTGGAGGTCCGCCGCCGGATGCCGCACAGCATCTGTGCGGGCGATCTGCTCCTGGTGGACCTCGAGCTGGTCAACACGCGGCGCCGACTGGGCAGTTGGGCGGTGGCCGTGCAAGAGCAGATTCGGCGCGAAGGGACGCCGGCAGGCACGGATCCCCTGCAGCCGAGCGTCTATTTTTCGTACGTCGCCGCGGGCCAGTCGCGATACCGCACGTACCGCGGCCGGCTGCCGCAGCGGGGCCGGTACCGCTTCGCGCCGTTGGCCGTCTCCACGCGTTTTCCGTTCGGCTTTTTCCGTCGCACCGTCCTCGCCGGCTCGACGGACACTTTGATCGTTTATCCGCGCTTGGGCCGGCTCACGCCCCGGTGGCTGGCGCGGAAGCACGAGTCGTTCGAGGGCTCCCACCGCCGGGAGCGGCGTCATGGACGGACTTCGGGCGATTTCTTCGGCGTTAGGCCGTGGCGCCCAGGCGACACCCGTCGCCACATCCACTGGCGGAGCTCGCTCCGGCGCGGCACGCTGGTCGTGCGCCAGTTCGACCAGCACCACAACCGGGACGTGGCGATCCTGCTCGATCTCTGGCAGCCCAAGCGGCCCCAGGCGGAGCACCTGGAGAACGTGGAGTTGGCGGTCAGCTTTGCCGCCACGGTGGTGGCCGACACTTGCCGCAAGGGAGGCGGAAATCTGCTGGTAGGGACCACGGCGGGCGGTCCGCTGGTTCGTGGTCCGGCGTCCACCGCGCTGATCGACAACGCGATGGAGAACCTGGCGAGCGCCGAAGGCTCGCCGGAGGACCGCCTTCCCGAGTTGCTCGACCGGGCGCTCGGGGCCGTGGACCCCGGCACCGAAGTCGTGCTGGTGACCACGCGGACGGTCGATCTCGGGGATCGCGATCGGTTTGCCGTGTTGTGGAACGATCCCTCGCGTCGGGCGGTGGCCAGCAGGATGCGCGTGATCTCGACCGCCGACGAGGGGTTGGCGGAGTACTTTCACGCTTGAGGGCAGTAGGCAGAAGGCAGAAGACCGGAGATAGATCCCTGATATCCAGCCCGCAGCCCCCAATCCCTAACCCCTGACCCCTGGCCCCTGGCCCCTGCCGTGTACGTCGAACGACTGCTGCAGATCAACGTGGCGACGGCTTGCGCCCTGGCCAGCCTGCTGCTGGGGATGGGAAGGCAGAGCGCGATCATGCCGCTCGGGGTGATGGTCGCGGCGATGCTCTCCGTGTGGGTGACCGACTTCAAGGGATGGTTCTCCCTGAACCGCACGGTGGCCGGCCTGGCCTCGATGGGCGCCTTGGCGGCTTCCATTTCCTGGCCGGTGCAACTGGAAAAGGTCGCGATGATCGCCACGGTCGCCAACTTCCTCGTGTACGTGCAGGTGATTTTTTTCTTTCAGCGGAAGAAGCCGCGGATCTATTGGGCCCTGATCCGTTTCAGTGTGCTCCAGGTGTTGGTGGCCGCCTTGCTCGTGCAGGGGGCCTTCTTCGGGGTGCTGCTGGCGGTCTACTTGTTCGTGGCGCTCGGGGCGATGACGCTGTTGTTCCTGCACTGCGAGCGGCTTCGGCACGCGGGCTCCGCGAGCCTGGCCCCGGTGGCCAGCGGCCTGCGGTGGCCGCTGGCCGGCCGGGTCGCCGAGTTCGCCGTTCCCCCACCCGGCAAGCCCGCGGTCCAACGCGAGCTCTTCCGACGCGTCCTGCGGATCGGGGTGGCCACGATCGCCTTGAGCATGTTCGTCTTCTTCACGGTCCCTCGCATCGGCGGGAGCACCTGGCACGGAGCCGGCCTCTGGCCGAAGCAAAGCGTCGGCTTCTCCGATCAAGTGGCCCTCGGCGAGCTGGGCAAGATCATCCAGAGCGCCGAGGAAGTGCTCCAGGTCCGCTTTTACGACGACTCGACCAACCAGCCCTACTTGGTCCCGAAGGGGGTCTATCTCCGCGGGGCCGTGTTGACGATTTACCAGCCCGGAAAATGGAGCAACCCGCTCAACCGGTCGCGGTCGTCTCGGAACTTCCTCGCCTCGCCGGCTCCTCGGATAGGCCGGCCGGCGGTGCGGCAAAGGATTCGCATTGAGGCGATGTCGCGGGACGAGCTGTTCTGCGTGTGGCCGTTTGGGGCGTTGGACCCGGACCATCCGGATCCGCGTCTGCGGTTCGACCAGGATACGAGCCGCCTCAGCCGCAATGGCGACTGTGGCCGCCAGCGGTTCGAGTTCGAGCTGCGCACCAGCGCGTTTGCCAACGGCGGGCAAAGCGTGCTCTATCCGAATGAGGAGAGCCTCGGCGACCTCAACCTCCGTGATCTGCTGGAGATGCCGCGCGGGCCCGGCCCCACCCCGCTCCCCCGTCTGGTCAGTTTGGCGAACCGTTGGACGGCCGAGTTGCCCGCCAGCGCCAAGGATCGCTACAACGTTGCCCGGCATCTGGAGAGTCGCTTGCGCGGCTCGGGCCAGTTTACCTACAGCTTGCAGGGGCAGATGCGTGATCCCGCGATCGACCCCATCGAGGATTTCATCGCCAACAATCCGCGGGGGCACTGCGAGTACTTCGCCACGGCTCTGGCGCTGATGGCCCGCAGCCAGGGGGTTCCGGCGCGGATCGTGATCGGCTACCGGACGGACGAGTGGAACGACCTGGGGCGGTTCTTTCAAGTTCGCCAGTTGCACGCCCATACCTGGGTGGAATCCTATCTTCGGCGCGAGGACCTCCCCTCGGAGCTGACGGAAGATCCGCACTGGGCCAAGGGGGGCTGGCTGCGTTTGGACGCCACGCCGGGATCCGACACGGCGGAGCCAGCCGGCGTGTTGAAGCACGGCGTCCGCAGGGCGCGGGACTGGCTGGAATTCCTCTGGGACAATTACGTGCTGGACATGGACCGCACCCGGCAACACGAGGCCATCTACAACCCCGTCCTTGCGCCGCTCAAGGCGACGTGGGAGAACCTCACCAGTCCGGGGTGGTGGAAGAATCGCTTCCGGGGGCTGACCAGGGCGCTAGGGCTCAGCCGCTGGGATGAACAGGGAGTGGTCTCGATCGTCCTGGCCAGCGCGGTCGTGGTTCTCGCCGCGGCGCTGGTCCTGGTGATCGCCTACGCCATCCGCTGGTTCCTCCTGACGCGGCTTCTGGAAGCGTTTTTCGGGCGGTCGCATCCGGCCGGACGCCGCGCTCCGGTGCAGGTGGAGTTTTATCGCCGCTTCGAGGCCGTGCTGGCGCGGCACGGGCTGGTCCGTCCGGCCTCGCGGACTCAGCGGGAGTTCGCTCTGTGGGCCGGACGGGAACTTGCCCAGCGGGCCGGCGACCAGCGGCTGGCGCTCTTGCCCGTCCAGGTGGCCGAGGCCTTCTACCGCGTCCGTTTCGGCCGTGCGGACCTGGACAAGCAGCAGCGCGATGCGGTAGAACAGGCATTGACGCAGCTCGAACAGGCGCCGCGGGGGAACACGTCATGAAGATCGGCCTGGTCGGATACAAGGGCTCGGGCAAGAGCACGCTCTTCTCGTGGTTGACGGGGGTCAAGACCGATCCGGCGCTCTCGCACGCTTCCCAGAGCGCGATGGCGACGATTCCCGAGCCTCGCGTGGATGCCCTGGCCAGAATCTATCACGCCAAGAAGACCACGCTGGCCGCGCTGGAGATCGTCGATACCCCGGGGCTCTCCCGCAGCCACGAGGGGAGTGCGGCGCGGCTGGCCGCCATCCGCGAGGCCGGCTGCCTGGTCCTCGTGGCCGCCGCCTTCAACGGCTTGGACCCCGCGGCCGACGCGAAATCGTTCTCCGAGGACCTCCTCTTGGCCGACATGGAGATCGTCGGCAATCGCATCGGCCGGATTGCGGAGGCCATGAAGAAGCCCATCCCGCGCCAGGAACGCGAACACCTCCAGCACGAGGAGCAGACCTTGAAGCTGGTCCTGGCCGCCATGGAGTCCGGCCGCCCCTTGCGCCCCGAAGACATGACCGACGAGCAGCGCAAGGTCACTCGCCCCTTCTGCTTGATGACCGAAAAACCCTGGATGGTGATCATCAACACCGCCGACGACGAAAAGAATCCGGAGCGGTTCCTCCAGGCAATGCCCGAAGCGGTCCGGGCCCTCGCGTTTCCGGTGGGCTTGGAGTGGGAGCTGGCGCGCATGAGCCCGGAGGATCGGGCCGAGTTCGAGCGGGAGCTGGGCGCCGGGGCAACGGACCGCGGCCAGGTGATCCGCACGATCCTGGAAGCCTCCGGCCAGATGCTCTATCTCACGGCCGGCGACAGAGAGGCCCGCAGTTGGATCATGCGCCGCGGGGGCACCGCCCTGGAGGCCGCGGCCACGATCCACACCGACCTGGCCCGGGGCTTCATCCGCGCCGAAGTCATGAAATGCCAGGACCTGCTCCGCCTGGGAAGCGAGCGCGAAGTGAAGGCCCAGCACTTGATGCGCCAGGAGCCCAAGGACTACGTCGTCCAGGACGACGACGTGATCCTGATCCGGTTCAGCGTCTAAAGAGTGTTGCTTGATTCTGGGAGGGCGAGGCTCCTGCCGAGCCGTCTAAAACGGCTCACAACGCGACCACCAATTCGGCTCGGCAGGAGCCTCGCCCTCCCAGAATCGTGAAACTCCATTGAGGAGCCGCCATGTCGAACCTGGAAGAAGTCCTGAAGGCGAATCAAGACCGCATCGACCAGTTGCACCGCTGCCAGCCAGGACGCACCGCGCTGGTGGTGATCGACATGCAGCACGGCTTTCTCGACCCGGGAGCGGCCCTGGAGGTGCCGCAGGGGCGGCAGATCGTCCCCAATCTGGTCCGACTGATCGAAACCTGCCGCCGCAAGGACGTCTCCGTGATCTTCACCGAGTTCGTCTACTCGACCGCGGTGCCGTGCCTGCGCGGCGACCCGTTTGGGCCAGAGCACTTGCCGGCAGTCCCGGGGCAGCCGACCGGCTTCGGGTTTCCTTCGAGCAATTGCCTGATCGGCCCGGAGTTCGGGCAAGGGGCCAACTCAGCGGAAACGATTCCCGAGATGGCGCCGCGGCCCGGCGAGCTGGTCGTGCGGGGCCATGCGTACGACAAGTTTCTCGGCACGCCCTTGGACCTCGCTCTGCGGAGCCGCGACGTCCGCTACCTGGTCGTCACGGGCATCGTGACCGACGTCTGCGTCAATTCCACCGTGCTGGCGGCGGCCAACCGCGACTACCGCGTCACGGTGGTGAGCGACGGCGTGGCCACGCTCTGGCCGGAGATCCAGCGGGCTTGCCTCGACATCTGGCGGCGCAAGTTTGCCCGGATCCGCACGGCCCAGGAGGTGATCGAGGAGATCGGGAGCTTGGCGGCAGTCTGAGGGCGCGGAAGAGGTTTCACGCAAAGGCGCGAATCCGTTTGGAGAGAACCGGGAAAGGTGAGCGGCCCAGCGGCCCCGTCCTCCGCAGGTATCACCTCGATGGATTCGTGATTGTTTACCGCCCCCAAAACTGATCTTGGAGGACGCCGTATGAGAGTTCTTTTCAAGAAAGCCTTCTTGGGCAAGGTGTCATTGGCTCCGTTAGTCATCGCGATTGCAGGCGCCCTGCCGGTTCTGGCCGAGCCGGCCGGTGATACGCCGTGGGCGCGCGTTACGGAGACCGACACCACCATCAAGATCGAGACCGACAAGCTCGAAGCCGTCATCCCCAAGAAGAATCCCAAGCACTGGATGACCGGCATCGAAAAGGGATCGTTTCTCGATAAAACCACCGGCTTCCGCGAAGTGGGCGACGGGCTGATGGTCGTGGACTGGCTGATGGAGGCGGGGAGCGACGAGGCTTATGGCGATAAGGTTTACGCCCCAGATGGGCACGGCGTTGGCCGTTACACTTGGTACACCAGCGAGACCGATCCGGCCAGGCGAGCCTACGCCCTCATGGCCCACGGCAGCAGTCATCGTAAGCGCGTGGTCGAGGGACCCCAGCTCTGCCACAGGATGAAGCCCGTCCAGCCCGAGGTCATCCAAGGCAAAGACTTCATCGCGGTCAAGACGACCTACCGCTACGAGTACGCCGCCCCCGGCCGCAAAGCCGGCTCGCGCTGGACGCAACCAATCGTGTTTCCCAAAGGAGAGCGGTACTTCGTATTGATGGACAAGATCGACAGCGTCAACGATTCGGACGAGATGTTCCTCCGCAGCGACGTGCCGGGCTGTGTCCGCCACCAGCGCGGCGACACGTTCAGCCAGATGTATCTCAGCTACCTGAGCGGAAAAAAGGGGACAGGTCCAATTCGCCGGAACGGCCCGGAGGGTGCTGCGCACGAATTGGACCTGTCCCCTTTTTCCCGCGGCGGTCGCGAGGGGCTGCGCATCCCCGCGAGCGAATTCTTTACGCCCTTCCCACCCGATGTGAAGTTTGGCTACCGACGCGACACGCACAAAACGCCGGAGCATTTCATTCGGGCTTACCATTTGCGCGACAAGACGACCGGCAAAGACGGCCCCTGGCTGGCGGGTCTGACGCTCGATCCCTCCGTCGTCTACGAGGCGTGGTGCAGCCAGCGGCCCGGGGACATCATCGTCATGATCGAGGAGATCCACGGCAAGCCGACTCGTGCGGGCCAGTCGTTCAGCGCTGCCCATATCGTCGGCTACTTCGACACCATCGAGGACATGCACAAGGTGTACGACCGCTACAAGGGCCACACCGCCCTGAGCGTGGACGGCTCGGGATGGCGCCTGGTAAAATAGGCGACAACAAAGGCCCTTCGCCGACCAAAGACTCCCGGCCGCTTCATCACGGCCAGGGAAGACACGTTCAGGTGGGACTGGGGAGGAAGGGGATGCCCGCACCAATCGAGAACATGATTGATGCGCTCAACCTGGAGGTCGACG
>Ga0315280_10003319_pt1 | contig 24843 bp, 20 predicted proteins | sample YL17G06_40_MG_FD_203697 | JGI IMG/M metagenome (GOLD analysis project Ga0315280, IMG submission 203697) | Sediment microbial communities from Yellowstone Lake, YNP, Wyoming, USA - YL17G06_40 | ecosystem: Environmental > Aquatic > Freshwater > Lake > Sediment | place: USA: Wyoming | collected...
CCTCCCTTCCCCAGAAGGGAGTCAGAAGTCGCCATCATGGCCTGCACAGGGGCCGAATAGATGTGTGGTGGAACCTGGCCACCGGCACTTAACCTGCCAGGCACAGAAGCTTTCTACCTTGACAACGTCGATGACCTTATAGATGTGCCACCCGACGCTGAGCGCGACCCAATAGATGGTTAGGAGTGGGCCACCCGGCCCCGAAGCAAGTGGAGGGTGAAAGCATCTTCACCCTGGCTCTCGACCGGAAGGCGAACGTCCTCTATGGTCTGACATCTCCCAACGCCCGTTTCTTCAAGTTCGACATTAAGAGCGGCGTGTTCGCTGATCTCGGCGTTGTGGCGCAGCCGGTCCCCGAGGGTGAGAAATTCGAAACCACCAAGATCATGTCCCGAATGCTGGCGCTGGATACAAAGGGCAACGTGTACGCCTCGGGAGAAGACAGCTTCTTATACAAGTTTGATGTGGAGAAACAGGTGCTGGCAAAACTAACGGTCCGGACGCCCGGCATACCCGGGTGCGAGCCTTGGACGCGGGTCGACACTTTCCTTACGGATCCGACCGGCGTCATCTTCGGCGGCACCTCCGACGGCTACCTTTTCCGTTTTGATCCCGAAAAGCTGACTGTGGATAACCTGGGGAAGCCGCTCCTGCAATATGACATTACCGGTCTCGTGCGAGGCCCGAATGGAAAGCTTTATGGCGTCGGCGGTAACGATGACGACATTGTGCGGTTCTTTTCTTACGACCCGGAAAATGGAGCTTACGAGATCCTCGGATTCGTAGACGTCAACCGGCGCCCCTACTACACGTGGCAGGCCCAGGTGATCAAGGCTATGGCAGCGGGCCTCGACGGGACAATCTACCTCGGCGAAAGTGAACGCATTTCCAAGTTGTTCTTGTTCTACCCGCAGCCACGATGAAAAGGAGTTAACGATGAACCGCAGGGGTTTTATGGGGAGCATGGTGGCCGGCGTTATCGCCGCACAAATGCCGAATCTGCCGCAGGTGGTCACAGCAAGTCCCCAGTCGCCTATGCCGCGCGCTCGCTGGCTGGACAACGGAATCATCGATGCCGGAGGCACCCACGAGCCTTACCTCTTTCTTGTGCGCAGGGGCGGTCAATGCCTCGGTGCCTACGAGTACTGTCAGCGGCAACAAAGCGAGCAAGTCATCCGCAGGCTCAAGGAGCAGGGCGTCGAGGTCTTCCACACCCACCTCTATAAAGGATTCGGAATGGCTGCTGAGAAGCCTGATATGGATGAGACCAAACGCGCCGCCGAGATTGCTCACCGGTGCGGGATGAAGGTGGATACCTACATCCAGTGGAACACGATGATGTATGAAACCTTCTTTGCCGAGGAGCCGCGTGCGAAGGACTGGATCCAACGCGATGTTAAGGGCTTGCCCATTCTGCTCACCTACGGCCACCAGCAATCGTTCCGCTACCGGCCATGCTTCGCCAACCAGGAATACCTGGAGTACCTGAAGAAAATCGTCCGTTATGCGGTCGAAGAGGTCAAGACCGACTTCATCCACCTCGATAACTTTGATCTGAATCCTGAGCCCGACTCATGCCATTGCCCGGCTTGCGTGCGGGCGTTCCGGAACTTCCTGAAGGCCAAGTACTCCTCCCAGAAACGCCGCGAGAGGTTTGGCTTTGAGAATGTCGACTTCGTGAATCCGCCGCAGTGGAACCGGCAGAATCCACCGGGGAAAATGGAGATCATCTTCGACCCGGCCATCCAGGAGTGGATCGACTATAGGTGCCAGTTGATGGCCGACGCCCTGCGTCAGATGGCCCTTTATGCGAAATCTCTCAATCCGGAAGTGGCCATTGAGATCAACCCCCACGGAATTACGGGTGGAAATCGCGCCTGGGAAAACGGCATCGACCACGCGCGAGTTCTGAGATGGACCGAGGTGTTCTGGACGGAAGAGGAGAATCCTTCCGGCTACTTTCCCGACGGTCGGCTGATTTCCAAGATGCGCAGCTTCAAGCTGGCCGGGGCCTTCAACAATATTCTCCTCGCCTACATATCCGATAACCCAGTCGCCATGGCGGAATGCCTTGCCTTCAACCAAACCCTTGGGTACGTGGGAGAAGACCCGCTTCCTCCTGAGATGTTGAAGTACATAGCGTTTTATCGCACGAATCGCGAACTCTTCGCCGGCACCGAAGATGCCGCGAACGTTGCCGTCCTGCGCTCTTATCCTTCGATCACTTACCACAACGCACGTGCCCAGTTGAGCGCCATCCTGGTCGAGCAAGCCCTTATCCAGGCGAGTATCCCCTTTAACCTGATCTTTGACGAGCACCTGAACGATCTTTCCAAATACAGGGTCCTCATTCTGCCTGACTCGGAATGCCTCTCCGATGAACAACTGGCGTTGATTCGGCGTTTTGTGGAGGACGGCGGCGGGCTGCTGGTGACCGAGCAGGCGGGACTTTACGATGAATGGCGCCGGCGCCGCGTCCAGCCGGGGTTGCGTGGATTGATCGACACTCAAGCGCCTGCCAATGAATATGAGGAAAGCGTTGGCGCAACCGACATCCCTACCGGCCTGCCCGTCCGTAAAGAGGTCGGAAAAGGACGAGTGATCTACTTCCCCGGAGTGGTTTTCGACGGTCCCTTGCCTGAACCTGAATCTGACTTCGCCATTAGCAATCGGTTCTGGAAGCGACCGAAGAATTGGGAGGACATCGTCGAAGGTGTTCATTGGGCGGCAAAGAGTGAAATCCCCGTCCGCGTTTCCGGTCCCGACTTCTTGGTGGCGAACCTTGTGGAGCAACGCGCCAGACAACGGATACTTCTGCATCTCGTGAACTACAACTCCAAGCAGGTGCCGGTGATTCCATCCGTTGATGTGAAGTGTCGCTTGCCCCAAGGAAAAACTGCGAAAGAGGTAAAGGTTTACTCCCCGGACGCGGACGCACCCGGTACGCTCAGCTTCGATGCAGAAGCTTCGAAGATTTCTTTTACCGTTCCCCTGGTAAAGACCTATTCCGTGGTTGTTGTGAGTTGGTGAACCGGTGTTACGGTCATGCTGAGTTTCAAGCTGGGAAAGGTTGCGAACTCCCGCGATTATCTTTGATCACCCTTTCCGTCAGGACAAGGTAGGAATCCCATACTACGCCCCGCGCGGTCACCAGGAGGTCATATGAAGATTTTCCGGTTGCCGACTTTGGTGCTTCTCATCGAGATAGGCTGTGCTGGACCCAAGATTGCCGCGGTCGCTCAGGACGGCCCCCGAATTCGGCAGAGCTTCAACGCCGGCTGGCTATTCCATCGTCAGTCGAAAGGCACTGGCGAGCTGGGATCATTTGACCGTACCAACGGCGCGGCTGCTCAGGTTGAGCCCCGTTTCCGGGTCGCTTACAAACCCGAATATGATGACTTGTGGTGGGAATCCATAGATCTCCCTCACACATGGAACGCTCACGACGTAAGCGACGAGAAACCCGGCTATTGGCGTGGCATCGCCTGGTATCGTAAGCACTTGCGGCTCGACCCGAAGCTTTCGGCGAAAAATGTCTTCATCGAGTTTGAAGGGGCGAATAGCGTTTCCGAGCTTTGGCTGAACGGGCAAAGACTAGGTGAGCATAAGGGGGGTTACACAGGTTTTGAGTTCGATATCACTGATAAGGTGAGATTTGGAGAACAAGAAAATGTACTCACGGTGAAGGTGGATAACCTTTATCACGCCACCGTGCCCCCGACGGTCAAAACGGATTACAGCTTCTATGGAGGCATCTACCGTGACGTATGGCTTCGTTTTACCGAGCCGACGTATGTTTCGGAGGTCACTTGGACGACCCCTGTCGTGAGTGAGAAGTCTGCCGAAGTCAGGGTTCAAACCAAGTTGGTCAACAGAACCGGGCAATCGAGGGAATTCAGTCTGATCCAGGATATCTTCGACCCGCACCATCAGCTCGTGAAGACTGTCGTGTCGACGGCACGCGTGTCTCCCGGTGAGACGCTGATGGTGACTCAGAACAGCAGTCCCCTGACCAACCCTCTGCTTTGGGCACCCGACAGCCCGAGTGTTTATCGCCTCCGGACGAGCCTTAAGTTGGGAAACACAGTGGTGGACTCTCTCGAGAATCCTCTGGGGTTTCGCTGGTTTAAGTTCGACCCGCAGAAAGGATTCTTCTTGAATGGGAAGCGCGTACAGATTCAAGGCACCAATTGGCACCAGTTTTATCCGGGGATGGGCAGTGCCCTGCCAAATTCCAGACACATCAGGGACATGGAAATGATTCGGGAGATGGGGGCCAACTTCTGGCGGACTTCCCACTATCCCCACGACCCCGTAACCATCGAAGCTTCCGACCGGTTAGGTCTGATGGTGTGGGAGGAACTGCCCATCAATGAGGAAATTGGGGATCCCGACGAGTACACGACCAATGTACTGAACATGGCTGAGGAGATGATCCGACGCGATCGGAACCATCCCTCCCTCATCCTCTGGGGGATTGCCGGGGAAATCAATGCCCCGCTCAACGTTTCCAAACACGTCGTGGAAGCTGTCGCCAAGAAATATCGTGAGCTTGATCCCACGCGTCCCGTGGTGATGTACGCGCCGCGTGGCGAGGAAATCGAGGCTCTGGTCAATATGGTCAGTTTGGACGTTAGCAAGGAGACCGACGAAAGACATCGCAAGCATCCCGACCGAAGCTATATGGTCGGCGAATATAGCGTTGCAACCATGGGACGAGGGGTTTATGGCATGGGCCCTGAAACCGAGGATCTTGCTTGCGCAAAACAGGAGGAGTACTTGCGCCAACTGAACCTCCGCCCCTGGATGGCGGGAGGAGCAATCTGGCATCAGTTCGATTACGAGGGGGAAACTTACGACACCGTTGTCCCACACGTGGTCGCCTTCGGCGTGGCCGATGTCTGGAGAATTCCAAAGGATGTCTACTATTTTTACCAGAGCCAGTGGAGCGCCAAGCTGATGGTTCACATCGTTGGTCACTGGACTTGGCCAGGAGACGAAGGGAAAAACAGATCAGTAAAGGTTTACAGTAATGCCCAGGAGGTTGAGCTATTTCTAAACGGAAGATCACTGGGCGTCAAGAAAGAAGAACACGACCCAGGGCTGCTTCATCTGCCCCGTATCTGGGAGGTGCCCTATCAGCCTGGTGCGTTGAAGGCTGTGGCTCGCAGCCAAAGGGGAGAGATCAGCGGCCAACGGAGGACCGCCGGGCCGGCACAGGGCATTGTGCTGGAATCCGATGTTCAACAACTGAGGTCGGGTGACGCAGAGAGTCTTGTCTATATAACAGCCAAGGTAGTTGATGAGCGGGGAACCGTGGTTCCCACCTCCTACAGTCCCATCACCTTCACCCTTTACGGCCCGGCGGAGCTACTGGAGCAAACCTGGCTTAGGCCATGGTACCGGGCTGACTTGGAATGTCATCGCGGGCACAACCCGTATCGCCTTTCGGTCTACCGCGCGCACAGGCCACGCAGTCATCAGCGCCTATTCACCTGGCCTCAAGATGGGGAGGGTTGATCTACGAGTGGTGTCAGAAGGCAAGCCCGACGAAATGGAGTATAAAGAACGATTCGACGCGGATGAACCTTCAATAGGCTACGTGATTGTGGTGCGTGAGTCCTTGTGGACCAATGGGCTGACTTAGTTGTCCGTCGTTGCTCTTACCTGAGCTTAGTTAGAGATCCCCGGGCAGTCTGCGCTGGGATGCAGCAGGGGGGTTCAGGGCGAAGGAAGGGCGTAGCCCGACCGCACCCCTTACCCACAAGAAGGGGTGCTCCGGGTCTGTTGCCGCGGCGACAAGGAAGAGTTCTTCCAGGTGGCGTTCCGCAAGAGGCCCTACGGGAGTCTCGACCAATTACAGGCGGACTTGGATCACCACCTGGAGTTCCGTAACCGCCGCGCCCCCAGGGCTACCGCACGCAGGGACGCACTCCCTATCAGACCTTCTTACTTAGAGGAAATGCAACGCAGGTCCGAAATCGACGGCCCTCCCCACTCCTGCGCAGGGGACGCCGTCTTATCGCAACCTCAGGAGGCCACGGCCTAGGCCAAAATCTCCTGCCGCTGGAGCCCCCCCGGTTCCGGGGAGATCCTCAGCTAAGAACAGTTCTCTATTTGCGTCAGACGGCCGACAGCAAGTTCGGCGATTGGTTCATGCCGATGTGGTGGAGGTTGGCGGCCTGCGGTTATCGGCTTGATCTACATCCCAGCCACTTCTTTCGACTCCCCCGTGAGCGTTCGCGGTCGCACCGGTTGGGCTGTGATCAGATCGGGTCCGCCTCCGTCCCCTCCGGGACGACGTAGGGGAGGCGGCCAGAACCTCTGCCACGGCTGAGCCCTCGATATCTCGGACATGGTTGATTCCCTGTACCTCCTCCAGACCCACTGACCTCTCACGGTGGGCTGCCTGCCCTGGGCTTATCCTCTCCCCTTCCCTCCGCTCAAGGTCTGGGCCCGGATACGGCGGCCAGGCAAAATTTCGGTGGCTTTGCATCCTTATGGCGTTTTATGGCATCATGGTTGGTAGAAATGGACCACTAATGACTTAGCCACTACCCACCCCCAATAGGGGGATTGTTTCACGCAGGACCGGGAGAGCCGGGGCAAAGACCCGCCTAAAAACGCCTCGGCTCCTCCCGCGAATTCCTCCCCGGGTAGTGGGGAGATACAATGTAGTCGCTGCGAACGCGACCAAGCCCACCCCGTGCGCGTTGAAGTCATTCAAGAACTCGACCCCGACGATCCTCAGTTGGAAATTCCGTGGGCAAGTCCCGCCGAACCCAGACTGGGCTACGTGGACCTGAAGCGCTTTCCCGAGGAGGTAGCAGATCTGCAAGAATGCCGCCAGCACCCCCCGCTCGCAGTTCTGGTGCGTCGGATCAACCGCCCGGAATCATCCTTCCGCAGCGCCAAATGCGACGTCTGGGCTACCACCGAGCTGGCGGATGATGAACGGCTGGATTTTGACATGCCGTTCAAGCTGGCGAGTTATGTCGACCTGCTATTCGATCATCCGGAGCTTCGCTCGGACCTGGAACAGCACTTGAAGCTAGGGGAAAGAATCGGGCAGAGCCTTAGGGCACTGCGAGTACAAGCCCAAATGGAAATTGCTGTGCGGCGTTGCTTGTTTCACCCGGAGGAACGCTGGGGATACTACCTCACGATCTTTGTGCACGGGTACGGCGCTACCACTGCGGAGGCGGAAGCGGAATGGCAATGCGCCCTCGAAGCCTTGGGAGAAAGCTTGGAGACGATTGAGCAGACGCTTCGGAAGCCAGGGGGCGGCTACTCCCTATGGGTGGAGACCGGCTAGGTGAGCGGGGCCGCGACTTGGGGTTCCAAATGGATTCCTCTCCTCGGGCTTCGTCACGGACATCCGGCTCTGAACCTACGCAGCATCTGAGACTCCGAGGAAGTCCGCTATTGTCAAGGTGTTGGCCTTGTGTTATATAGCCTTGGCTCCGAAATCTCATGAGCGTCGGAAGGCCCGTGCTCGATCACGAGGCGAAGAATGAAGCTTCTTCCGAGCTGGCTGATCTGACGCTCGGCCAGGGTTGCGAATTCGGAGAAGGGGACCTCAGCGCGTGAGTTTCATCAACTTCGCTGCCCGGGAAATCAACTGCAAGATCGTTTACTACGGCGCAGGGCTGGGCGGGAAAACGACCAACCTACAGTGGATCTTTGACCAGACGCTGGGAAAGACCGGCGGCAAGATGATCTCGCTGGCTACCGAGACCGACCGAACGCTTTTCTTTGACTTCCTCCCCCTTGATCTCGGTACCATCCGTGGCTTCAAGACCCGATTTCACCTCTATACCGTCCCGGGTCAGGTCTTCTATGATGCCAGCCGCAAACTCATTCTGCGCGGCGTGGACGGAGTGGTGTTTGTGGCGGACTCGCAGGAAGAGCGCATGGATGCCAACCTGGAGGCGATTGAGAACCTGCAGGAGAACCTGAAAGAGCACGGGTACGACTTCATGAAAATCCCCTATGTGCTCCAGCTTAACAAGCGTGACTTGCCCAACGCCCTTCCGGTCGAGGAATTGAAGAAGGCGCTCATGAAGAGGAATGAGCCGGTCTTCGAAGCCATCGCCTATAAGGGGGTGGGGGTATTTGAAACTCTCAAAGAGTGCGGCCGCTTGGTCTTGGGCGAACTGAAGAAAGGCTAGATCCGGAGACCTTCCTCCGTTTCCTATCGTTTCCATCCCTCCCTAATCGCCAGCCTATTCCGCGGGAGGGGCTTGGTGCAGCGGCTCGTTTAGCAGGGACTGCAAATGCTTCTCCAGCCTCTTGCCTGCCATTTCACGTAGCGCGTGGCCGTAGGGTGTCAACTCCAGATTCAGCCTGTCGCAAGTAGCCTCAAATTGCCGGCGGAGATCGTGCAAGTAGGCTTTGGCCCGGGCGTGGTGGTCCTCTAGTCCCGCACCGAGTTCACGTAACCGGGAGCGAGCCTGGGCTGCCAAGCGATCGAGCTCCGCCCCGACCTGCGCGCGGACCTTGTCAAACCTTTCCAGAGCCTGCATGAATTGCGCGCTGTCTCTCTCAATCCGCCGAGCGAGCACATTGCCCTGGATCCGAATCGCAAAATTGAACCAACGGTTCGGGCCATGGAGCAGTTGGCGGAAGGCTTCCTTGACCGAATAGAATTCCTTGGAGATTCGGATGATACCCTCCTGAAGCTCGGAGGGGCTGATGCGCGAGGGACAGACGACGGCGTGCAGAGCGTCAAACAGGTGCCACTCGCCCCAGGCAATGATGCGCTTCTCCTCCGCCAGCCGGCGCGCCAGCGGCGTTCCCGGGGCCGTGGTCAGCGCGAAGAACTGGGCCGTGGAAAGGCGCGTCTCGCGCGCAAACTTTATGGTTTCAGCAAAAGTCTGCTGGGTATCAGCGTCGGAACCCAGAACGAACATGCCGTGGACGCGAATCCCCGCCTGGTGGAAGGCCTGAATCGCCTTACGGTTCTTTTCGAGGTTCGAGTGCTTGCGGTAGAGCTTCAGAGTCTCTTCGTTGACGGATTCGAGGCCCACGCACACCATGCCGCAGTTGGCGCGCTTCATCAGCTTCAGGAGTTCGGGATCCTGCGCGGTTTCCACGCGCACCTGGGCGCTCCAGGGGGGCATACGAAGGCCCTCGGAGAGCAGCCGTGCGAGGATGCGCTTCGTCCGCTGGCGGTTGGCGGCGAAGATGTCGTCGCCGAAGAAGACGTCCTTGCGGTTCATCTGGATGGTGTGCCGGATGAGAGCAACCGCCGCGTCGTCGCTCAAGAAGCGGAAGCCTCGTCCAAAATTCTCGATAACTGAACAGAACTCACACTCGTAGGGGCAGCCCCGCGAGGTGTTCACCACGTTGTGCGTGATCCCCTTCTTCACCCGCTCTGAATACAGTGGGAAGGGCAGCGCGGAGAGTTGTTCGCTGGTCAAGAAGGGCCGGTCAGCGTTGTAAACAATTTCTCCTCCAGGACGTCGATAGCACACGCCCAGCACGCCATGAAAGTCAGGGTCTTGAGGGCTTTCTTCCAGTCGCTCCAGGACGGCGGGCAAGGTGTGGTCTCCCTCGTGGGTGACCACCACGTCGCCAAATTGCAGAGCCTCTTCGGGAAGCGCCGTGGGATGCGGCCCTCCGAATAGTATTTTGACGCGAGGATTCAGGGCGCGCACGCGCGCGGCCAGTTCAAACGACTGCTTGGCGGTGCGGGTGATGACCGACAGGCCGAGTACATCTGTTTCGGTGAGTCGCTGCCAGTCGTCCGAATCGAGGCGTCCCGGGATACGGTTGAACTGGAGGTCGAGAGAAACAGTATCCTCGTAACCAGCCTGGCGGCAAATCGCTTCCAGTAATGGGATACCGCGCGCCGGATAGCGGAATAAGGAGTAAATATCCTTCGCCATCCGCCCGTCGAGTCTGCCATCAATGGTCGCGGGTAGTTCCACTAACGTAATTCGCAGGTTCTTCACAACTAGCCCTCTTTTCCCTGTGATTCCAAAGAGGCAGGTTCTTGGACACATTCCAGTCTAACACTTTGAATTGTGACTTGCTACAAAGAATCTCGTGGCGGAAGTCGGGCGACTGTCCCTTTCGCGATGCGCCCCGGGGTAGCACCACCCATTGCGCGATGTGACCGCAGTGGCGCTGCGGGATTGCTTCCCCCCGAATCGGGAGGATTATGAACCTCCCCTGCTGCAGAGCGCTCGGCCCCGTCGTCGGTAGAAACCTTTCTGGCGTCCCCACCTCAACTCGACTAGAATCCTGCCCAGGGCCCCGTCGTCAGCAGGCGATTCCATTCGGGGCGACCACGGGGCTGAGGCATCTCGCGTTCGAGGAGGCATCCATGGGAGAGACTGATTCCGGCACGCGCGCGTGCACCTTTCGCCTTATCCTGATTCCAGCCGTCATCACCCTGGCCGTCACTATCCTGCGCTTGGTCGGCGAACTCCAACACTGGTCGCCAAGATTCTTCGACCCCGCGGCGGGCGGCGGGGGCGCGATTATCGGCATCGTCTGGTTGGTGCCAGTCTTCGGCATCTATTTCTCGCTGGAACTGGCTCGAACGGGTCAAGCGCCGAGGAGCAGGGCCAAAGCCATCGCCTACACTGTTCTGGGATTGATTGTCGGGTATATCGGCGTTCGCCTGACTTATACTTCTGTGCCCCTCTTCCCTGGCAATGAAGTGGTGGGGTACGTGCTCATGGTGGCGGCGCCGGTCCTGCTTCTTCCCGCCTGGCCAGCCCTGTTTAAAACGTTGCTGGCGTATGCTTACGCCGCCCGGGTTCCCGTAGCCATCGTGATGTTCTTGGCCATCCGCGGCAACTGGGGGACACACTACGATGCCGCGCCGGGCTTCCCGGCAGCCACGGGTTTCTGAATGAAATACTTACACCTCGCCCTTTTGCCGCAGTTGATTTTCTGGGTGGTGTTCACGATCCTCGTAGGTGCCCTATTCGGAGTCACCGTAACAGCTATCCTGCACCGGGGCAAGTCAGCCGTCCCGTCAACCTCGTGACTGTAAGCCAATAAGGGCTGGCGCTGCCCAGCCCCTACGCTGATAAGGAGGTCTCCATGGCTGAAATTACTCCAGCTTCCCATTCCAGCATTGGACGTCTGATCCTCATTCCGTCCGTGATCACGTTGGCCGTCACGATTCTGCGTCTGGTTGGCGAACTCCAACACTGGTCGAAGACATGGTTCAATCCTGAGCCGGGCGGACCTTGGGCGATCGTCGGCATCACGTGGCTGGCTCCGATCTTCGGCGTCTACTTTGCGCTGAAGCTTGCTTCGCAGGGCCAGGGCCCGGCGTCCACATGGAGGGCTCTGGGATTTGCCCTCTTGGGGGTGGTCGTCGTCGTGGGAGGCGTTTTCCTTGAGCAGATACTGCGCGGCCGTTTTACGTTCCGGCAGGAACTGATTTACATCTGGATCAATTGGGCGCTAGGAGCAGCGCTGACGCTTCCCGGCTGGCCGAGGTTCTTCAGGGCTCTGCTGGCGTACGGATATGCCGCCCGGATTCCGGTAGTGGTCGTGATGTTCCTTGCTTTCCGCGGCAACTGGGGCACCCACTACGACGCCTTGCCCCCCAACTTTCCCGCCATGGGTCTATGGCCCAAGTTTCTGTGGCTTGGCTTCTTCCCGCAATTGATTTTCTGGGTAGGGTTCACGATTGTAACGGGGATGCTGTTCGGAACCATTGCGGCCGCGATCGCTCGCCTCGCGCACCGACCGCCGCAGACGAGTTCGTGAATGGCGTAGGGGCGGGTTTCGAACCTACCCCTGCGGATCGCGGGCCATAGTCCGCTGCTCTGCCAGACCGGACAATGACCGGCATACCGCGGTGTAAGGAAAAATCGGGGGAGTTCGCCCTCAGCGGCAAGCCTCGAAGCCAGCGCTATTCCACTTCCCACAGGTGCACGTAGGCGCTGTCTTTCCAGCCATGGCTTAGAATCCCCAGCCGCCCGGGGGAAAGCTCAAACACCTTGGTGCCGTCGTGGTGTTCGAACCGGTCGTCGAGGACGGCGCGGTACCACGCCTGGCCCCGGGCATCGGTTTGGTTATAAACCATCAGGCGGCACCGGCTGCGGTATTCCTTGAAGGGATCGTGCTCGCCGGCGATCACTTCCACTTGGCCGTCGCCATCGAGGTCAGCCACAGCGATCGAGTGCGGGCAACGAATCTTGTCAATCACGTGCATCTTCCAGGCCTGCGTGGGATCAGAGGGATTTTCAAACCACGCCACCCGCGAAAACGGGCTGACGCGCTTCTGGAAGTCGAGGACTTCCTCACCTAGCACAACGTCTGGTCGCCCGTCTTTATTGATATCGGCAACTGCGACACGTGCCGCTACGAAATCTTCGGGCGCAAACCGATGCGAACGAAAGTTCCCGTCGCCAAGATTCTCCACCCACCAAGGGCCGGCGACCAGGTCGAGCTTCCCATCGCCGTTGAGATCAGAGGCGACGAACTCCTCGCCGTACTTGATCTCCGCCAGGATTCGCTTCGGCCAGGGGTGGTGCTTGGGGTTGGATGGGACCTCAAAGATCTCTGGAACATCTCCGGGTTCTCCCGCGCTGTGATAGCCGGTCACGAGTGCCGGTCTGCTGCTCGGCAGCAGCGCCGCAACGACGTTGCCGTGCGGCCAGTCGCCCTTTCCGGTGCCGATGGGATGCTCCTGCCACTTGCCGTGTGGAGCATCAACGGGTTTCAGCCAGACGAGCTCGCTACCCAGCCCGTTATAGCCGTATTGATTGCCCTTTCTTTTGGTGCCGATCAGTTCTATCCGGCCATCGCCATCGATGTCATACGCGGTGATCGCCTGATTGATGCCCGAGATTGAGCGGCGCTCCCAGGTGGGGTTCTTGTACCACCAGGAGCCGCAGACGACGTCCGGATGGCCATCGCTGTCCACGTCCGCTGCCAGGATATCCGTGCAAGTTTCCGGCTTGTCCCGATCAAGAAAGTGATGGCGATAACGCGCCAGAGGAGAGGGCGTCTTGCGGCGCTTCCAGATCTGTACCCAGGCATTCGTCGCACCCTTGCCGATGAACTCGGTTTCGCCATCGCCGTCGATATCGTAAGCAATGGCGTTATGAGTTCCGGCGCCCTGATAGACCATCTCCCGCTGCCAGGTTCTACCGCCGTTGGAGAAGGCGAAGTCAACCATGCGCGCATCCCAGTTGTAGGGAGCGTCCCATCCTCCCTTGGCCATCTCCGCCACCATTACGTGCGGTTGGCCGGTGCTGCGGTCTCGCCAGGCGGAAAGCGAGTGTGCAAAGTTGAACGGCTTCTCCATGGGGTGCTCAATCCATGGCCGAGCGGGATTCTCTTTGATGTGGTTCTCGAACCACGACATGCGCCCGTCGGGATATTCCGACTCCACCACTACGGCGTCCAGCAGGCCGTCACCATTGAGGTCAATCAGCACATCCCGGCACATATCGCGAAAGCCCACAGCAAGGTCGTTCTTTTTCCAGGGGCCTGCGAAGGCCCCACCCGCCGGGGCCGTGTACCAATAGGGGCCGGAAACAATTTCAGTTCTTCCGTCCCCGTCCAGGTCAGCAGCAACAGTCCCCTCAGCGGTGAAGCCGGTCTCAACTTCGTGCTTCTTCCAAGGCTTGGTGGGGTCGCTTTGCGGCATATAGGCAAATATTCCTGGAGTCGGCGTGTAAACCGCAATGGCCACCAGTTCCGTATTCCCATCGCTGTTCAGGTCGACGAATAGCATGTCGTGAGGGCCGCCGGTGGTGGCAGGGTCTAAGGTGTGTCGGATCCAGGGTTGGCTTAGGTCACGTTGGGGTTTAAACCAGCTTATCATCCAGTCTTCTTTCGTGGTGCCGGGCTCGATGCGGTGACCGGCGGCAACTTCCTGGATCCCATCGCCGTCGATGTCGCATACCGCCACTCCGACGTGGAAGTCCCCGCGCGCGATCACCCCGCTCTCAAGTGTGGCGGGACGATACCAGAGCAGCCCTCCTTCACCTCCCGTCGCCAGTTCCACGTTTCCGTCACCATCAATGTCGGCAGCCTCGAGGCTCTCCAGGGTCTTGACCGGTGGATCGGCGTCGAGAATCAGGAGGTCATACCTCGCCGGAGGAGTTTTCGGAACCGAGATGGTCTTGTAGCTCTCTTGTGCAAACAAAGGCACGAAGAGAATGACTGCGGCACCGATTAATGCCGAGACTAAACAGGCGTGAGTGACGCGCTTCATGGCTGTTTTCTCCTTGTCATTCTACTTTGGCTGCTTCCTTCGAAGGGCCGCATGAAGGTAGAACAGGGTCGGGAACATGCCGACTGGGTGCAGAAGCATGGGCAGAGTTTTGCTCACCGAAGCTCGCGAAGGCGCACCAGCATGGAGGGTTCTCCCGGAAGTTCGACTATCAACTTTCCCTCAAGAGTTCCCTTGACCTTAGTTCAATGCGCGCTGACCCGGAGCGCGGAATTTCTTCTCCACATCGTCCAGAACGAGCACCCGGTCATTCCCGCGACTGGCTTTTCCGGGCGGAACGAATTCGCGCATTCCCGAGTTTGGATAGACCCCGATCGCGGTCGCCTTCCCGTTGCGCGGGTCATACCACCAAGCTCTTACCTTCTTTCCAGAGATTCTCCCTAAGTTGAGTGTTGTGGGCTTTCCGGTGGGGATGTAAACGAAAACATAGCCGTCACCGCGGGTGGCCTGGACGTGATCCACACCAGCCCCGAGATCGCTCGCAATGACCGACTGATCAGGAACTCGATTGAGGAATGGCCGTGACTCGATCAGGTGGCGGGCGTGCCGCATCTCTCCGGCGCCGGGCAAATCCAGAACGTCATACCAGTTGTTGCGGGCGGAGGAGATGGGCGTGCGGCCCGGCGCCATCATCTGCCAGATGTCATGACAGCCGTAGGTGTGGCCATGCGCGCCCGCGAACAGCGCCCAATAGGCGGCCTGCCGGACGTCGTAGTCGTCAAACCAGCCGTTTTTTGGATCCCAATTGATGCAATGGTCTTCGTAGCGCGGCTCGCCATCCATGCAGGGCTTAATCGGAAGCCGGTTGTAGTCCTTCGTTATCGCCTCATAGTTCGGCTCGTCTCGGCGACCATGACCTGATTGCAGCAGATTGAAATCGAGCCACGCGTCCTCGTGGAACCACTCGGAAGACGAATGTCCACCACCGGGATGATAAGTGATCAAGTGCCTGCCTCCGTCGCCCTCTTTCAACCCGGCAGCCATCTCCGTCCAGATCGCCTCGTAACCACCGCCGAGCCTGTCGCCACCGAGAATCCAGATGATGTTCGGCTTGTCCTTGTACCGGTTCCCAAGAAACCGGCTATAGATGCGGGCATTCTCGGCAGTGAAGACTACCGGGCCAACACCCCACTCGGCCTTGAATACCTTGTCTCCCCAAGTGGGTAACATGCCGATGAAGAGCCCCTCCTCTTCCGCCTTGTTCACAATGTAATCAACATGCTGGAAGTAGGCCTCATTGGGCTTGGTGGGATCATTATCGATCAGCGGCTTCTCGCCCAGGGCATTGGGAGTGTTCAAGCCGTCCAGTTCCGCCAGCACCACCGCCTGGATCACGGTGAACCGCTTCTGCCGTCGGTTCTCAAGATAACGTTCTGCTTCCTGGCGATTCAGACGATGGAAAAGTTCCCAGGCTGTGTCCCCCAGGTAAAAGAACGGCGTCCCATCGGCGTGGACGAGGAAGCGCTTGTTCTCTGACACTCTCAAATCGCCGTGCCGGAAGTCCACGGATGGCGCCTGGCGGTCGTCGTCACCGGCGCTGGCTTCCCGAGGAAGAAGGATGAGGCTAACAACGAGCAATGAAGCGGCCAGAAGAGTCTGAACGGGGTACGGTCCTCGCGTTCGGTAAGTCATCAGTGACCCTCCTTGAGCGAAATCGCAGTTACTGACGAGCGCGACAATCCGTGCTTTCAGCACAAAGACCGGCGCGACCAGTCCTACCGCGTGGGAAGATTCACCACACGCCCGGTGCGAATGGATTCCTTCGCAGCATCAATGATTTCGTTGACGCCGACATTCAGGTCGGCAGACACGGGGCCCTCAATCGGCTTATTGTTCCGAATGCAATAGAGGAAGTAGGCGACCCCATTGCGTTTCTCGGGCGGCAGCGGTGGGGTTTCGACCGGCTTACCCTGGGGATTCTGCGCGCTGGTGTCACCCTTGGCTGGCTGGAAAAGCAAGCCATCACCCATGACGAGGAAGCTTCCCTTTGGGCCGAAGATCTCTGCCTGACCCTTGCCATACGGCCAATCCCAGGACGGTATGAGGATGACGGTGGCATCCGGGTACTCGAGCAGAACTACGGCATCGTCCTCAACGGCATTGTTCTGCTCGACCTTGAGCTTCAGGGAAGTGGCATACACGCGCTGCGGGCGCCCCTTCAACCACATGGCCCAGTCGGCGCCGTAGCAGCCAAAATCCATGAGCGCACCCGCGCCGTTCTTGACGGGGTCGTACAGGCAGTCCGCAAAGTACTTCGAGACGCCGATCTCCTTCGGCCCCTCGTGGCCGAATTGGATAATCATCTTTTGCACCAGACCGAGTTCGCCCGCCTGGATCCGCGCGTAGGCATCTTGCGCGGGAGACGCCCAGGCGTTCCAGTAGTTGACCATCAGCTTGATGCCCGCTTCGCGCGCCAGCCGCTCCATTTCACGCGCATCTGCACCCGATGCAGCCATGGGCTTTTCAGTGAAGAAGTGAATCTTCCGCTTCGCGCAGGCCCGGAGAATCTCCAGGTGACGATTGTTGGCGGTGGTCACGATCACCGCCTCAGCCTTGGCCTCGTCGAGCATCTGGACGAAGTCTGCATAGAACTTCACGTCCGCCGGTGCCTCTCTCTTGGCTTTGTCGAGGAGCGCGGGACGCGGGTCGGCGACAGCTACAAGTTCCGCCTCTGGCTCCCTGGCGATGGTCTCCAGTATGCCCCACACATGATCGTGGTCGAGCCCGACAATCGCCAGGCGCGTCTTGGCGCCGCCTGTCTGCGCCGGCAGAACTGGCGCGAGCAGAGCAACTATGAAAGTGAGCAGCAAGAGCCTTTTCAGCATGGCGACACCCTCCCAAATGAAGCGTGTTCACTCAGCGGTGGGATTCTACTACAAGCCTGGAGGGCAAGCGCGACCAGGAGGGGCAGCATTGTTCTGACTGCTAGATGAGTCGCTTGCCGTGGGTGACGATGTACCCGGCAAAATTCGTGGGTCGGGCGTTGGCCAGGGCGCGAGAGGAGAACAGGTGCAGTTCGAGATCGAGGCTGCAATCGAGCGCCAGCTCCGAGCCGAGGCGAACACGGTCTGCCAAGCTCATCGTGTCCGCGTCAGGGGAGAAAACCGCCAAGTCGATATCACTCTCCTCGTTGGCCTCGCCCGTCAATTGTGAACCGAAAAGATAAGCGGCGTCGATGCGGATGTGTTTCCGGAGGTAATCCAGGCCCTTTTCAATGACCGCGTTCACAGTCTCTGTTTCAGCCATGCGAGAAACTCCTTTGTGAAAGTGCTGAGCCGATCGACTTCCTCCGGCGATACCTCCAGAGGCGCCTCTCCCATGCCTTCGGGATACCTTGATCCCGAGTAATAGCGCGTCAGGTCTTGGAGCATCAGCAATTGTTCGCGCGGAGCTTCGAGCCCGCAATGTCTTACTAGTTTGACCAGATTGTGGATGCGAGGGGGAACAGCCCGACTGCGTTTAAGGATCAATGCCTTCAGGGTCTTTTCGATGGCCCGCTGAAAGAAAAACAACGCCTGAGGGTACTGTCCACCCCGGTGTAGCAACTCGGCCGAGACAAGATCTGATTCTGCGATTCTCAACCACCTTTGGACCTCTTCATCCATATGCCACCGGTGAGCGATTGTAGCAGAGTTGGAGCGGGTGCGGGCCGTCAACGGTTTCTTGATCGGCAAGGCGCCAGGGTACATACCATGTTCCCTGGATGTTCCGGCGATTTGGTCGTGAGTTGTTTAGGCCAAAGCTTGCTGGAGGGCCGGTGTGAGCTTGATCAGCGCGTCGTGCACGCGTTCGAAGGCGAGCCCGAATATGAACCAGACCGGAGCCTACTCAAGCGTGATGAGGCCCTGAATGTTGCCGGGGAAATTCGAATAGTCCCACGGGCACTTGCCGGTGAGCTTGCGAAGGAGCCAACCGGTCGCGAACGAGGGTATTGGGCTCATCCCCGTCCGGCCGATCAATCTCGAGCTGGCGATGGAGTTCATCACCGAGGATGAGTACGTCGAGGTCACGCCGCAATCGATCCGGGTCCGCAAGAAGATCCTGGAATTCAACAAGCGTCCGCGCCGCCACCGGTCGGAGGCGTGAGACGGGGATTCAGCATTGCGGACTCCCGACACCTGCTTTCCTGGTCCCAAGCCCCCGACACCTGCTCTTCCGTCCCCAGCCGCTTCCTTTCAATTGGAGTTATAATCTTCGCGTGATCGTACCCATGCCAAAGAACAGAACGTGTGCGCCGCCCGCGGGATGCCCCACCCGCGTGGGGTAAGTCTTGGCTTGGCTGGACAGGAGCAACTCCCCCGGAGTCTCCGAAGCGATATGTCTGTCTCAGCGCACACGGTCGTGAAGAGCCTCCTTGTGGTGGGTCGTGGTTTCAGCTCTATGGTAGAGTATGCGTAGGGGCAGTTCCGATGGGAGACCAAGCGAGACAGGCGGCCTTAGCACTGCTCCGTACGGCGGTTGGTTCGCATTCTGCCGATTTCCGCGACGGCCAGTGGGAAGCCGTCGAGGCCCTGCTCCGCCGCAAGCGTTTGCTGGTCGTGGAGCGTACCGGCTGGGGCAAAAGCATCGTCTACTTTCTCGCCACACGCCTGTTGCGGGACCGGGGCTCTGGGTGCACGTTGCTGATCTCGCCGCTGTTGGCGCTCATGCGCAATCAGATTGTGGCCGCGGGGCGTATCGGTGTCCGCGCTGAAACCATCAATTCCTCGAACTTAGATGACTGGCCGCGCGTCGAACAAGCCTTGCATCAGAACGCTGTGGATGTACTTCTGATCTCGCCAGAGCGCCTTGCGAACGAGGATTTCCTGACCCGCTGTTTGTTGCCGATCGCCGGGCGTGTCGGTCTTCTGGTCGTCGACGAAGCTCACTGCATTTCTGACTGGGGTCACGATTTTCGCCCTGACTACCGGCGTATCGTTCGTATTCTTCAGGCGCTGCCAGCAAACATGCCGGTTCTAGCGACAACAGCCACAGCCAATGACCGCGTAGTGGAAGATGTCCAACAGCAGCTAAAGATCTCTGTATAAATAGATTGACATTCTAATATTCCGCTGCATACTGGGGGCATGCGGAACGACACAGTCCGTCCCCGGCGAGATGCGAGCGGGATGGAGACGCGGCGGCTAGCAGCCATTCCTCGCTTCGAGGCCGGTGATTCGCTCTCTTCGATTGCTCGGCAACTCGGCGTGAGCCGCCAGGCGGTGTTCGTTTGGGCCCGGCAGTGGCGGAAGCGCGGGCAGGCCGGTTTGCGCTGCCGCCCCCGTCCCGGACGTCCGCCGAAGCTGACCCGCCGCCAACTCGCTCAGATTCCGCGCCTGCTCGCGCACGGAGCCGAAGCGTACGGGTTCTCGTCGCCCATCTGGACCACGCAGCGCGTCGCCGATCTGATCTGGCACCGCTTCGAGGTGCGCTATGACCGTGACCATGTTTGCCGTCTGTTGCACCGCTTCGGCTGGAGCTGGCAGAAGCCCGCGCGCCGCGCCAAGGAGCGCGACGAAGCCGCCATCCAGCATTGGGTGAAACACACCTGGCCGCGCTTGAAAAAAAAGCCCGCGCGTTGAACGCCACGATGGTTTTCCTGGACGAGAGCGGCTTCTCCCTGCTGCCCACACCCTGCAAGACCTGGGCCCCGCAGGGGCAAACGCCCGTTCTCTATCATTGCTTCAACTGGCCGAAACTGTCGGCCATCTCGGCCGTTACCCCGAACCCGCACGCTTACCTTCATTTGGTGCGGGGTACCATCGCCAGCGCCGAACTCATCGGCTTCGTCCGCCACCTGTTGCGCTGGATACCCGGCACGATCTTCCTGTTCTGGGACGGGTTGAACACGCACCGGTCGAGAAAAACCCGGGCGGCGGTCCAGAAGCATTACCCCCGGTTGCGGGCCTATCGTTTGCCAGCCTACGCTCCCGAACTCAACCCGGACGAGGGACTGTGGGCTTGGATGAAACAGCACGCGCTCGCTGGACAATGCCCGCCGAACCTGGAAGTCCTCGAACACAGCATTCGCCTCGCCCTGCGCCGCCTCCGGCACCGCCCTCACGTCATCCGCTCCTTCTTCCGCCGTTGCCCTCTCTCTTTTTGATCAGGTGTCAATCTATTTATACAGATATCTTTAGGCCCTAATCTCGGGACCATTCGTGGCCCGCTGGCACGCGAAACCCTGCGGCTTCAGAACCTGCGTATTCCCTCCCCGGCGGGGCGGATGGCCTGGATCGCTCATCATGTGCCGCAGTTGCCGGGTAGCGGAGTCGTGTACACGCTCACGGTGCGCGATGCCTGCAACCTCGCGGCCTGGCTCCAATCTTGCGGAATCGATGCGGCGGCCTATCACGGCGATATGGAACCTGCCGAACGCCAGACCCTGGAGGACCGGTTGCTACGGAACCAAGTCAAAGCGCTGGTGGCGACAGTCGCTCTCGGCATGGGCTATGACAAGCCAGATCTGGGATTCGTGATCCACTTCCAAAGACCGGCGTCGGTAGTGCACTACTATCAGCAAGTGGGGCGCGCGGGCAGGGCATTGGGTGAAGCTTACGGGGTGCTGTTGAGCGGCGCCGAGGACGATAAGATCGCGGACTATTTCATTCGCACAGCGTTTCCCACGGCGGGAGAAGTGGAGCAAGTGCTGGACACGTTGCGCCAAGCACGCGCCCCACTAAAGATGGCTGCACTCCAGCGACAACTAAATTTGAATGTGGGGAAGTTAGAAAAGGTGTTGAAGTTCCTGCTCCTTGAGTCGCCGGCGCCAGTTCAGAAGACGGACGCCGGGTTCGTGCGTAATCCGGTGGCTTGGCAGATGCCCATCGAAAGTATTGAACGAATTACAAGCCTCCGCCGGCGTGAACAGGACCGCATTCGCGAATACATGACGACCAGCCGCTGCCTGATGCAATTTCTTTCGGAAGAGCTCAGTGATCCGGACGCGACGCGCTGTGGCAAATGCGCGAACTGCCGGGGCCCAGGACTGGGCGTGGAGTTCCCACAGGAACTTGCAGAGGCAGCGACTACGTTCCTCAACAACGTAGATCTCCCGATCGAGCCGCGGAAGAGGTGGCCTTCTGGAATGACGTTTGAAGGTTTGCACGGCCGCATCCAGCTAGAACTCCAGGCGGAGGTTGGCCGGGCGCTATGTCGCTGGGGCGATCCTGGCTTTGGCGAACTGGTCCGCAAGGGGAAGCAGCAGACGCACCAATTCTGCGAACACCTCGTCGAGGCGGCTGTCCGGCTCATCCGTGAGCGGTGGAATCCGCAGCCGCCGCCTGAGTGGGTGACATGCGTGTCTTCGCGGCGACATGTAGGTTTAGTTCCGGATTTTGCACGTCGTCTGGCTGCAGCACTCAGGCTTCCTTTCATCCAATGTATCCGGAAGATCCGGGAGAGCGAGCCACAAAAGACTCGTCAGAACAGTTTCCAGCAGGTTCGGAACCTGGAAAATGCATTCGAGGTCGTTCCACGCATGGTCCGACCTGCGCCGGTGCTCCTGGTCGATGACATGGTGGACTCACGTTGGACTTTCACGGTGCTGGCGGCGAAGCTGCGGCAGGCGGGCAGCGGCTCAGTATTGCCATTTGCCCTGGCGGATACTTCGAGTGAAGATGGAGGTTAGCGAGACGATGATGTGCTTGCCGACACCAGATACGCAGGCTGTGCTGTTGCTGTGTGCGCGGCTCGGGCAACGCGAGGAGAACGGCCTGAAGCTTCTTAGTACGCGGCAGTACTCGGCTCTTGCCCGCTGGCTGCACGAGCGTTCTCTGCGTCCCGGCGACCTGCTCCAGACCCGAGGCCGCGAGCAGCTCTCGGAGCTGCTCCTTGCCGACGTGCCGAGAGACACCGTCGAGCGGTTGCTAGACCGCGGCGCTGCGCTCGCGATCATGGTAGAGCGATGGGCCAGCCAGGGGCTCTGGGTCATCAGCCGCGGGGACCCGGCCTACCCCGTGCGGTACAAGACCTATCTGGGGCAAGCAGCGCCACCGCTCCTCTATGGAGTCGGTGCACAGGAATTGCTCCAATCCGGCGGACTGGCGGTCGTGGGGTCTCGACATGCGACGGATGAGGACCTCGAATTCGCTCGACGGGTCGCCGTGGCCTGCGCGGAGCAGCACATCTGCGTGATCTCGGGTGCGGCAAAGGGCGTGGATTCCGGGTCGATGATGGCGGCCATGGATCGTGGCGGCCGTTCCGTCGGTGTCCTGGCCGAAGGTCTCGGAAAAGCGGCTGTGGCGTCGCAGTACCATGAGGCACTGCTTGAAGGGCGTCTCACCCTCATCTCGCCCTACGAGCCGGAAGCGCGCTGGCTTGTTTACACAGCGATGGAGCGCAACAAGATGATTTACGGACTAGCGGATGCGGCTCTGGTAGTTTCGTCAGCCGCGGAAAACGGCGGGACATGGGCGGGTGCGACTGAGGCCTTGAAACACGGGCAAGTGCCTGTATACGTCAAATCAACAGGTGCTATGGCATCAGGAAATCGGAAGCTGCTCGAGGCCGGTGCCCGGAAGTTCCCCGAAGAGCCTTGGAGCGATCTCCGAAGCCTGTTTGAAGGTCAGGCGGCACCCACGGAGCTGTTCCCGGCACAGGGTGCAGCCGAGGCGCCACCTGAACTGCCCCAGGGGGAAACGACCGTCGCACCGCCACAGGGGGCCGACGAGCCGAGGCAGCCTGCGCCAAGTCCTGAGCCGGCCGCTGGACCGGTCGATGCACCTTTGGTAGTTGATGACTACGTCCGCGTCCTTCCTATGATGCTCGACCTCCTAAGAGAAGCGCGGGACGAGCGCTCGGTCGCGGAAGCACTCCATGTCGTACGGGTCCAAGCAAAAGCGTGGTTGAAGCGAGCGGTCGCGGAGGGCAAAGTCCGCAAGCTCGCTAAGCCCGTGCGATACGAGGCCGTGTCGGATTCCATGCTGTTGTTTCCCGAGAAAAGCAAGGCGTGAGTCATGATCCGATCCTCATCCTCGCTGGCGCGGACAGTGCTCTGCGATTTCTGTGGGCGGTTCTGCGACTGACGGCCGTGGCCTTGGGGCGGGCGAAAATTCCTCTTGCATTTCCCTTTGGCGGAGGGTATCATTTTGGATTGCCAGTACGAAGGAGGAGCTTTCAGGGAGTTCCTCATCGGCTGGGTGGGAATCCTGAGGAGGTCGGTACGCAAAAGGCTTTCGGATAGGGGCTTGAAGCAAGTGGGTCCTTTCCGGCGGTGACACACCGCCGCTACAGTAAGACCTCCCGCCTGTTTCAACCCCCTGGGCTCAAAGCAGCAAAACCTCGCTGGCGCCCTTGAAGGGCGAGCGGGGTGTTATGTGTGTTGTGAAGCGTATCGATCCGGACTCATTACGGGGTGCTGAGCTTGATGCTTTCCTGCCGCGGCAAGAAAGGATCAACCCCAGCAACCTGGGAGAAACCAGCAGAAGCTGGGGACTCATGCTGGGAAGAGATCCAAGGCGACGCGAGTCAGCCGGGGATGGTCAGCGATCTTTGACAACTGAATAGTGTGGCGTCTACCTAGTGCTTGATCTGTCCGGAGTAGATCCGGGCAGAAGGCAAGAAGGCGAGTCTGCACAGCACGAGGGCAGTTTTCAGTTAACAGTTATCAGTCGTCAGTACGAGCCTCGGTAGAGGTTTTTGACTGACACGTGACGACTAAAGACTGATGACTGTTTGTGGTGTGTTGAGCAGATTTTATGGTCAAGCTAATAAGGGCGTACGGTGGATGCCTTGGCGCCAGACGGCGATGAAGGACGTGGCTACCTGCGATAAGCCTCGGGGAGGGGGAAGCACCCTTTGATCCGGGGATTTCCGAATGGGGAAACCCCTCCGAGTAAAACTCGGAGACGGCCCGCTGAATACATAGGCGGGTACGAGCGAACCCAGGGAAGTGAACCATCTCAGTACCTGGAGGAAAAGAAAGCAACCGCGATTCCGTCAGTAGCGGCGAGCGAACACGGAACAGCCCAAACCAGGCGCTGCACAGAGAGGCAGTGACGAGTGAAAAGTGATGAGTGGCGAGCAAAGAGAAGAGTCTGCTGGTCACTGCTTTTCCGTGCAGCGTCTGGGGTTGTAGGGCGCGCGTCGGTTCAGAACCGTAGAGTTATCAATTCGGCGGCTAGTCGAACGGCTTGGAAAAGTCGGCCACAGAGTGTGATAGCCACGTAGGCGAAAGCTGACCGAACTCTAACGCGCGTTCCTGAGTACCGCGGGGCACGAGAAACCCTGCGGGAAGCTACGGGGACCATCCCGTAAGGCTAAATACGTTCTGGCGACCGATAGCGAACCAGTACCGTGAGGGAAAGGTGAAAAGCACCCCGGCGAGGGGAGTGAAAAGTACCTGAAACCGTATGCCTACAAGCAGTCGAAGGGCAACGCCCAGGTGGCAACACTTGGGCAAGCCTGACGGCGTGCCTATTGCATAATGAGCCGGCTAGTTATTGTCCGTCGCAAGGTTAAGCGATGATTCCGCCTAGGCGGAGGAGCGAGCCGTAGCGAAAGCGAGTCTGAATAGGGCGAGCAGTGGCGGGCAATAGACGCGAAGCGGGATGATCTACCCTTGGTCAGGGTGAAAGCCGCATAACAGCGGCCGGAGGCCCGAACCGGTGTTGGTTGAAAACAGCTCGGATGAACTGAGGGTAGGGGTG